>Ga0209489_100378_pt1 | contig 79735 bp, 31 predicted proteins | sample SiratrowhiteBW_FD_187527 | JGI IMG/M metagenome (GOLD analysis project Ga0209489, IMG submission 187527) | Root nodule microbial communities of legume samples collected from California, USA - Siratro white BW (SPAdes) (version 2) | ecosystem: Host-associated > Plants > Roots > Nodule | place...
TATCTCATATATATATATATATATATATATATATATATATAAAACATTACGCTAAATAAATATAAAGAAAAAATATTAAAAAGTACCATGAATGTTTATATTATTAAATAAAACTAAAATATGATATAAATAAGAAAATTAGAATATGAAATAAATCATGTAAGATATTAAAATATAAAAAATAAACCTAAATTAAAATACAAGACAACAATAAAAGTGAATAATAAAAGAACTAATAAATAATTTATAGTCAGATTCATAAATGATTACTTTTTAACCTAAAATGTACAAGATAATAGAGAAGAAAAAGAAGAAACATGTACAGGATATAAGTCAACCTAACAATTATACATTTATAGCCAAGTGAGTGCAAGTTTCCCATATTGTATATGTCACTCTTTTGATTAACTTGTATGTTTTTGCTAAAATTCATGAATGAATGTGTTTAAGGTTCAATTTAGGATTTAAATAAATGCATGCATGTCTAGGGATTTTGTAAGGAGATTTTAAGATTGTGAATCGTTAAAAGATATATTTGTCTTTTTTTTAATAATTGGAAGGTTTGAATGGTTATGAAAATGTGTACTAACATAATTATTAACTATTATATTTTTTAGAAAGGTAATATTTTTGAATTTTGTACATTTTATTATTTGAATATTGTACCGAGGGTAATATGATTACTGTAAGTTACAAAACAAAACAAATCCTAAGGAGATAGACATATTCATGTTGTTGGAAAAGGGCCGGATTTAAAAGAATTTCTATAAAAAGAATAAAAAATGGAGGATGTGTTATGAATGTAAACCATCAACAATATCACCATAAAATATCATTTAGGCTTGATTATATATTTGATAAATTTAATAGGTCTAAACTATTTTCTATAATTGATTTAAAGAGAGGTTAATACTAAATTAAAATAAAAAGGATAATGAGTAGAAAACTTCTTTTAATACCAAGTTTATGAGTGGTTGGTAGTGTTTTTTGGTTTTACTAATGCACAACCTTGCACTTTCATAAGGCTTATAAATCGTGTATTTAGGAATTACATAAGTAAGTTTCTAGTTTTTATTTTGATGATATATTAGTGTATATCTGTAGTATTAGTGATCATGTAGAGCATCTTAGAGCAATCTTGTTAGTTCTTAGGAATAATCATTTAATTACCGATACGTATAAGTACATGTTTTGTGTGGATAGTGCTATTTTCTTAGGTTTTGTAGTCAATAAAAATGGGGTTAATGTGGAATCCAAGAAAATCAAAGCCATCAAGAATGGACAACTCCATAAAATGTGGGAGAAGTTAAGAGTTTCCATAGCTTACCAAGTTTTTATAGAAGATTTGTTTCTAACTTCTCTAATCTGGCTTCACCACTCAATGAGTTAGTGAAGAATGCACATTTTGCTAAAAAGAAAAACATGAGCAAGCTTTCCAAAAGCTTAAAGCTCAACTCACCAATGCATCCATTCTAGCATACTTGACCTTTCAAAAACTTTTAAGCTAGAATGTGATGTATTGGGTGTAGGCATGAGTGTAGTTATGTTGCAAGGAGGTCAACTTATTGCTTATTTCAATGGAAAATTTGCCTCCCTCAATTATCCCACTTATGACAAAAAGCTTTATGCTCTTTTGAGGGTCCTTCAAAATTGAAAACATTATTTAGTGTCCAAGGAGTTTGACATTCATAGTGATCATGAGTTACTTAAATACTTGAAGGGCCAATATAAGTTGAATAAGCGACATTCAAAGATGGAGTTCTTAGAACAATTTCCTTTTGTGACTAAATACAAGAAATACAAGGTCAATATTATTGTTGATGCCTTATTCAGGATGTGCACTTTGTTTTTAAAATTGGAGCCAAATTCTTGGATGATCACATAGTTGAGTTGTACGCTTAAGACTCTTATTTATCCTCCACCTTTGTTAGTTGCCAACATAGGACACAATGGGATTTTTATATGTCTGAGGGATACTTGTTTAAAGAATGAAAGATTTGTATACACCAAGGATCACATAAAAAACTCCTTGTTAAGGAAACACAATAAGGAGGCCTTATAGAGTATTTTGGAGTTGATAAGAAGTTTGCTTAAAGAGAGATCTTTTGGCTCCACGTGAGAAAAGATATTCAAAGGCGTTATTATAGATGCATTGCATGCTTACAATCTAAGTTTAAAACAATGCCTCATGGCTATACTCCTTTGTATAGTGCTTGTGCTCAATGGGAAGGCACTAATATGAATTTTGTCTTTAGTTTACTCAAAACCTAAAGGGGTTTTGATTCCATCTATGTGGTAGTTGACTATTTTAGCAAGATGACACATTTTATACCTTACTACAAGGTTGATGGTGCAAGCAACATAGTCAAAATCTTCTTTAAAGAAGTAGTTAGACTTCATGGACTACCTAAAACAATAATGTCAACTCGAGATCCCAAGATTATTAGTCATTTCTAGTGAACATTTTTGGAAAAACTAAGTTTAATTTCTCTACCTCTTGTCACCCTTAAACATATGGGCAAATAGTAGGCAACAAGTCCCTCTCCACTATGTTAAGGGTAGTCTTGAAGAGTAACCACAAATATTGGGATGAGTGCTTTCCCCACATTGGGTTTACTTATAACAGAATAGCTCATAAGACTATTAAGATCTCTTCATTTGAGATTCTGTGATTTTAACCATTTTACTCATTTGGACTTACCCTTACCTAACATTAATAAGTTTATACAAAAGGAAGGGGTATCCAAGGTTGATTTTGTAAAGAAACTTCACGATAGGGTAAAAGGTCAAATATAAAACAAACAAAGAGGTGTACAACACAAAACAATAAGGAAAAAAATAGAGGTCATATTTAAGGAAAGGGATTAGGTTTAGATCCATTTATGTAAAGACAGATTTTTAAAACAAAGGAAGTCCAAATTCAACTCTTAGGATATGATTCCTTCCAAGTTCTCAAGAGAATCAATGATAACATATATAAGTTAGATTTGCTTGATGAGTATGAAGTGAATATCATTTTTAATGTGAGTGATCTTATGCCTTTTATAGGTGGTAATGATGATGAAGCAAACCTGTATATTTGAAGGCAAATTTTCTTCAAGAGGGAGAGATGATGGAATACCCCTAGCCAAAGAATCAATAATTAAGACTATTGCCGAAATAAATATGTTTTTTAATTAAATTTAAATAATTAAATTTTTTTCTATTTATAAATTTTTTAACTCAAATAATAAAATATTTATAATTTAACAATTAAGCCACTCCTATTATTTTGATAATTTAACTGGATGGTTATTTTTTTCAATCCGTTATAAGCAAATCTCAAAAAAAAAAATTTAGTTAAACTCCTTAAAAAATTATTATTGATTAAAATTTATTATAAATTACATTGTTATTTGCATAAGAGATGATACTATTTTTTTTACTTTCAATAAATTTCAATCAATAGAAATGTTAAAAAAGTATATTAAAATCAATGAAATACTAATATATCCCGCATTTAATTAGTTTTGACCATGTGAAAAATTAAAATATCTTATGCTTACTTGATAATAAGATATTAACTCTTTCTATTATTTTCTTTTAATGAAAAAATATATTTATAAAATATCTTACATATGTTAAAAAAGTATATTAAAATCAATGAAATAATAATATATTAATTAATTTTGAGTTCAATCTTTATTATCCTCTCCCGCATCTAATTAGTTTTGACCATGTGAAAAATTAAAATATCTTATGCTTACTTTATAATAAATTATAATAAAGTATTAACTCTTTTGTATTATTTTCTTTTAACGAAAAAAATATATTTATAAAATATCATATTATCTTAGTAAAATTATTTTAGAAAATGATATTGATTTTCATTGCTAAACACTAGTTAGTTAGAGATAAAGAGAGGTATAATAACTTTATTAAAATTCTTCTACAACTTCAGTTTTAGTTTTTATTTTAATTTCCAATTGACCAATCAGTCCGTTCAAATTGAAAATGTTAATTTTGTTCATTTTATATTATCCTTTAACTAATTATACAAGAATATTTTAGCAAAATTTGTTTAAAATATTATATATTTATTATTAATTTTAGGATCGTGGTTAGAAGTTACATGTATATCAACAACATAAAAAGTAACATAGGATAATAATATAATAAACTTTAATCATATCAAATACTTTATTAAATTTTAATTTCTATCAAATTCAATTATCAATATATAATATTATTTAAAATTCAAGCAACTGCAGTTAATTAAGGTTTGAATGGTATATAACAGGTGTACACCTTTGAGTGTAATTTAATGCACGATGTCTTTCGGGAGAGAGTCTAGTGTCTTTATTTGTAAGTCATGATGTGAGATGAATTATGAAAGATTGAATTGTTGTTGTTTTGTTAACATAAAAATTCAATTTATGAAAATATATATACTTTTTTAAAACTCTCTAGTTTATCCTTTTTTGTGTTGTTTGTTTTTGTTTTTAAAACTGCGATAATCGTGTATATTATACAGGAATAGAGAATTTGACAAGTGAGTGAATTGTAATGAAAAAGCTTCATTTTATTTTATTTATAATTTTATAAATATATTTTATTAAATCTTATGCTGAGAACATTTAAAAAAATAGTTAACATTTAAAAAAATAGTTAACATTAAAAAAAATTAAAATAAACTATTAATATATAATAACATTTGCCTTTAAAAAAATTAATATATATTAAAAAATAACAATCACACATTTTAATTGAAAAAAATGGAAAAGAAATAGTATTTTTAACCTTGGTTAATAAAATCTTAACATATGAAATAATAGTTGATAATAATAATTACAATAATAAAAATAACTTTAACCATTTAAATAAATATAGATATCATTAAATAAAGAAAATCTAATATAAAAATTATAATATAATAATATATCAATTTTACTCTTAATTAAAACGCATTTGGAGAGAATGATACATAACATAAGAGAAATTTTAAATAATTATTTTATTAAATGGAAATTTAAATTATCTACTTTAAATAATCTAATTATTAATAAAATTCTTAAATTGTAATATTTTTTAAATTCTTACCAAAATTAATGTATGTGGTAAGGTACTTTAAATTTTCCATATAAATTAAATTACTCTGTTAAAATTTCTTGAATAAAAAAACTATAAAGCTTATAACGAAAAACATTACCTAAAAAGTTTATAACACAAAAAATTACAAAGCTTAAAAAAATCTACTCAAAAATATGTTCAATTAGTCTATTTAAGATAATATAAAACCACTTTTCAAAATTTTGATCATAGTTTAGACATCTTATTAGCAATAAGATTTGTACATTTATTTCTTTTCTTGATGAACTTTTAGGTAGTTATCTTTTCTTTTTTGGAATATGGCTGATTCATAAATATTGTTTGATTAAATTTACTTCAATAACATTATTATCTAACTCTTCAATTACAGTGGGTTGATAACTCCTTAACATTATTTTTAATTTATCATAAATAAAAGTAAAAAGATAATTTATTTTAGACAAAAAATATAGATATTAACCTTTATGCATTTATTTCAAAAAATATTGCTATTAATTGTTATAATTTTTTCTGATGATCCTAACCAAAATCACTTTGATTTAATATATCATAAAATATTAAATGAATTATCAAAGCTTAACCTTAATTTTTGTTTCCCAATTTTCTTATTTGATTAAAATTGTCTAAACTTCATCCTCATCATTTGGTGCAAAACTCTTCTTCTCTTTATACTTTTTTTATATCATAATGTAGCATAACTCATTCTCATAGTGTAGCAAAACAATATTTTTACATTATTCAAAATATATCTTCCAATATTATTTAACAAAATCTCTCATTGTAATTAATACAAAAAAAAGTTTTAAAATTAAAACCAATAAAATAAAAGGAAAATAGAAACAATAATTATAAAAGCATAATTTATCGTATAAGGTAAAATTATATTAAATAATAAAAATAGAAAACACGTCCATGTTTTAATTTATAAGATTTTAAATATTAATTAAAGAAGATAAAAAAAATGTTGTCAAGTTTTATTCATTTCTATCCCAACCAAATCACATACAAGAGAATCTTAAATTCCCACTTCTTATGATACAGAATAAAACACCACATTCTGAAATGACTTATCTACAATTCAGTGTGTAACATGTTTTTCTCTCTAATTTCTAATGAAACTTTATAACAAATTTATAAAATGACTGTTAAGTAACATGTTTTTTTTTTTCTCTAATTTCTAATAAAACTTGATAAAATTTTTATAAAATGATTGCATTAAAAATATATTAACAATGGTTCTCCCTAACATTATATTATATTAAACAATTAGAATTTGACCATGACATATCAAATTGGATACAATTAATATTAGTTGATAAATGCATTCCTCTAAATTGTTGGAGTTTGGTTAATGTAAATGGTCAATTGTTTATTAATATCCTATGACTTACCTGTAAACCTTTCAAATTTAATGTTAGCACTTTCAAACCTTGCAAACCCCATTCTCATAAATGTTAGTACTTCCTATCAAAACTTCATAAATTAAAAAAAAAATCATAAAAGACTAAATTATCCTTTTTATTATAATAATAATAATAATAATAATTATTTTATGAGATTCAAAAGATAAAAATAATAAAAAAGGCAAAAATTTGATGATCACTAACAATTATATATGTAATAACAGAAATCAAAGAAAAAGGCAATGTAATCAAATCGGCCCAAGGCCCACCGCATCATCATCTCTGCAAATAATCCCTTTGTCTCAAAATTCCTGTTCTTAAGATTTGGAACAGAAAACAAAGCAATCTTATTTTCAGCTTCCTCATCCTCACAACTCCATCCAGAACGGTAACTCTTATTCTCCTTTCATTAATTTCTGCAACTTGTGTTTTCCTTTGAGAGAATCTTGGTTTATTTCTCTGCGTGATTGTTGTCGGAATGTGCAAGATTTACGTGTTGATTTGCACTAAGATTGTTGGAAGTGGTTGTCGTGTCTTGTTTTGATAATGGGTTTCTCAATTTTTGTGTTTCACAGAGGATCGGATTTCGGGTTTTGTTTGGGTTGATGCGTGACGGTTGCCTTTGAGCCGTGGAGTCTTAGGTATGATTGTTTTTCCCCTGTAATTAAAATCTTTTCATTGATTTATGCATGTCATATTTCTGTGTAAAAGGAAGAGAGAGAATGTAGCAAGGGTTGTGTTTGATGAAATTATGGGAGGGGGGATTTTGCTTTTGGAGGGTATAGTGAAAGAGAAGAAATGGTGATTTATTTTTGCGTTTTGTTTTGTTTCTTCTGTTTTGTTAGCATAAGAAAGTGGGTTAAGGTGATGATTTGTCTTTTATTTATTTATTTTTCGTTTTGTGTTGATTTTTTCGGTTTGGTTCAACTGTGATGGAATATTTTTTTGGTGGCATTTGTAGGTGACTTCTAGGTTGGAAAATGCAGATGACCAGTGGGAGTAAGGTAGATATGCAAACATTGGATGACGGATTGCATCCTTTGTCAAATGGGACTGTTGAAGACTCCTTGCAGAGTGAGCTGGAGAAGATACTGCAAGAACAGCGCAATCAGCAGTTTATCAATCGAGAGAGGGATTTCAATATTTGTAGGAGTGGAAGTGCGCCTCCAACAGTGGAGGGATCGTTGAGTGCTTTTGGGAGCCTTAGGAATTCTGATTTTGGTTTGATCAATGACAGGAGGGGTAGTAACAGTGGACTTTTGACTGAAGATGAGATCCGATCGCATCCTGCATACCTTTCGTATTACTACTCACATGAGAGTATAAATCCTAGGTTGCCTCCACCATTGTTGTCGAAGGAAGACTGGCGTGTTGCACAAAGGTTTCATGGTGGTGGGTCTTCTTCGATTGAGGGATTTGGGGACTGGAGGAAGAATGTGGCCACAAATGGCGATAGTTCATCTCTATTTTCAATGCAGCCAGGATTTTCTGTGCAACAGGTAGAGAATGATCTGATGGAACTGAGGAAAACCAGTGGATGGAATGCCTCTAGGCAGGCTTCAAGTCAGATGCTTGACAGACAAATGGATGGTTTGACAAGAATGTCAGGAGCTGGTCTTGGTGGGAGAAGAATGGGTTTCACTGACATTCTTCAGGTAATTAATTAAGAGAAAGTTATTTAAAAAGCTGGTCTTTGAAAATTGGTTTTTAACTGAATCCAATTATTGTTGTTGCACATGTAGTGATTTTTAATTCTAGATATAACATTTTATGTGTGCTATTACCTGTGAGGTTTCATTTTTTGTCACAACATCATTTTGACACCGAATTAGATGGTAAAAATTGATTTCATTATCAGTTTTACACAATTTATTATCAGTGGTAAGTCAATGAAATACCAAACCACGGTATCAGAATTTGCCGCATTCTCACTATTTTTTCTTTTGCGCTTTATTTTCAAACATGGATAACTGTTTTGTTATTTTGCTCAGCAAAATTGGCTAACTGCTCTAATGTTTAGTAATAGCTAGTTGTTGGCCTGTTATGATGGTTATTAAATGCAGGTGCTTTTATCTGAGTTTTGGCAAAATTGTGCTGTCAACATTACGTAATATACTGGAGATGTCTGCTTTGATTAATCTGGAGTCTCTAATTCATTTCCGTGTACTGGGTTCACATATACAGTATATTAGATACTAATAGTCAAAAGTATATAACTATTTCAAATTGCATTGAGCTACAAATTGCCTTGCATAAACTATGATACGGAGTGTTCTATCTCAACATAATCTCACCAATGTAAATATAAAGCAGTCTCAAGAAAATTGCTTCTTTTTTGGACAAGCTAAAAATTTGATTGCAATGACTTACATACTTTGTATCTCAAAATGAGTTTTTGTAAAGTCTGATTAAATATTGGTCAACTTTTAGATAAAATGGTTGAAGTATTTAGTGGGGCATTTCTAATTTTGGTGTCTGCTGTGGTAGTGTCCATAAATATCTATATTAATATTGTCCTTGGTTTCCCTGGTTAAGTACATATTTCTCTTAACGCTTCCTTCCTTATTCTTGAATCATTTGAATTTTGAAATTGTGAAGTGTACTTATTGATTTGGGGTTGAATAGTGTTGTTAAATACATCTATTGTGATCATAATTTTATCGTTATCCTTCAATCTCTATTTTTAACTACAGCCATCTAATAAAACAAAAAAAATGCTTTTCACATTAATAAATAAGCTGATAAGCTGACAGAGCATGTGTTACTAATTTTTTATCCTGAGCCACAGTTGGCCCTATGTTATACTTTCAACTGAAGTTAGCGTTTTAACAGGAAGGACTTGAACAACCTGCCTCATTGTCTAACACCATGTCACGACCAGCAAGTCACAGTGCATTTGGTGATATTATGGGTTCAGCTGGGATTGCTGATCGTGAATCCTTTGAAGGCTTGCGTTCTTCAGCCTCTACCCCTGGTTTGGTTGGACTTCAGAACCATGGTGTAAATCTTTCTCATAGTTTTGCATCCGCTGTGGGTACATCTTTGTCAAGAGTGAAAACACCAGAACCCCAGGTTATTGGGAGACCCGTTGGGTCTGTAGCTCCGCAGATGGGAAGTAAAGTTTTCAATGAGAAAAGTGGTATTGGCTTGGGCGCCCAGCATGGCCACTCTTCCAATATGACTGATCTTACCGATGTGGTCTCATCTTTATCTGGGTTGAATTTGTCAGGTTCTAGACATGCAGAGCAAGATAGTCTTTTGAAATCTAACCTACAAAGGGAAGTTGATAATCATGCTGATGTTCTTTTAAGCTCACAATGTAATGTTAATTTACCCAGACGAAATGAGATTATGCCAAACCTTAACACCTATAGTTCAAATGACCAAGTCAATCTACTGAAAAAAACTGCCTCTTCTGCTAATCTTAGAGCAAATATGCATTCTACTGGAAATGCAACAAATTTGCCGAGTGCAGACTTCACTGGCCATATTCCCAGTGCACATCTTGTAAACTCGAAGTTGAATTCAGTTTACAATAATAATCTTGAGACAGGTCTCTCTCTTAGAATCCTTTGTATGTGTGTTTTTGTTAAATCATTTAATTTATGTTCAGTGGAGTTTATCTTGATTAGATTGCTTTAACAATTCAGCTTTTCCATTCCAGCTATGAGGCTTCGTAGGGATGGACAAAGTTTAGATGCACAAGGAAACCAAGTTGGTCCTGAACTTCATTCCACAACTCTGGACCCACGCTTCATCCAATGCTTGCAGCAGAGTTCTGATTATTCGATGCAAGGGATGAGTAGTTCTGGTCATCCTCTTCAAATGAGAAATTTCCCGGATCCTTCTTCACATGGAGATTTGGAGGGACTTAGGAAAGCATATCTTGAGACACTCCTTACACAACAAAAGCAACAGTATGAACTTCCACTTCTGAGCAAAACTGGGCTTAATAATGGGTTCTATGGGAATCAGCCATATGGTCTTGGCATGCCTTATTCTGGAAAGCAGATTGCAAATTCCACGCTTCCTGCTCTTGGATCTGGAAATCCACTCTTTGAGAATGAACGTATATTACGCATAAATTCTATGATGAGAAGCTCAATGGGAGGTTCTGGTGGGTCGTGGCAGGCTGATATTGGCAATAATATGGATTCAAGATTTGCTTCATCCTTACTAGATGAATTCAAGAACAAGAAGACCAGACCTTTTGAACTTTCAGATATCGTTGACCATGTGGTTCAGTTCAGGTATCAATCTTGCACCTCCACTATTTTTATTGGCATGGCTCTGGGACATTGAATTAATAATCTGTGTTGCAATGCAGCACTGATCAGTATGGTAGCCGCTTTATTCAGCAGAAATTAGAAACAGCATCAGCAGAAGAGAAGACCAAGATATTTCCTGAGATCATTCCTCATGCTCGTGCCTTGATGACTGATGTATTTGGAAATTATGTTATACAGAAAGTATAATTAGCTTCTACCATTGAATATATTGAGTACTCTCATAAATATGCTAATTTTTTTGGGTTATTGATTTAAGATTTTCATGCTTTCCGTTGCATTGGTGCAGTTTTTTGAGCATGGTACAGAAAGTCAAAGAAAGGAATTAGCTAGCCAACTTTCAGGTCATGTTTTACCACTTAGTCTGCAAATGTATGGTTGCAGAGTGATTCAAAAGGTGCATTTCAAGCCTTGTATTTTCCCATTGTTTCCCTGTCTTGCACATTTACTTATGCCTGAGTCTTAGAATTCCATTTCCTCAATTTTTGCATAGCCTTTTTCTCTTGCCAAACTTCAGTCCGCTGTCTATAGATACATGTGACCTCTGTTTTTCATATCAGTAATTTTGGCTTAGTTCTTTTTCAAACTGATGGATGTATGCTTTAATATCAAGTAAATAATGAAACACATGAGATACTCTTGTGAATTACTTTCTTATTTCCTCAGTACTGAAATTTGTCAGTTTGTTATTTATTTGATATTTTCCAGTGATATCTCTTCAAAATGTTTTATCATCCTTAGGTCTATATTAGAAATAAAAAAATGTTAATTTAGTTCTTATTTGGTTTATATGGTGATATGATAAATATTTATTGTTACAAGGTTAAAAACTATAAGGTATTGACCCCCCTCCCATTTATTTATTATCTTGATCATTTGCTTTTAGATAAGCTGAAATGAATGCACTATATCAAACTTCGCTAACTTTATTAACAGGCCTTGGAGGTGGTTGATGGGGATCAGCAGGGTCAAATGGTATCTGAGCTCAATGGTGCAATAATGAAATGTGTACGCGATCAAAATGGAAACCATGTTATTCAGAAGTGTATAGAGTGTGTCCCTCAGGATAAAATCCAGTTTATTGTTTCATCTTTCTATGGCCAAGTTGTTGCACTTTCTACTCATCCCTATGGGTGCAGAGTTATTCAGGTCAGACTGTTTCACATAGTGCGTTTTTTATTTAGGCTGTGATACACTTTTTTTCTTTTAGCATTTTATTTAACTATTAACAATTTACATGGGATTCAAACAGAGGGTTCTAGAACATTGTGATGATCTAAATACCCAACAAATTATAATGGATGAAATCATGCAATCTGTCAGCACTTTAGCACAGGATCAGTATGGAAATTATGTTATTCAGGTATGCACAATTATACGAACTTTTCCTTATAGGATAGGATATGCACATGTGCATTAGGGATGCACATTATATGCTTGACACTTTGGTGCTTAATACGTTCCCTTGTAATATGCATTATAGTTTTGGGAATTTTAGAAAAGTACGGTGTTCATGTGTCTATTTTGTCAAACAGCATTTTCTACTTCTGTCTTGGTCTTAGGTTTTTATGCGTGTTGCTTGGCTTATTTGACCAGAAAATAGCATTTTAGATCTGATGCACATTTTTTGTACTGTTTGTGTGGCTTGCTTGTATGATATAACATTTTATGATGAAAGGGTCCATAGCTTGGGCATGTTAATTTTTTTTCCAAAATTAAATGAAAAACACTGTTGAGTAAACTAATAAACTTACATTTATCGTGCTCATTTATTCTGTCGCTTGCAACTGTTATTCCTGTTTTATATTGTCTGTGTGAGTTATTATATGGAGGTTTCATTTTCAAGTGACAGAACTAATATTATGATCTCGTTCATTGTTGATAATTGAATGTATCGAGTTTCATCTTATTGTTTTTATGTTTTAGCACCAATTTACATATCAAATATTAAGATGGCTTTTATTTGTTTGCACTTGTGGATAATCATAAACCTTATTTTTCCTTTTTTTAAACAGAAATTTTGTTTGCTTATTATTTATGCCAATTTGATTATGGTTGCTGTATCATAATATCTATTTTATGTTTATTGTTCTGTACTGATTCCTTTGATGCTGCTATACCATACTTTTCTTTGGTAGCATATTGTGGAACATGGTAAACCACATGAACGGACTGCTATTATCAACAAGCTTGCCGGGCAGATTGTTAAGATGAGCCAGCAGAAGTTTGCTTCTAATGTTATAGAGAAGTGTTTGGCTTTTGGTAGTCCTGAAGAACGTCAGATTTTGGTGAATGAAATGCTTGGTACTTCTGACGAGAATGAGCCCTTACAGGTATGGACTCTCTCACTTTCAGCTTTTCCAAGGCTGGAGAATATCTGTTACTCAAACGTTTTAATGTCATTTAATTTGGTGCCAGCTGAGGTAGTTTAGTTTGTGACTTTTATTAGTGTGCGATCATTGTTCAAAAAAACTGTTCATGCGTGCGTGTTGACTTCCCTTTCCTAAATGTTTTGTTTGCACGGCTAAAAGTGAAGCTTTTAGCGAGAATGGACTATTTAAGGATTCCATTTATTTCTGATAGAAGATCAAATCACGTATGAATTACATGGTTGTTTTGTATATTTATCAACCCTGAGGCGCATAGTGAATAATGACATATCATAATTTACAGGCTATGATGAAAGACCCTTTTGGAAATTATGTTGTGCAAAAGGTTCTTGAGACTTGTGATGATCGAAGTCTGGAGCTGATCCTTTCTCGCATTAAGGTTCACTTGAATGCCCTGAAACGGTTTACGTATGGCAAACATATAGTTTCCCGCGTGGAGAAGCTCATAACCACTGGAGGTGAGGAATGGAAAGACTTTAGATGTGTTTAATTTCAATGTTCAGAAACTACTTTTAGTTTTCAAAACACAACTAAACAAGGTTGCTCATACAACCGGTGGAAAGTGATTCAAGATACAAAACAAATTGTGGAATTGAAGGAAAGATTGAAAACAAGATGAAAGCCGAAAAAGAAGATTAGAAAACATTCCATAGCTGTTTCTATTTTTTTTCTTTTTGGTTTTAAAAACACTTGTTTGTAGAAACAATTTTGAAAATCTAATAGATCCCTGAAGGGATTGATTGTTGAGAAGTGTGAAGTTGTTTCACAAAACCTTTTTCAAAAAGAAAAATTGAGAAGGGAATCAAACATCTGCTCTTATATAAATTTTCATTGCGTGTTTGTGAATTGTTTATGAAGTGCCTTGATTTCTCATGAGCTCCTTTTTTTGCAGAAAGGCGTATTGGATTGTTGGCCTAATGTAGTACATCCTGAGGCGTCCAGAGAAGGTCTTGCGGACAAGCAGTACTATTGTCCCAACCTTTTGTTTTGTACAGCTAACATGAATGTTTATATCACCAAGTTTCGCCTGCAAGCTTTACCGTATAAAGCATTGGAGATAAACACGGTCAGCTGAGCCATCATTAGAATAAATTATGTTTGTTATTTTGCTTGTTTTCGTTACTATAACTTGACAGAAAACTTGACAGAAAAATCTCCGCAAGGAGAGTTAACATAGGATGTCAAGAATAGACGGCAATGTGTATTTATTGTGTATGTATATGAGGTCCATTGTCTGTAAAGAAAATAATGGTAAAATGACTTATTGCAGTATCAAAGAGTCATTATTAGATCAGGCTCTGAACTTCTATTTCATCTATGTAAATAATATGCCCCAAATTTCTTGGGTTGATGATATTTGCTTTTCATTTCCATGACACAACCTAATTGCACTTTCGTTTATATTAGGATTCAGTTTCTTCACACTTGTAAGGGAAATCAAGTTTAATCAATTACCCCAGATATAAAATCAATTACAGTTTCTTCACACTTAAGAGTTATTTCATCATTCTGGTAAAAGGTTTAAATCAAAATTTTGATCATTTTATCTCCTTAAAAATCATCAGTGAAATGTTTCCAAGGTTGGAATTGGTTAAAAATTACACCATTGATCATCCAATTCATTTGAAAACATATGACTGATACATGCTAGTAGTTCAGGGTTTAAATAGATTATAATTAAATGAACTTCTAAAACTCATGGCCTCTCTTACATAACCTTTATTCTGGAACTATAACAAATCCAATATATCTAATTGAATTTATTTAGGTCTTGTTATTTTTGCTAATCTTGTATGTTTAATCATAGTAGGCGATCTAATCTCTTTTGTATGACGGTATGCTAGGGAGAGTCTAATACTACAGTGAGCTGCTGATTAAGAAAAAATCCAAATTGCTTTTTTTAATAAAAAAGGGAAGGAGATGGGAGTTAAAAATAGAGAATAAAATTTATAATATTTCAAACAGTCTTGGAAGTAAATATTTGTAAAGTTTCAAAGAAATAGATGGAAACAAAATTCAAAAATCTAGAAAGTAGGAAATTAAAAAATTGTGAACAATATCTAAAACAAAATATGATACCAAGATCATTGGAGCAAATTTAAAGAAAAAAATTAAGCTCCATTGGAGCGCATTTGAGAACTAGAGAATCATTTTAGTTTTTTTTTTTTTATTTTCTTGGTTGGAATGTTTTCGTTTTGCCTTCATAAAGAATACTAAATGTATTTGGGTTGATTTTCGTATATTATTAACAAGTTATGATATTTTTATTCCATCAAGTTTTGTTAACAGTTATGTTTTACTGTTAGCCTTTCATAGATCTAGTTTTTTTGAAAAAAATAATTTTTTTTAACACTTAGTTGAAAATAATTAAGTTGTTTTTTTTAATTAGAGTTTTTGATTAATTCTTTAATCTTAATCAATTTTTTATTATATATTTAGTGAAGAGAGATAATAAATAAACATCTCATTGAGTAGATGCTTAATGACTAAAATGAAATGCTTAATACATCATACACTTATTATTTGTAGATCAGATTTTGTTAAAATTGATTGATGATTATTTGATTAAGTTTAATTTTGAGAAGAAAATGGATGAAAAACAATTTTAAGATAACCAGTGCAAAATTCACTATAAATAAGCCTGAAATTAAATCTACTTTCTTTTTACATCATTTACTTTGTTTGATACAGAATAACCATCAAAGTCTCTTTACTTTATTACTATTTCTAGGTTTTATTGTTTATATATGAATTTTGCACATGGAATGATTTAATTTATTATTAAATTTGTTGAAGGAGAATATGAAATTAAAAATAGTATTGAAATGTTTTAAGAGACAAGTTTACATAAGTACATGTCAATATAATCTTTATTATAACTTATAACTTATTTAAATATATACACTTTGCAATAAAACTTTTAAAAAGTTTCCTGCGATGCATTTGTAATTCGACTCTTTACATGCTTAATATTTTAAAAAACAAATGTGTACGATTTTAATACATTATAATATAATTAATATAATAATTATTTCAGTAAAATATTATTATTCCTATTTATATAAATATATTAAGTTGTTAGTCCTAATTAACTTACTAGAAATGAAGCCCAGTTAAAACTAAAGCTAGTAGACAAATTCTTCTTCCATCCCCATACAAAATTTTAGTTTCACAACTGCTCTTGAGGAAATTACTTAAATATCTTTTTTTTATTAAGCAATTTTGAAGTTTCTGGTAGGGCAACCGGATGAGGTCATCTGGTTCTCATTTTTTGAAATTTGAGAACCGGACAGCCTGACGTCCGGTCCATAAATTGTTAACCAGATGGACTGGATAGAGGGTGTCATCCGGTTTGTAAGTTGTGAATCGGACGGTTGTCATAAAGTAAAAAAATTGTAAACCGGATGGGTGGTGGGTGGACCTCATCCGGTTTGTAATCCAGTTTACATTTTTTCAATTTTTTTAAACTGCACTGTGACAGATTGGTTAGGAACATTAAGAATCTCTTCTTTTGCTGTTTACTTATTCCAATTTCCAACCCCAACCCCATCTTAAAATAAGAGTCTCTCCTCTCTCCTGCTGCATTTCACCAATTCATTGGTTCATTGGGTTTCATAAAACTAAATTAATTTAATTAAGGCAAATGAAGAGTCAAAGAAGAGTCTCCTTGGCTGCATTTGAGGAAGAGTGTGTCTTTGACTCTTCATTTGCCTTAATTAAATTAATTTAGTTTTATTAAATTAATTTAGTTTTATGAAACCCAATGAATTCGTGGACAGGAGAGAGGAGAGACTCTTAATTTAAGATGGAGTTGGGATTGAAGATTGGAATGAGAAGTAAACACAGCAAAGAGACTCTTAATTTCTTTTTTATTTTCAAGTATTAATTGGGTGATGATATGTAACAGCTAACCAACTCCTCTGCTTCTCACCAATCTACATTAATTTTAATTGGGTGGTGATAGGAAACAACTAACCAACTCCTCTGCTCCTCACCAATCTGTCACAGTGCAGTTTTAAAAAAAATTGAAAAAATGTAAACGGGATTACAAACCGGATGAGGTCCACCCACCACCCATCCGGTTTGCAGTTTTTTTTACCTTATGACAATCGGACGTGGTGGCGTCCGATTCACAACTTACAGACCGGATGACATCCCCCATCCGGTTAACAATTTATGAACCGAATGTCAGGTTGTTTGGTTCTCAAATTTCAAAAAATGAGATCCGGATAGCCTCATCCGGTGCCCTACCAGAAACTTCAAAATTACTTAATAAAAGAAGGGTATTTGGATAATTTTAACAAGGACAGTTGTGAAATTAAAATTTTGTATGGGGGTGCATGAAGAGGGTATGAGGGTGGAGAAAGAATTTGTCAAGCTATGAGGGTGGAGAAAGAATTTGTCAAGCTAATATAAGATAAGTCAGATAACATTATCTATTTCAAATATCGTTCTTGAAGGTGAATATTTAAAAATACAAAATAACCATTTATCGACATTCGAAAATTTACCCCTAGTAAAATAAAGAATATTTTTTAAGGAATAAACTAAAAACATATTGTAAGAAAAAAATATATTTAAACTAACTTTTTACAAGATAGAAAAAATTAAATGAAGTGAATCCCTAATTTGGTTACGGTTTTTCCGGACTTTTTACTGTTCTTTTTGGACGGATTCTTCCTATATCTCATGCCTTCGTGATCTAGTCTTACACCAATATAAAATTTAATACTTTTATAAAAATGAAAAGAAGTGTATAAAATAGATGAAAACATCATATATGTTAATAATATATCAGACTCGACTATCTAATTTATATTATAAAAAAATCACATAGCGATGATTAATTTATAGATAAAATTTGATATATAATTTTGTATATAGATATAAACTCATCCAATATACAAAATTATATATTAAATCCTGTCTATAAATTAATCATGATGAAATTTTTTTCAAAATATAAATCAGATAGAAATGGGTCAGATAAATAAAAATTTAAAATACACACCGGATCAACGTCCAATCCGGTATGCAATTCTTTCATTCACCTATACTCATTATTTTTTGAACTTCTTTTTGAGGAGTCATCGGAAGAGTCCAAATTTCTGTGTGAGAGTTATTCATCAGATCCTTGCACATGGAGCCTCTGATATTCTGCTAATTGAAGTGGATATAATGTGTGGAGTTTCTTCTTACTTGCAGGAGCAAGGAACTGAGAGAAGCATTTTGCAGTCAAATTAGATTCTTTGTGGATGATCTTATTTTGAGTTCAATTTTTGCCGGAGATGCTGATAAAAGCAAAGAAGAAAAATTTCTAGATACAATTAAACATGGCATGACCATAGCTGGGAGTACAGCAGAAATAATGGTTGGTGTCAATATAGATAGCAAACTGTTCTTATGTTTTGTTATACTGCTTGTTGATAAACTTGATAGCACACACATGACATGACTGTAAGAATGAATGCATCGATCTTACTATTTTCATCTTAAAGGAGGCCTTCAGTTAATTCTTTCAAAACATGTTTGTATTTGTAATGAGAGAGTTTGCCAAAACTGTTTTTGGTGTTCAAACCAAACAACTTATCAACAAAATCACTCCTTTTGTTCTCCCAAAGCTTCTTGTGTCTCACCACAACCAGTTGACACCTTATATACTCGTACTCCAAGTATGTGCCGAAAAAGCTGACTTTTTCCTTGTTAAACGAGTTCATGACTTAAACTTGTGAATACAGCTGTCAATATTATAATTAATTAGAGAAAGTGTTAATGAAAGTAATTAACTCTATTTGTTATGATAAGAATGACTAATAAGTATGGTTCCAATAAATTATATCTTATATTGATTTAGTGTCTTGAAAGTCTATTATCGTTTTATAAATAAAGGGATACAGTCATATATAAGACTATTCTCCTTTAAATTTTGTTTATATTTTTACAGTTGAAGTATATTTTACAGGTATTCCTAACTAAATACCCAAACCAAGTATAAGAAGACATTTCGTACACTCAAAGTAATCTCACACTAAAAATCAAACTTTTATCTATAATCATTTATATCCAACCAATCAGAACACTACTTAAAATGTATAATTTCACACATTATCAAAAATTTAAAAATATGAAAATTTTAGTTTGATTAAGGTTGAAAAATCATACACTTAGTTGAAATTAGAATATTGTCAATTAGGTTAAGAATAGGACATGCTAACTCGATATTATTTTTTCAGCTAGTGTTGAAAAGATTTTTTATATGCTTAAATCAATTATGCTTATTTTTAATTAATATCACTAATTTTTTTATAGATTAATACTATTTCTTAATCTCTATTAGTTAGAATTTTCATTGTTAACATTAAGGATGATTTTAAGCATATGTTAATTAAGTTTTTCTTAGTCAACATTGACAACTTTATCAATGTTGATCAAAACTATTTCTTATTCAGTCAATGTTATTCAAAATTTTCTTATTAACAATGATAGATTACTTCCTAATTAATATAAATAAATAAAAAATCATCAAAGATTATTTTTTGATATAGTTGAAATTATTTTTTCATCTATCTAAGCTAAATTTATTTCTTTGATCAACATTTGTCAAAATTTGTGACCATTCGAATTATAATTTGTACCAATATATGTAACAATTATTTCTTAATAACATCACCAATGCTATACTCTAACATCAAATGAGATAACCGTTTAGATAACCTTGACTACAAATATTTTGGATAGTCAATATCAGCACGCCAAAATTTAGTCAACATCAATTAAAACGTTAGCCAAGAAAACTGACCTACGACGACAAAAATATATTTCATATCAACCGAAATAACTATAACTAGCTTCACTAATCGAAAAAACTCTTTATAGTTGAAGAAATCTTACAAATTTTAGACGAGAAATACTCTCTACCAACTTCAAATGAACAGCATTACCAATTAATATTTTTTAATTATTAAATATATTTAATACTATAATAATTTTTTTACTAAATAGTAATTAAAATAATCTATCCAAACAAAAGAAATTAAAATTAAATAAATTTCAATCGTTTTATGCAAACAAAACATTCAATAATAAAATAAATTAGAATGAAAACAACTTAAATTCAGTATATTAAAATTTCTTAAAAACCTTAGTCAATCATTCTTCATAACTACGCAAGAAAAAAGTAGGATAAATAAAATAAATATATACAAAAGAATAAATTCTATACATAAAACGAAAATGTTCACATATATACAAAATAATGGAGTTAGTGCTAGCAACAGCTCTAAAAACATTAAAAGCTCAAATAATTACAATGCCGATGGAAGCCACTACCGATGAATGAAATGGTTGCATCAAAATGTGACTGACTGTACCTATACACCGAAATTCCACCATTTCTTCTTTTTCCTTGTCTGAAATAAAGGCAATTCTGAAGAGGAAAAGACATGTGAAACATTAGTGCTAAGTCAATTTCAGCAATCAACAGGGAAAAATTAGCAATGTTTTTTATTTTATTCTATTCAGTTCTAATTACAGAACTGAGGAAAAGCCTCTAAAATATTTTTTCAGGTAAAAGTAAAACTATAATCACAGGTGACTTTCTCCCTTTTTTTTTCTTAATGATTTTTGGTCCTCTTATCTTTCCAAAAAGCGGGGATGGTTCAAAGAATCAAACAAAGCAATAAAATATCAAGGAGATATTTAGAGTTCATAAGCGGCAGTCTGAAAAGATTCCAGTTATTGCAATATTACATAAATCTGTAAAAATGGCTAGCAAATATATGAATTCATAGTGCATGAAACAAATATGGTTCTTCAGCCAACTGCAACTCAGTGACTCCTACCATCACATGCTCCAATTTTGAAAATCAAATAGTGTATTATCCCACAATGGGAATTTAGTATTGCAATTGTTAGGGTTCAGGGTTCTTTAGCTACATGATTACTGTTTGGTGAACAGGAGTCGTAGCATTATAATTAGTTAATAAATGGTAGTAGCGTTGGAGGACATGGTATAGAGATTTAATAGAGCACTATCAAGATAAAAATTTATGTGGAAATACATTAAGTGTAACAATCTAAAATTTTCTTCAGCTTATACTCTTCGTATAGAAGTTAAAGATGTTACCTCCTTCTGGATAGATTGAGTTGTAATGCACCTCTGCCCAAAAGCTCAGAAATATCACTGCAGAAATCGCACAAGCCACATACTAAGCATGCTGCTGAAGCATAACTTCAAATACTATCGGTAAATATCACGCATTTTGCACCATAGTTGACACATTAAGGTTTGTTTACTTCTGTTTTCGTTTTTTTTTTTTTTTTAATTACAAAACTGTCAATTTGTTTTTAATCTGTTTCTTGTTTTCAAAGATACCCAGGAATTAAGAGTAAACGAAAAAAGAAGTTGTTTTCACTATAAGCAAGGCACAGAATGAAAACCAGGTGATAACTTCATAGTTAAAAGTGAAGGCAGAAAATTTTCTCAAAAATAAATGGGCCTAACTTTTCTATACATCTGCACTGTTATTACCATGTATGATTTTGTTCATTTCATATATTAGTATAACATGCGAAACTGCTGCTGTAAGATCTATTCAGTAACAAATCGAAATATTTTTACAACAATATAATAATTAATTTTCAAATAAAAACATTTTTAATAAAAAGTAGCATCATCAAACATTGCCATCCTTCCATTCTCTTCCCCCATTTGTAAGCAGTTTGACAGTTACATTCCTTCTACGTACACAATTTCCACATACAACATAACACACACACACACATATATTCATTCCACTAGATTTATTGATACTTTCAACCAATGGCTGTTGGCCCTTATACAACAACAGAAACTTTATATCACTTGGTAACGTCAGGTACATAGATAAAAAGAATATCATTCCACTCGGTTAAAAACCAAAATCCTTGGAGATATTATTCTCCATCAGATCTATCTTAAAAAATTCTTCTAATGTCTTCTTAGTTTCTCTCCTCCTTTTCGTGTGACTTAAAACCATGCAATCAACTTCCCTCATGGTGCTTCAAGTGAAGTTCTTTGTCTAAAATACCTTGGCTATCATTTTTTTTTCTCTCAACAGTTTCACACCAAATATCTTCTCATATAAAATCATTTCGTATCTTAACCCTCTCCATGATCAAATGTAAGTAACCAACAAGTTGGTTTTCCAAAGTTATGTGCATCACCACATTAGTTCTTTAAGAATTAGTTATCAAATTATTCTTCCAAAAATCTAAAATGTCACTCACATGCACAGACATGAATACATACTAAACAAGAGCTAATACAATCTTACCTCTTCCAGACTTCTGTATCTGTGGAAGAATCTCTATGTAACACGTGTCCTTAAAAGATGTAATAACAAGAATTTTGACACCATACTGAAAGGACATAATATAAGAAATGACCATATCAGTCACAAAGATAAATGAAGATGTTATGTTAACAAAATGGATATCAGATTTTATCCACCATTTCAAACATCATACTGTTTAAATTCTACCTCAGGATACTCATTTTACTCGTAATTCCCACGGAATGGAAGCCACATATCTCCAAAACAATAATATAACTACAAAATTATACATAAACAAATTTTGAAGTAAATCTCACATCACCATTCCTAACCACTTTTCATATTTAGTCCTAGACTTTAGTATCCAGAAGCCACCTTGCACCTTGACTGATTTCAGTCAAACTGGGTGATAAAGCTCTCTTAGCTCCTGACCTCTTTGATGCTAGAAGCCTATGGCAGTTTTAAAGCCCCAAATCATTTTTCATTAAATATATAGATTATAATTCTAATCATTTAAAAAGCCTTGGATAAATCGGAGATGGACTAAAATAATTGCTTGAAACATTTAAACTTTAAAAGTAACAGTAGTATTTTACACTTGTAAACTATTTGCAGCACTAGTTCTTTTATGTTTAGGCCTGTCAGCCAGTGACAGCTGTAAGTTAGTTAAAACCTGTTAACCTGTTATAGTTTATTAAACTCCCAGTGTTAGACAAATATATATATATATATATAGCTTATCTCTTGCCTATTGTAAGTTGGCTAATTCATTTTTCTGAGAATACAGGAAGTCTTCTCTCATTTCTCTCTGAACTTCAACAAAAAAATGCCCAAAAACCAAGCGGAATTTTGTTTAACTACTACATTCGCAAAGATTTTCCACTTTGAAATCTCAACTACGTTTGCAAAGGCACTAGACAGCATAGACAATAAAACAAAAAAAAAAAAAAAAAAAAAAAAAAAAGAAAAAATTATCGGGGAGGCAAAATAAAATGGAAAATGTTTATTTCCTCATACCCAATCTGCAGCAGCCTGCAATGTGACATGATCACCCCATTCACCACTCCTGGTACATCCACACAAAAGCTATCAGTAAACACATAATATGATGAAGCCATATCAACAAAAATAATATGCCATAATGAGAAATACGAACATACTTGCTCATCTTCTTCAAATAATCACTATAACCCATGGGAACATAACCAGCATATAGATCTGGGGAAGATTTGAGCTGACAAAGGACACAAACAAGTAATGTATCAATACCAATGGATACAAGACAGTGCACTCAAGAGGCAATACAAGGTACACATATGAACCTGTTCAATAATCTGCTCCCTCACAAATCCGTGGTGGTCAGGAGATCGATAGAGTTGGTCTGACAAAGAACGGAACTGAAATAATATGACTCCAATAAGGCACACTTTTTATTGAAGAGTATTATGACTAATGAGCATGAAATTTTAATGATTCTGTGACATGTAATAATGTTCACAAAAATTATAGAGAAAATTCAAAATGTTTAGTTATATAACTGTAAATTTGTCAAACTTCCACCTAATCACAATAAATTCAACAAATACTCCACTACCAAATAACTAAAGTGTTAAATGGCAGTGAGACCATCAACACAAATGATGAAACAAACAAGTGATAACCTACATAGTAACACTATCGGAAAAAGGATTTAATACTGATTAGCTTCAGTGGAAAACACAATCAACGAACCACGTGGTCCTGCAGTATAGAAATCGGTTTATTTCTGATCCTATTTATGAGTACCGTACAGAATTTTACATTAATTATGGACCAATTTAAAATCTAAAGAAACTAAAACATTTTTAATTAAAACTACTAGTAAATGGACTACATACCATATATCAAGTTAATTTTGTCACTACACACACACACACACACACACACACACACACATATATATATATATATATAGCTTATCTCTTGCCATTATTATCAATGTGAGATTCCCACCACTCTGTTTTATCCAACAACCACTCCAACAAATCTTGACACATTTTGGCTGGATTCCATCAAATATAGGTTGCTTATTACTTCTTAAAGATTGTGATTAGGCTATTGGTATAAATATAGGTTAGAAGTTTCATAGGAATGAGCAGATTCAGGCTTTTCCATAACTACCACGCAATGAATTGGGGCACGTAAGGTGCATAGTTTGGGAGGTGCCAGGATGAGCAAAAGCCCACCCTGTTGCCAAGCCTACTTTCACAAGATACAACACCAAAGTCTAAATACGCTTTCTCATAATAAATTTACAATTCTCTAGCAAGAACAGATAAATTTTCAAAACAGCAATTGAACATCCAAATAATAAGGATAAAGAACCAACCTGGCAGTTACCATCTCCTTGAACCTTATTCTCGATCAGATCATATAACTGCAATCTAAGAAAGACCAAATTATTAAATTTAGATGAATGCTTGATAACAAAAAGACAAACATAAGATATACATTTTGTTCACATTTAAATGCAAAGTGAAGGCAATAATAAAAAAGGAGAAAGATCTAGATAGAACAAATTTTCTTGTATTTGACTAATTCAACCTCACTTGTCCAATATTCCCCTCTAACTCTTTCTTATTCCAAAGGATAAAGAATACTATGAAGGACTTCCCATGGTCAGATGTAGGAACTAAATCATGAAGGTGCAACATTTTTCAGAAGCTTCATCACAAAAGCCAGAAACTAGATTGACACTAATAGGTCCTCAAATACTAAGACACATGGGGGTGATTTGATGGTTGCTTCCTCTACTCTTATTTAGAGAAAGCATCGAAACTGCAGTAGATAAGGTATACTTGGATCTTTTTATGAGCAATACTTTTGTCACTCCACTCTGCATAGCTCTGCTTGATGTTTCAACGGAGAAAACATCTCTATTACACAAAGCAACTGGTCAACATTTCTACATTACCAGTTTCCTGTTTCTCTGTTACTTTTTATTTTCAATTCTTGGGGATGAGATATCCTCACAGCTCATTAAAAATACACAGGACGGATTAAGACAGTTTTTTATTGTGTTTTGGATGTAGGGAGTTCTCTTCTAATAATTGTGCAGAATTACACTTCTATCTGGAAAACTACTCAAGCCAACAGATATAAAACATAAAATGAAAACCTGTCTAGAAGCCTTTGATGATCGGATATTTCTTCATCATCAGACGGTATTTTTTCATTGGTTTTAGGAATGTGCTGCAAACATGAGCGAGACAAGTAAGTCCATAAAGTGTTACTCAGATAAGAAATCCATATCTAAACAGTAACATTGATAACCTAACACACTTTAGTCCTGTACATGGCAGTCAATAGCAGATAACAGCACAGATATAGCAGCCGCTTTTCTAAACTATAGAAACTCTTACTACTATAGTAATTCTATAGTGTACTTATACATCACATATTTGTTCCTATTATAATTATGTATTAATATTCCTTTTAAATATTAGAGTACCTACGATAGTATAGGACAAGATTAATAATAAAGAAACTGTCTCAGATTCTAAGACTGCTTGGCGTGGAAGTGGACCAATATGAGCTGCAGACCTAACATCCATTCTCACCAAATAAAAAAAAAAAAAAAAAAAAAAAAAAAAAATTCAGCCTCTTTGTAATTTCTCCCATCAATTGTCATCTCCTCACGCAAAGGGAAAAAAAGGTTAGCTTCTTTCTCCCATCAGCCGACAACTTCAGCCCAACCATTTTGTCACACTAGAAGTTGTCCAACAGATGCAGAACAAAGGTTGCTCAGCACGACACAGTCACATAGCATGTGCAGCGACAAAAAGAGATGAGGCAGCGTAGCACACAATTTTTGTGATTAGTGCTGTGAGGGCATCAACAGCCAGGCTCTCCATTATGCGTGCCTCAGGAGCTCTTGTCTGCCACCCCATAATTGTAGGACGATTGCTCATAATTGATTATTATTCTGTTCTTGTGTGTATAAATTATAGTTACTAAGCTTCAGGTGTATAGGGTGGCACATAATTGTTCTACATTGAACTTTTTTTCTCGTGATCTAAGCATTGATTAGTATCAATCTGTTCCAACATTTCTAAAAAATATTTTTCCTGCATTTCTCTGCTGATGGGCCAAAAGATCGTCATTTAAATTTTAGACATGCAAATTTTGCCCATGAAATTTACCAGAAATCACCAAAGAGGATCAATTGATGACAAATACAATTGGAAATTATAATAGAAGATAAAACATGATGACCTTAAAACAAAATTAAGTGGATGGAGTAGAGCTACACTTACAGGGATCGGAACCATCTGGTATAATCTTTTGCCAACCTCGCCATCAAGAGAAGATTCATCTGATATTTCCAATGAATCCCAGACATGATCTCTAGGTACCTCTCCTGACCCAGAGGAACCAAAAACATCCATTTCATGCATATCATTTCCCCTTTCACTTGGAACATAATTCTCCACATCATTCATATTGTACGATGACTCATCTAAAGAGTTGTGACGCGACTCATTTCCTAAATGGTGACAAATTTAACATGCAAATTTAGAAAATCCATTTACATAAAAAATAAAATACAATTGACAAGACAAAAAAACTGATTCAGAACGGCAACTCTCTACCATAATTATAGTTTCCATTTGAAGAATGAGGCCAATCTTGTGTATACACAGATCCTTGCATTCCCTCATTCTGATAATCGGGTATCCCAGAAGCTTCCATGGAGTCAAGTTGTGATAATTCTTCTTGATAAGCTCGTGCAACAGCCTCGTCATTCTCCACATACTCCTGCTGACAGAAGCCTTCTCTGACATATTCAACTCGACTATAATCAGGATCATAGTGGGTAAGGATACTAGGCGAACCATGATGGGAAAGTGTACAAACATCTAGAAGATGAAGACCCCATCGAACAACATCAGGATCCATGTCATGAGTGGCCATCTGCTCACAAAACACATGTAATTCTAATACCCCAGAAACCAACTTGCTTTACCTTAATGCCTCTAAAGAATTCAATTGCTGAAAATGAACAAAAGCTTATTGTCAAACTGTGTAGGATGATCCCCCGCTTAATATGTGTGATGCAATCATAGTGAAATAAACACAACCAACTTTATACAAAGGATAAAAACGAATAATATGATTAGATGATATTCTTTTTTGTCAAACTAAGAAAACACAATTCATAATTGAAATATTGGCAAGTACAAATGCATTATCACTCATCAAATTCACCATAAAAAGTCTTAAGATCAGAGGCTTCACACCAAGCCAGTTTCCACGCACTCCAGAAAACACTCAATCTAACCCAAAAACCCATTAGAGAGAAAAATTGGGATATCATCCACCATTACGCCCACTGGAGTGCTAGTTTAACGTCAAGAAAGATGATGCTAAAAGTTGAAAATTTAGGATACAAAAAACAAAGAACCCTTGATTTGCTCTCCCGATGAAACAAAATTACAAAGTGAAAACCTAGGATCATTAAAGAAAAACCCTAATCCCATATCCAGACACAAAAATATCCGATCACCCAAAAAAAGAGGGGGAAAAAGAGAAAAACACTCAAAAATAAAAATTGCAAGAAAAAGAAGAGAGAAAAAAACACAAACCTTAAGAAAAGGAAAAGAAAGAAATGACAGGGAATAGGTATTGAGAAAAGGGATAGGAAGATGGAGATGGAGACGGTGAAAGGTTGGTTGAAGGCTGAAGAAAACAGAACAATAAAATGCAGAATATCAGAGTAACCAAGTAACAACAAAAACTTGTAACTTTAACCCTGTAACCTCTTAACATCTCTATTTATATTATAATTATATTAACTTAATTCAAAAAAATATTAGTAGTTTTTACTTTCAAAATTAATAAGAAATGTTTTTTGATAAATAAATACTTTAAAATAAATCAAATATAATATGTTTCATACTTTAAATCAATATAAAGCTATTTATAATTACTGATAACAAAAATTACAATATAACATTCAATTTACTAATAAAATAAAATAGTGTGGGGGTAATTTTAGATTGTATAAAAAATAAAAAGGAAACTTTGTTATGAAGATTTTTATTAGAATCTATGTATAATATAATAATATATAAGTATTGGGCCAATTTGGAATAAATAAAATAAAGAAGATTGGGCCAATATTGTAATAACCGGCGCCGCTCTTCATAGGCATGCTGTCTTTTCTTGAAATTCCATTCATTTCATACAGTGACTGTTGCTGACATCATATCTTATCTTTCTCACACTCACTTTTTTGGATTATTTAAAAGTATTCTGATGAACAATTATACTAATTTAAGTAGGTTTTACTATGACATATTATTTAAAGATAATTAGTTTTATTTGATGCTACGATTCTAAAAGTTAAATTTTTCAATTTTTTTTTATATTTATACTTTTTATAATTAAAAATTAATGTATAATATTTTGCTAAAATTTAAACATTATCATTAAATAATATCAAAATTTACAAGTTTTAAACATTAAAAATTATGGTGATTAAGTTTAAGTTTCAATAATAAAATATTTAATAATAAGAAGCTTCTTAATAACATATAAACGGTTTAAATTTTCTATTTTTAGAAACAACTCAAAATGACGTTGTATTAACAAAATTTACTCAATTTTTATCTACTAAAAAATATTTTAAATTTTTTTATTGACTAAGTATAGATCAGTTTTTGATATTTTAAAAACTTTTTACCAGTTCACAATCTTCAAACCAATTTATTTAAAAAAGTCAGTTTTATGTACGTTACAAATGGATTAAGTAGTCAATTTTTTTATTGGTTTATGTGGATTTATTAGTTTATATATATTTTAAGCTTGAACATTTATTAGTTTTACTTGCTTAAAATTAAGCATTATACAAACTGATGTTAATAAACCAAATTAATTAACTATTATGGTTATAATTCATGCATGTGATATACTCATAAATCAGTATATTAACATGTGGATCCATTAAGGAATCTCTATAATGATTTGTTTGGCATTAACATCAGTGGTTTAAGCCATTTAGATTTTTAATTAAACATTAAAAGTCTATATTTATAAGATTTATACTAAAATAATATTTTTACTAACAAGAAACTCTTGCTGGGTGGCTTATAAGAAAGTGGAAATTGAGATGCTGTAAGATTAGATTCCTTTATTGTTTGAAAATCTAATATCTTAACCGAAACCAGTGGCTAAATTAACGGAATGTCTTTCTTTTGTACGCTAACACTTGTCTTCTCAGTGTATTCAACAGTTATACGTAACCTCGTTCGAACGTGGTATCACGACTGTCCCTTTGGCGGGACCCACCACTACAACATCACTTTCTCATTTTCTCTTTTCTGCTGCTATGTTCCCATCATGGCATGGCATTCCCTGAAGCAGAAGCTCAAAACCCCTTTTGCTGTAGAGTGTCAAAAACCTCTTTTTCATTCATTTTCAACCTTTGTGCTCACTCCAAAATGTGTAGGTGGAGTACCAACTCAAAGAATTTGTGGGTGCCCATTGTGGTTTTCAGCTTGTTCCTTGGGATGACGCAGTTGCAGTGCCAACAAATGAATGACTATGACCAAATTGACAGCCCTGCTGTTCTTCCTCTCCTTACTCAGCTTATGTACAGTCAAATCTCCAATTTGACATCAATCATCAGCCAGGAAATAAGCAGAGAGTCCACTTTCTGTGTCAAAGATCCGTGAGTTTCTTTCTTTTAATAATTTATTGTTATTATATTGTATACTTTTTTTTTTTTTCGTTCTATTTGGTTATTTGGCAACCTGGTGTGCTGGCGTGGGATGTATAGACAATAGATTGTTTGATTACCAGGACGAATGGATAGATCAGTTAGTGTTGTCATAGTGATTGTTGGCATTGTTCTGATGGTTAGATTCAGTGTTTTTTGATGTATGGAGTAAGTTGGTTTGCTAGAGGATAACTCTAGAATTTTTCATTCAGTTTATTTGATGGTGATGACATGTTAGTGAGAAATGCAGTTGATGTTGAAGCTAATCATGTTATTCTTTTAAATTGTTATAATTTTTTTTTTTCAAAACACTGGTTGAAAAGAGAAAGAGAGAGAGAGAGAGATGAGTTTAGTTTAGATGTAGACTTATTTAATCGTGAATGTCTATGGGCTGTGGCTCCCAGATTTAGTTCCATGTAAAATTTCAAAGAAAAGAAGTTGAATTGTCTTATATGGTACATTTAAATTTGATTGTGAAACGGGATTTTACTTTTTCAGGGATGCTGATTGGAATCAAGCATTTAATTTTTCATCCGATCTGGACTTCTTGGCATCTTGCATTAAGAAGACTAGAGGTTAGAAATATACCCTTTTTTTTCTATCATTTCTTACATTTTCCTTATTCAGTTTCTGAGCAGCCAACCAACATGTTCATGATTTAGCTATAAAATCTGAATGAGGAAGTTCATAGATCCAAGGAAACAGAAATTTGTAGAAATGCTTATTGGTCTGTGAGGATGAAAATTATAGATGTATGGGTTATAAGTTATAACTCACATGGATGTAACTCTGAGAGGGATAAATAGTTAGTACAAGACTGATAGTATGTTAGGCTTTTTCTGTATCAGATTCACTTTATTAAATGGTATGTTATATGGTGTCTTGTTTGTATTCTACAATTTAGACCACTGTTTTGCATTTCATCCTGTAAAAGTAAAAGTGGGGACAGTGAAAAAAACAAAGTGTTTCTTGCCACCACTGAGGTGACTGGATGAGGGAAGGAACATCATTTGAATTTTAGTTGAATACAAGAAATCTTTTTTCTCATGAGACAACTCTTCTAATGTTTTGGACTCTGATTATTTAACAGGAGATATTGCAAAACGTTTGTGTACAGCAGCGGAAGTGAAGTTTTTCTTAAATAGTTTATTGGGGAAATCTGTAAGTGCCAATTACTTAAAGCCTAACAAGAACTGCAATTTAACCTCATGGGTCTCTGGTTGTGAGCCAGGATGGGCCTGTAGTGATCTCTCAAGCCAGAAGGTTGACCTTAAAAATTCCAAGGAGATACCTGCAAGAACTTCAAACTGTCAAGCATGTTGTGAAGGCTTCTTTTGTCCTCATGGTATCACATGCATGATACGTAAGTACACTGACTGAGAATCTTTAAATTATATCTTTACTAGATGACTGCAAATAGCTTCTATACCAACTTTTAATTCAACTTTTAAGCCTCTTCATGCTGTTTGGTACTTTTTAACTGTAAAGATTCAACAAAGAACTTTGAATAGATATTCAAGGATTCACATTTGTTTTGTGCAATTCATATATCTTTGGAAATATATCTTGTACTAGTGAGTGTGTTTCTTGTGTAATTTCTTCAATGAAAAGCCAATATTATTATAGCTTACTGACATCAATTATAACAAAACTAGCTATTATCGATATATGTTTCTTAAAGACTGTCTCTGATGCCTTCTATTCTGTCTTTTTCGGCATTTGCAACATTGTTCTTGAAGCATGCCCTCTAGGTTCCTATTGCCCTCTTGCTAAACTCAATAAAACAACTGGCGTATGTGAACCGTGAGTTCTAATTCTAGCTCAATGATTTGACATTTTTTCCTTGATTTGTTGCTTGCACTCTGATATGAAATTAATGAACAAGCATATTTATGTAGATATCTTTATCAGCTGCCTCCAATGCAACCAAACCATACCTGTGGTGGAGCAAATGTTTGGGCTGACGTTAGTAGCAGTAGTGAGATATTTTGCTCAGCTGGATCGTATTGTCCAACAACCACAAAAAGAATTTCTTGCAGTAGTGGGTATTATTTTGCTCCAAAACTTGATTACTTTTTATAAGCTACCAAATTTGGGTCCTAGAAGTAAGAGTTTTGCTATATCCTCTTGAAACATTCTCCTCATATTTAATAAATGATGAATTAAATGAAAAAATATGCATTTTATATCTTGGCAGCATGGAAAGCATTCAATGCTGTCTTCATTTGATAATTGGAAATATTATTAAGAGCATTTATAACAATTCCAAAAGTAAAATGAAGTGGTTAAAGCTTTTAATAATGATCTTGCATAACTGCAGTGGAATACGTTAAGCTTTTGCTTTTGTAGCCAAAACATAACCAATTTAGTTAAGTTCTTAGTGTTCTTGTTAGACTGTTTCATTGTTGGGAAGTTAGTTAACGTTTTCCCTTGAAATTTCAGACATTACTGCAGGATGGGTTCCACATCCGAGAAAAGTAAGATATCATGAATTGTGAATTCTTGCAGCACTATTCAAGTTTCGTATTTACTAATCAATTTCTGACTGTATATATGCAGAGTACATATGACCATTTACTGATTATCTTGTAGGATGCTTCAAGTTGAGTTCATGTAATTCAAACACTACAACACAAAATATGCGTGCATACGGAATTATGCTCATTGTAAGTTATTTCTGAACTCAACTATATGGAATTGAAACAGTGAGATATAGTTGCATTGGCTGGACTTTAATTGTTATTGGAATTTCTGGTTTTCATAGTGAGAAGATGATTTATGAATCATGGTCGATTCTTAGTACCATGCACGTTGAGAAACGTAAATAGACAAACATGTGCACACACAGAGACCATGTGGAAGTTAACACTCTTTTACTGCTTATGCAGGCTGCTTTGAGTACTTTGCTACTCATTATTTACAATTGTTCTGACCAAGTTCTCACTACTAGGGAAAGAAGAGTGGCCAAATCTAGAGAAGCAGCAGCCAGAAGTGCAAGGAAAACTGCAAATGCGCGCCAAAGATGGCAGTTTGCAAAAGATGCCACTAAGAAGGGTGCAACGGGGCTGCAAGCTCAACTATCTCGCACCTTCAAGAAGGATGCAGCAATTCTGGAAAAAGTTAAATTTCTGAAACAACCAAATTCTGAAGCAGATATTGAGTTGCTGTCACATTCACAACCTACAACTTCAAGCATGGTTGCAAGTTCATCTGTGGCAACAAAGAAAAAGGGAAAAGAACCCAGTGATCTGATGCAGATAATACATGAGATTGAAAACGATCCTGATATTGATGACAATATTAATACAGAAGTAGAAACTAGAGCTAAAAGTGTCACAGAAAATGTGTCAAAGGGAAAACAACCACATACTCATAGCCAAATTTTTAAGTATGCTTATTCTCAGCTTGAAAAAGAGAAAGCTCAGCAACAAGAAAACAAGAAGCTTACCTTCTCGGGGGTAATCAAAATGGCTACAAACACTGAAAGAAGGAAAAGGCCTTTAATTGAAATTTCTTTCAAGGATCTGACTCTAACTTTGAAAGCTCAAAACAAGCATATATTGAGATATGTTACTGGGAAAATTAAACCTGGCCGCATCACTGCTGTCATGGGTCCATCAGGGGCTGGCAAGACAACATTTCTTTCAGCTCTAGCTGGAAAGGCATTAGGATGCTCGGTCACTGGTTCAATTCTTATAAATGGAAGGAATGAATCAATCCATTCCTTTAAGAAAATTACTGGCTTTGTGCCACAAGATGATGTTGTTCATGGAAACCTAACAGTGGAAGAGAATCTCTGGTTCAGTGCACAATGCAGGTACATTACATTGTTTGACATTTTAGTAGCTATATATTCTGAAAGTGATATCAGATTTCTCTCCTCTTTGCCTTGCTTGTCTTCTTATACTTATGCCTACTTTAAATGCACTTTTGTGAAAGGCTATCTGTTGACTTGTCAAAACCAGAAAAAGTTCTGGTTGTGGAAAGAGTTATCGAATTCTTGGGGCTTCAATCAGTGCGTAATTCCTTGGTTGGAACTGTGGAAAAGCGAGGGATCTCTGGAGGCCAAAGGAAGCGTGTAAATGTTGGATTGGAAATGGTTATGGAACCTTCACTATTGATCTTGGATGAACCTACGTCTGGCTTGGACAGTGCATCTTCTCAGCTGCTTCTAAGAGCACTAAGACGCGAAGCTCTTGAGGGAGTGAACATTTGCATGGTGGTTCACCAACCTAGGTAAATTTTAACCCTATATCTGCTTTCTCTTTTCAGCTGCCAGTGCCATTCACTGTACAAGAATTTTATCTCATTCTTAGCATGTTTCATGGGATTTGATACTAGATTTTAATGTGCATATTTTATGGCTACTTCTGTATCAAAACTTGGATGTTTTATATTCTAACCTCCTATGTACGCTTATTCTTTGAATGGAGACAGATTTATTATCGTAACTTGAATACATATATAATTGGCATTGGTTGACAGTAACACTAGTGTCCCTTTTATTTTTAACGGCTGCAATCTTCTGCTTCAGCTATGCTTTGTACAAGATGTTTGATGACCTGATACTTCTGGGAAAAGGTGGTCTCACTGTCTATCACGGATCTGCCAAGAAAGTTGAAGAATACTTTTTGGGTCTGGGGATCAAAATTCCAGAGCGGATTAATCCTCCAGATTACTTCATTGACATTTTGGAGGGCCTAATAACACCTGGTGGAAGCTCAGGACTAAGTTATAAGGACCTGCCAGTTAGATGGATGCTTCATAATGGATATCCAATACCTCTTGATATGAGGCAGAATGCAGTTCAATATGATATGTCACAGAGTGTAAATTCAGCTAATGAAATTGATCCCTACGGATCCAGTCATGCAGAAAAAACCTTTGCTGGAGAATTATGGCAAGATATGAGAAACAATGTGGAACTGAAGGGGGAGAAGATAAGACACAATTTTTTTAAATCCAAGGATTTATCTGACCGGAAAACTCCTGGTGTTTTCAAGCAATATAAGTATTTTCTTATACGGTAAGTCATCTAATGACCTCAATTTGTTGCTAACTTGGAAGTCATATTCTCCTGATGGCTTGCTCAACTCTTCCTCACTATCAAATAATTTTTACCTTGAGGATTACTAGTTTAAGAAATGATTGTTTTGAAAGTGTGCCATGAAGTGGATTTTTTACAAGACTGAGTGCAGCTTATAAACTTTTAATAATTTGACATCCGCATTTTTTGTTAGTTTATGGTACTTACTCCATGCTAATGGTATTTCAGGGTTGGGAAGCAGCGGCTACGAGATGCTAGGATACAAGCCATAGATTATCTTATTTTGTTACTTGCTGGAGCCTGCTTAGGATCACTTACAAAAGGCAGTGAGCAAACGTTTGGTGCAGCTGGTTACACCTATACGGTGATTGCTGTATGTAAGTCATATATAAATATCATTGCAAATAATCTGCCTAGAATATACGTGAGCAATGCTTTATTCTTATCCCTTGTTGTAAATTTCAGCTCTTTTGTGCAAAATTGCGGCCTTGAGATCGTTTTCCTTGGAAAAATTACAATACTGGAGGGAGAGTGATTCTGGCATGAGCAGCTTGGCTTATTTTCTCTCTAAAGACACTCTGGATCATTTTAATACAGTGATCAAGCCTGTGGTGTACCTTTCTATGTTCTATTTCTTCACCAATCCCAGATCAACTTTTGCAGATAATTATATTGTGCTGCTTTGTCTTGTATACTGTGTTACTGGTATAGCATATGCACTGTCCATATTTTTGGAACCTGGTGCTGCCCAGCTAGTAAGTATTAGAAACATAAAACTTGTCATTGTGTTTCCTTTTCTCCACTGAAACATTTCTGTTTTTTGCAGTGGTCAGTACTTCTTCCCGTTGTTTTAACTCTCGTTGCAACACAGCCAAAAGATAGTAAAATTTTGAAGGATATAGCTAATTTATGCTACTCTAAGTGGGCTTTACAAGCATTAGTTGTTGCAAATGCTGAAAGGTAAATAGTCCAGGATAATTATTGACATATTAAACTATTAAATGGTTGAAGAAAAAACTTTGATATGTGTGGCTTTATTGGAAATCCTTTTGTAAATGCATATATAGCTAGAAAAGGTTGTCTTTTTTGGGGTTTGTACTTGCACAAGGTATGTGTGCTAGGTAAATTATGCCTTTCCCTATAAAATGAAACTAAGCATTTAGATCTGCATAGGTCTTTATTAGAATTAAGCTACCTTGAACCTTCTGAGTTCTTCTTCCTACCCGAGTGATGATAATCAAGGTTTGACTATGATACAAGGTTTTCACTCTTCCGGAGTGTTGATAATTTGGCTATTCAGATAGTATCTAACCATTTCTCCTTCACTGCTGCAGCTTTAAGTAGGAAGCCATTTGATAGGATATTTATTTGGTCAACAGTTCAATCCTTAATGCAAATGATGAATCCTCTGAAATTCTTGGAATATAATACCTTAAAGCTTGTGAACTATTTTGCAGTCAGCAGTAGGAAATGATCAACACGTATGTAAAAGATTAAAAAAAAAATCCAAAAGAAAAACGGGTCGATAATTCATGGTGATAGATAATTCTCTACACTCACATTTGAATCCACATACTGAATATACTGTTCATTTCATTCTACAGGTATCAGGGGGTGTGGCTTATAACTCGTTGTGGTTCACTTTTGAAAAGTGGCTATAATCTTCATGATTGGAGCTTGTGCATATCCATCCTCATTCTTATGGGTGTAATTGGCCGGGCTATTGCATTTTTCTGCATGGTCACCTTCCGAAAGAAGTAAGGCCAACCAAACTTCAGGCCACCGAATTTTACCTCTTACAAATCTGAGTTGTACAAATTCGAGTTAACAAATTACATTAGGATGATCTTGGTTATTGGCCTAACCATGCACGTTAAATGTGATGAATTAGTCATGTCATAGTTGCACGTCCACCACCTCTTACGGTTTTTGTATTAATTTTCGTGGCTCTTAATTGACGAGTAGAATCGTATAATATATTTGTTGAATTTTACGGCTCGTATTGTAAACACACCCATACTTTATGAAAATGACGACGATTAACATTTGAAATGTAACTTTTCTAATACATTGTTTCGTGAGTGTATCAAGAATATCGTTTTCTCAACAATTCAAAACATAAATAGCATTATTGCTGAAAACAAAAGGCCCAAATGTGGGCGAGCTAAAGAAATAGTACAGATACAATATCTGGAACAAAAAATTTACAATAACAATATTTATAACGCGAAAAACCAAAAAGTTATAATATTTTGAAACTCTAGCTTGTAAATATTGGAAGGCAGTGCCTAGCCTATGTAAGTGGCAGTACCAGAATCCGCTCTCGTGCTTTGCAGCTTTCGGTGCATGTAAATCTTTATGTCATGTGATGTGTCTACAGCTCAACGGCCTGCTTCAGCAAATTCCTAAACCATATGATTTTCTGTCAAAAAAATCACAAACCATATGATTTGATTCTAAAAATACTGTGACTAATGACTTAAAAACTTAGTAAAATAGTAGTCTTAGAAAAGTAAACCATACTTAAATTAGTACTGTTACACTCAAAACAGCATATTACCTATCATTACTTGAGTATATGTGTGTCAGTCATTTCCAAATAATGTCACCAAGAAATTTGAGAGCCGGAACACCTCTTATCTCAACATCAACGAGTGGTGCTTGAATCATCAATAAGCTGGAAAGTTCTGTATCATTCTGAATTAAATCAAGAGCACGCATCTGATCCTGAAAAGTTTTCACAGAATGGTAAAAATTGTCATCCTCTAAATAAAAATAAACAGTATGTTCAAGACACGGTTTTTCTCTGCTTCTCTTTTAAGGTCTGGTTTCATACTCAAGAACCAGTTCCTCGTTTGTCGCAACATTGGGTCCAATGAATTTGTTCTAGACAAAGTCTCTAAGATGATTTCTAGAACTTCATTCAACAAATTTAGTATTTGTTGTTTGTTCTCTCTCTTGGCCTCTCGAGCATTTATAACTTCGTTATGTTTTCTGCCCATTGTCCCACCTAGTTATTGAAATCCTTGTATGGGATATTTACATGTTTTCCATTATTTCTTAGGTCTCAACTATAGTACTCGTGTTTCTCCAGGAGACTATCCCGAGTGATCTCTATTTTTAAGAAATGTTTTCTAACTTCCACCACGTGGTTGTCAAGAGGTTGGAGTCCCAGGTCGATGTTGACAAACATACATTAAATGGCATACAGCCTCAAAACTCAAGCAATTCAGTGAAAAGGTTGAAGTTTTAGTTCAAATGTTGTCCAAACGACGTGGCGTCTAAATGGCCAAGGGCTTGGTTAGGTAGTGAACCATTTTGAACAATGACAATCATCGTTTCATATCACAATGACATTTTGTAACCTTCAAATGAGACTGACACAACCATAATTATTAATGAAACAACAACCCACGCATCATATCAAGCTTTTTGCTACAAAATTTTTCATTCTCAATCTCATCTGTTTGACTCATTTGATATCCACAAAGTTCACTTAGATCCCCAAAGTTTTTTTCCTCTCATCACAACCTTAATTACATATTTTTTTCCTTTATACAGTTTTGTTTAAACGATTTATTACATTTCAAGAAAAGTAAACCTCAATTTTATTAAATTAGGACTACATTTAATCATTTTTTCTACGTTCAATATTTTTATTTGTTTAGTTATTAGTGAGAATGTCTTAATATCAATTCGAGTGTTCAATCATATAACTGTGATTTCTTTCGTTTAAGATTTATGTAATTAAAATTTCTTCATTGAAATTTGAAATTGAGGAAGAGAAAATGTGTCCCTTTTGACATTTAAGTAATATCACGTTTCTTTGTTGTGATTATTATTTTTTGTTAGAAAATTATTTAATTAATATTTGAGACTGTGCGAGAGCAAGTTCGGGTGTGGGTACGGGTATACCTCTTAGCCAATAGGGATGAGACACAAATTTCATACTTTATATGGATGGGAACGGGGATAGGCATGAGTTTTTACTTTGGGAATTGGTATGGTCAAACCCGCACTCATCCCGCCCCATTACCATTGCTAATCCACACACGTCTACGCCCATGCCACGGGATGTGATTTCATTAGCAAATTGTTGTGCATGAGAAAAAGCCTATGTGAGGCATTTCAAAATTTATTTGTACAAAAGCTTGTTCCTTTGAAGAAATGTGGAGGTCAAATCAAGCCTTAAGGTTCCTCAATAACTCTCATAGCCTTTCTTGTTCAAAGCCCCAAGGGAAAAGCTAGATGTTGTTAGGCAAACCTCTATTTACACTTTTGTAAAAAGGTCATATTGTTAAGAAATATCCAAGCCTTTAAAAGAATGGAAGTAGAAGTAGACATTCAAATAGCACCCTACACCCCCGTAGTAACCAATATGTAAGGATGCTCAACTCAACAAAGAGGCGTCTTGCTTCTTCTATGACACTAATCTTCTAAAATTAGGGTTACATCTCCCACATGACCCTTTAAAAAAGGAGATTTTGACAGTAATTAATGTCGTCAATGTAACTATATCCAATTAATTAGGCCTTTATCTAAGCCTTCTATATATTACGTACTCACTTTGGCATTATGCCGACCTCCAATATATTCTTTTTTTTTTTAAGTTTAGAATATTGAATATAACCTCTAGGGCATCAATTAGCGGAGTTGGTGGGCAAGGTTTACTAACTTTATTTCAATTATCTTATAAAATCTCTAAAGTTTGTCAAAATTCAAGCTTCCTCCCCACAATCCAACATTACTTGAGGGTATTTTTTTGTATTGGACATAGAACCTTCATGCCCAAAGCTACAAAAAATTGATAATTTAGACAAAGAGGAACTCGGTCATTGCTTGGAGCTGGTTCAACTCAGCACTATTTTTTTATACCACAATCCTTCTAAGATTAGAATTTTGAGCCTTCAAATTGAAGGTATACATTGGCATATACCCGATTTGATCTGTGATTTTGTTTTAAAACATGGTGCAAAATAGTTTACTAATCAAAGAGTTTTTATGTAGAAAACAATAGGCATATCTCCAGAAAGGAGATGACCTTGTACACGAGAGAACTCCTTTAACGAATACACCAACAAACATCCTTTAATTCAACAGAGGAATTTTCACATTGACGCTGCACAAGCATCCTAAGTATTCCTCAAAGGTTCTCTAACATGTTGTCTTATATCGAAAAAGTCCTCTATCCTTAGGAGCTTAAGCATGTTAGTTGCAAAATGAGCAACAAACATTACATAGAAATCTTTGAATGAAGATGTGGAACCGCGAGTAAGCCGATGAACCAATCTAAGTAGTTCTAGCTAGTGTTCCCACATACACATTTTACAATGCACTCTATTTGAGCCACCACTAACCAAAATTTAGGGACAAAATGTCAAGTGACAACTTGGATCTTGGGCAGTGCTGAATAGATCAACTTTTGGCACCACATATTGATTCCTTCATGACTTCCACCAAGAAGGGTTGAAAGTCTCGCTATTCTACTAAGGGTTCAATCTCCATCCTTCAGAGAGTGGTGAAGTGTGCCTTCAGAACTTACTGTAGTTTTCAATTCTTTTGTCTAAGTTGTTCTTGTGCTTCCAAGGCATCTTCTGTACGCTGTTTCCATTCCTCATTCTCCCTCCACAACTCTTGCTGAGTTTGTTGGGCTTCATCATCCCTTGGTTGAGCTTCTTCGTTTTGTTGTCCCAAATTATTCACAATCTCCATGATTTCTTACATTGTAGGAGAATTTTCGTCGTTATCCTTCTAGAACGTCACTTTCTAGATCTTCTCTTCCTCGTGTTTTTCTCTTCAGAACCTTCTAATAGTGTAGGAACAATTTTACCTGCCTTATGATGTGTGTTATACTATTCTAGCCAAAGTCTCTAAAAGATGATTTGTAGGACCTAAGCCAGAGCATTTAGTATTCGTAGTTTGTTCTCTTGGCCTGTCATGTATCTATAGCCTCATTTTGTTTTCAGCCCACTTCCCTCTTAGGGAGTGGAATCCTTACGTTGAATCTTTACATGTTTTCCCTCGCTCCTTAAGTTTCTGCCACGATACTAAGGTTTTTTCCATGGGACTATTCCAAGTGATCCCTATTTTCAAGGAATATAGGCTAACTTCTCCCACCACATAACAAGCACCTTAAGTAACAATATGGTTTTGCATATTAATCAATCATCAAATAGCTTAGTTATTCATTAGATAGTTCAATCAATACCCTGAACTATCCTAGATCAGTATATCATTCAAATTGGATATAGCTCAACACTACACCAAGTGGTACAAAATTAAATTGTAGCTAACCACTCAGATGAAATCCATGCAAAAATTAAAGAGAAAACGGTTAAAAGTACCTTTCTTTTCATAGCACAAAACTTGCAATCAGATGGAGATGGTGGAAGAATTTGGTTGACAACCAGTCTCTTCACAGGAACATTTTCCTTCTTCAGGGAAGCACTCAATCTAGATGATTCGCTAACTGCCATCACCTTTGGGGAGTAAAGGCACAAATATAAATGATTGAGAAATGTGCATTAAAGCTATCTAACATTCAGCTAGTAAACTACAACAACCACAAAAACCTTCGCCTGGTAAATGTGGCTACAAAATTAATTGATGATATTTTGCCCTGTCAAAAGCCAAACTTTTTTTTAATAAATCATGTTAGGCATCACTATAAAGCTTTAGCATCCCAACTCCAACTAGGTTGACATTCTAAAATTTCAACAATCATTTACCATCACATGAACATACAAAAAAGAAGAAAAAAGAAAAAAAATACAAAATCCAAACTGATTTAGTGCATTCATTTTTTATTTAATAATTGAATATTCGATTCTTATAGTGAATGCTGTTCTTGCAATAAGATTAGATAGATTCACTTCCATTTCGCATAGGAAACTGAAGAGCAAAATATCCAGTATAGATGCCAAAACTCATTCTATCTTTCAATTTTTAACTTATCTTTCTTCTTCTTTACTACTAGTCAAAAGGTAAACCAAACTCCAACAACTTATCCTGATTACGTTTATGACCTTTATTAATAAAATTTTGATACCCTTCAATCTTATTCTTTTGTATTGAACCCCAAAGCTATTCTCCAACACACCAGTCTTCCTTCCACTTCAAAATTTCAATTCTTTAAATAGGAAAGTGTTAGCGGACACACACCAGATGGTGGAAGGGGAAGGCAATAATCAATGTGCATAGGAAATAATTTCACAGAAAGACGATATAATGGAAGGGGATCGTTCCTTCAAAGTTGACAAATATGGCATTCCCAAAAATATAATATTTCCTTTTAATACTAGCACCAAACACTTGTAGCCCATTCCTATCCCTCCACCCCACCTGACAGAATCTATACCTGAAAGTTGTAGTCCTTTAACATTTTTGGTAGGGTTGGTGACACTACAGTATATGTCAATTCAACATTATATCATTATACACACAAGTTATTCACATGTTAATCAATTGTGGAAAAAAATTATAAATCATACCGTTGGGATTGTAACAATGACAAATTCAGTCGAATCAGTGTCACGAAAAAGTTCACGCACTTTTAACATTCTCTCCCTTAGTTTCTCCAATTTGTCAGCCTGCACAATTAAGTATAAGAAATGTGAACATATCAAGATGAAACTAAATGCAACAGTAATCCCAGGTATAAATAAATCTTACAGCATTCTGTTGGGTATTTTCTTGCCCAAAGACAGATTTAATTGCTGATGTAGCAGAAGCTATCTTTTGTCTTAGCTGCAGAAGAATAATTGGTATCAATTATTATAAGGATCATTCTGAGCTTGGAACTTGGAAATATTGGGGGGTAGGGGGTGGGAGGAAGAGATAGTTCGGATATGCTCACTACTATAACTATTAGCTTCTAAAGCAAGTGAATCAACTCAATTCTACTGGGGAGGAGTTTCCTACGATTAAATTCAGTAGTCTTACCTTTAGTATCTTGCCAATAGATGCATCTAAGAAATCGGGCAAGGACAACAATCGTAATGTGTGACCCTGATCAGGAACATGGTAAATCTTACGAGGTAAGACTAAAAACAAAAGGTGATCTGAAATACATAACTATCGGTTTTTTTGCTTACCGTGGGTGCAGTGTCAAATACTATTCGAGTAAACATGCTATATTCCTGTGATTCAAGAAATTGCATAACCTGACAAAAGGCTTTTAATTGTTAGCAGAACCAAAAAGGAAATATTACATGAATAATTAGCAATGAAATAAATGTACACTGCACATAAAATGCATGCCTTGGAGATCGCAATCGCTTCATCCAGTCCAGGAGGAGGTGAATCCAGAAGTTCTCCAAGTTTTAGCTCTCCCAACTATTGCAACCAAAATACATAAGAACCTGTCTTAGAGAAGCAAGCTTATTCTGAAGTAGAACCAATTATCTTTATGTATTTCATAGTTATAAATAATGTTAACTCGCATAACATAAATTTACAAATTTAACAGCAAGAGGCAATTAAATGGAAATATTTTTAATTATTTTAATAGAATACTGCGTGTTAGTTTCCACGTGAATTTGTTGAGCAGAAATCAAACTTGGGTGACGTGGAACTCCATGACCATGATGCATTCTTTCAATCAAGCAGTGGAGTTTGTTAAATACTCCTTCTAACAAAAGCTATCATTGGTGTTCAGATTGATTTAGATGCAAAATGCTATTAGATCATAAACCCTCTGTGTGTGTTGTGAGATCATGGACTAAGGCGAACCCACAAAAAAGAGGAATAATTGCAAGAAACATGAACCAAAAAAGGGAGAAGAGAGTCCAAGACATAACGAGAGATTCTAGGGGTGTCCTGACAAGAAGCAAGGCTAAATAGCTTGAGGAGGAGCTTCATCAAGCCAACAAAAACTTAAGGACTCTAAAGATTAGTTTAGATAGGAGCAACCCCTCTTTGCCTACATACTTTAGTGCTACTTGGGGTTAATTCTCCTTGTTTTGTTTGATTAATATGTATATACTCTTCTAGCATAGCTATGTTTGGGTGCAAGGCTTAACAAAAGATGTGTTCGGCCACACCCTTGCACGCCTATCTCTTCCTATAAAAGAGAACTCATGTACCCTTATAAACACCTTTGATCATTTGAGAAATAGAGAGAAATATTTTGAAAATTGTCATTCTTCTTTCTTAGAGAACTCTTATCTTGGATGAGAATATCCAAGTGGTGAACCTCCTTAGCTTGCTTATCTCCAAAGGGAGTAGCGCGGCTTCCGTTCAAAGTTCCAAATCTTGAGTTTCATTCTTAGAACAATTTGTTAGAAATACCACACCGTCTAGAGATATGATCAAATTATAATTTTTAATTGAGTGCAAACCTCTTCTTACAAGTCAAATTTGAGATAGAGTTGGACTTAAAATTCATTTCAAATATGGTATCAAATTCTATCCTAGGGAAATCTATTAGACATATCATGTCCCCCACTATTAAGTCGCTATCGAACCACCGATAAATATCTAGTCCCACGCTTGAGATATTGAGTCCTAAGTGTAAGTAGGTGCGTTGAAGATCTCACATCGACTACTAATATAACAAATTATATTATATAAATAGGTGCAAACTTCACCTTACAAGTCGATTTTGTAAGGTTGAATTAGCTTAATGTTTACTTTCTAAAACAATTCTCGAAACCAAAGGTAATTCCCTTTCTTCTAGTCTTTCCCTTCTTTATGCACTCTTTCCTGATCTATCTTCTTTCTTCTTGAGAATGCTGCTTAGCACCATTCACCAACCAAACCTTCCACAAGTGCAAACCAACTCTATCACCTCTTTCCCTTAACTATTTTTGTGTGCTTTGAAGCTTGAGTGGAAATATCCACTCATTCCTACAAACCTAATCAAGGCTTCCATCAGTGTGTGACAAAGTAACAAACTTTTTCTTTTCTCCATTCATATAGTGCCTAAAGTTCAACTTAGTCAGTTCCTCAAGGTTAATCTGACTATGTAAGAGGACATGTGTTGGTGTCAATATCATGGCAGGTTGAAAGTATACAGAATTATAGTTTAGACTCCTCATAAAAAAATTGTTTTAAGAAAATTCATCACCCTGTGAAAACGTGTAACATGGAAAATGCATACATAACAAGAATGCTGAGAACATCTCAGTAAATCTTTACCTGGTCTGCAATCATTCCAAGACCCATGCCATCCATGAAGTCTTTGACTCCAGTTCCACCATTTTTTTGAGCAGCATTTCGAAACTCTTCCCTAGACTTCTCGGGGTTTATCTGTAAAGGAAGTAAGGAACTACAAACTTAAATAAGTGAAGTGTGATATTCTATTAAATGGTATACAAATATTCTCGAAAAAAATACTAATCATGCCATCATGTAAACTGGATACTAATTATTAGCTAATTTATTCTACAAAAATGTTAGCTTACTTCAAGAGCAAAAAGTGGATAATCAGGTCCTTCCACTGGCACCAATGCCCCGCCTGTCAAATCCTAGTGTACAGTTTGCAAAACTTGTATTAGGCAAGACAACCAATCTTGAAGCAGCCAGCATGTGAATATCATCAGAACTGTAAGGTTACAAATATAATAAACCTGAGCAAAAGAATCACTCAAAGAATGTGCTGGATCAGTGGAAACCACAAGAGTTGGGTGTCCATTATTGGCAAATTTAACAGCAAGTGAAGCAGCACAGCTTGTCTTCCCAACCCCTCCTTTCCCACCTAGCATGTAATACTTCCTCTTAGTCCCAGAAACCATTTCATCAAACCCCGATGCAGCCTCCGTAGTACCAGCAACCGATCTCACTGAAAATAGAAAATAATAAAACCATTAAAATAAAAATATGTCATCAAACACCCAATAGGTATCTCAAAAGTACCATTTGCCTTAGAAAAACATCACTTTCTGAGAATCTTACCTTAAAGCAAGCAGTAACACATCATGCAATCTTAAGTTCAAAGCAAAACTATAATTTGTATTTGCAAACAAGTAATGGGACTGTTAAAAGGCATCATCATTCATACAGTACAAACATAAAAAAAAAAAAAAAAAAAAAAATCATTCTCCTCTTTCCTTCACTTACATTATTTTTCCATTCTATATTTCTTCAGCAATTATAAATTTCTGATAAGTTGTTACCTTCTCCAGTCCCCCAAAACATATCAATATCCACACTCCTTAACAAGACCAACAAAAAGGATAACATCAATTTACGAGCATACCAACTAAAATTAAGTTCTTTCAATGTAATACCCCAATAGCAGCAAGTGATAGTTCCACCAATATGAGCTCATGAAACAGAACAGCTAACTGAATTACAAAAACCCAAAAGAAGTAAAAATAAAATAGAAAAATGAGAAAACCTTGAAATGACTTTGTGGGAGGTTTAGTGGAAGCAGAAAGGGAAACAAAGGCGTCGGCTTTGGAGAGATGATGAAAGAGAGGAGGGTTAGGTGCGAAGGAGAGGACACCCTTAACGGCCATGAAGTTTGTGATGTGAAGGGAAGATGAAACAACAGACCCACATGCCATTTCCTTTCCCTACTCTCAGGTTTGGTTTTCGTTTACTCTATCTCTCACTCTTCTTCTCCTCCCACTCCCACGTCTCAAGGTTCTCTTCTTCTCTCAATAAAGATAAATAAAATAATTAATTATTATTTGCTTAGTTCATAAGGTTACTTATAATTTTTTCGTTTCCCTTCTTACCATTTTCACTTCTTAACTTTTTAATGTACTATACTTCTTCATGTTATTTTAAGTAATAATTAAAATAAATTAATAATAATGTTATAAATTAAAAAATATACAATGTATAAATTAAGAAAGAAAGCTTTAATGACTATAGAGACCAAAGAAATTGAAACATAAATAATCAAAGCTAGATGTTTGAAAATATTTTGGTTTTGGTATAATCTATATATTAATGAATGAAATTCTCTTTTTATTTTTATATATAAATTTTTACCATTTTATCCTTTAAATAATTATTTTTTAAAATTAAATTAACTACAATTAAAAAAATTACTTACAATAAAATTATACAAATTATATATTTTATAATTATTTTTATTAATTTTTTTGTAATTTAATAATATTTTTTATTTTAATAATCATTATATTATAATCTATATCATTATGTCCCTTGAGTAACATTTTTTTAAAATTAAAATAACTACCCATAATATAAAAAACTACCTACAATAAAATTATAAAAATTATTTATATTTATTTTATAATTACTTTTTATAATTTAATATCTTTTGTTTTAATAATTATGATATACCATTATATCTTTAGTGTTTTTTTAATTGAATAATTTTATTCTTTAATAAATAAAAAATAATTTATTTCATTTTTTAATAAAATAAATAGTTGACTAATTTTTTATTTTAAAATAACTAAATAATTTTTTCATTTGAAAAATAACGGCTACATAACTTTTTAATACTATTTTATAAAATTATACATATAATTTAAATTGTATTTTTTCAATTATTTATTTATAAAATAATATAATTATATATATGTATATGTATATGTATTAGTTTAATAAAAATGTGAATAATAAAGGCAATTCTCCTTTTTAATTACTTTTTCATATCAATTCTTATTATTTTACATTTTAGATAATCATTCTTTTAAACTCAAATAACTATCTATAATAAACAAAAAAAAAAAGTCACCTACACAATAAAAAAACTACCAACAATAAAATTATAAAAAATAATTGATTTTTATAATTTTTTAATTCAATAAATTATTTATTTTAATAATCATTATAATATATTATTTTTTATTATTTGAATAAAAAATAGACACAAATATACTAAGCACACGTATATAGATATAGATGTACAATAAACATATAATTATTATTATTTTATAAAAGTGAAATAATTTGCCAAATTGAATAAAGAAATGCAAATTCATTAAAATGACAAAAATAAGTGAGAAATATTTTGAGGTGGATTTTCCACATGTGTCAAATCCTATATAATTTGTATCAATATACACTTTAATTTTTAATGTTTAATCTTGAACAATAATTCCTCAAATATTAAAGGATTTTTTTAAAAGTGTCCCTTTCTTGGATCATGCATAAATTGATTAACTATACTTATAACATAGACTACAATAAATATGATACTAAGTAAATAAGTTTTCCTGCGAGTCTTTAATATCGGCCTTTATTTAAGTAAAACTGGTTTCATCACTTCCAATCCAATTTTATGGTTTTGTTTATAGGAACTTTGGTTGTCTTGCAAACAATCTTACACGTTTTTCTAAGAAAATCAAAAATATATTTTTTTTAGAAGATAAATATATCTTTTTTCAAGTAAGTTACTTTTATTTTAAAAAAATACTTTAGTTTTCTTAGATCTTTCATTTCAAACTGAGTAATAAACTTTTTCTCTTTCAAGATTTGTTTCTTGTTATTATTATCTCATAGTAAAGTAAGTTTACCTTCTAGAAAATGTTTAATGAATAGGGTATAGTCTCCTTAACTCTATCGATAAGTGAGCCTACCAAACCAAACGTAGGGTGATTGCCTGAGTCCATTCAAGGCTTTCTTACTTGCAACTTTATTCCCTTATTCAAAAGACCTAAAATATGGAAGAATTTTCATGTAGAGTTCTTCCTCTACATGTCAATGTAGGAAAGCATTTTTCAAATCAAATTGTTATAATTTATATTAAGAGTGTTATGTGGGTCCTCCTCAAGTTAGGTCCAACAACATTTTATTTTAAAATGATAAAATATTGAGGTAGCCCAATAGGTTTTAAATGAATAACCTAAAGTGACTCTGTAAGGTTTTTATACTCCACACAAGAGAAAACAGAGTAGAAACAGATTTGTGTCATCTTTGCCGACTAGAGCTCCGGTTTACTTTGAGCAGTTGCTTGAGTACTCATTTGTGCTCTGTTTTTGGTGAAATTTCATCCTCTTGCTCCTTTCATCACCGACATCAATCTGGTATTTTTAGAATTTTATTTCTCTCACTGGTTGAATACGCTCTATTTGTCTATTGAGCGTTTTTCACTATTTATCTGTGAGTAGACTAAGATTATTTTTCAGAAGAGCTTCTCTGTACTCTGTACTTTTTGATATTATAATGGATATTTTTCTAAACTAGGTCCTGTTGTTTTTGTCCCTCTCATTGGGGGTTTCCACGTTAAAAATTGGTGTGCCTCTTATCTCTTTCATATTATTTACTTTATACTCTCTGAATTTTTAGATTGTCGTAGATTAAGCTTCTCTTGGTTCTTTCAAGTGGGAAATGTTTTATTTCTTAAACATATTTTTGAGTAATTATTCCGCTGCGTAACTATGCATAACTGTGCCTTTTCCATCAAGATGAAATCTTTTAATCAAGATGGGAAAGGCACTATAATATCAAAAAGAGTACATAGTATAGATAAGCTCTTCTCTGAAAAATAATCTTAATTCTACTCAAAGATAAATAGTGAAAAACGTTCAACAAACAAATAGAGCGTATTCAAACAGTGAAAGAAATAAAATTCTAAAAATATCAGATTGATGTCGGTGGTGAAAGAAGCAAGAGGGTGAAATTTCACTAAAAACAGAGCACAAATGAGTACTCAAACAGCTGCTCAAAGTAAACAGGAACTCTAGCAGACAAAGACAACACAATCTGTTTCTACTTTGTTTTCACTTGTGTGAAGTGTAAAAACCTTACAGAGTCACTTTAGGTTATTCACTTAAAACCTATTGGGCTGCCTCAATATTTTATTACTTTAAAATAAAATGTTGGTGGGCCTAACTTGAGGAGGACTCACACAACAAACTCTTCCTCCAACTCGAGAGAGGTCATTATGCCAACCTATAAATAAACCGACAAGTTTCAAACTTTTCCTTTGGTAGAGTCTTTGTCATCATATATGAACCATTGTCATCTGTATGAATCTTCTCAAGCTCCAATAGTTTAGAGTCCAAAATATCACGGATCCAATGATACCATACATCAATATGTTTAGATCTACCATGAAAAGTAGGATTCTTGCCAAGATGAATAACACTTTGACTATCACAAAATAAAACATACCTCTGTTGTTGAAAACCAAGTTCTTGCACAAATTTCTTATCCAAAGTAACTCTTTAGATGCCTCAGTGATAGCAATGAACTCAGCCTCAGTTGTAGACAATGCAACACACTTTTGCAATCTAGATTGCCAAGCCACAGCTCCCCTTGCAAAGGTAATCAAATAACCAGAAGTAGATTTTCTAAAATCACCATCCCCTGCCAATCAGAATCTGTGTAACCACAAAGAACAGGTTTCCCAATTCCAAAACACAAAACACAGTTTCAAATTTGAAGTACCACGGAGATATCTCAAAATCCACTTGATAGATTTTCAATGCTTAATACCAGGATTGGAAAGAAAACGGCTAACAACACCAACATCATGAGCTATATCAGGCCTTGTACAAACCATTGCATACATTAAACTTTCTAATGCAAATGCATAGGGAACATGTTGCATATCATCTTTTTCTTTATCCTTAAAAGGAGCTTGCCTGGAGCTAAGCTTAAAATGTAAAGCCAGAGATGTACTTACAATTTTAGCTTTGTGAGGTACTCGTGTTTGAGAGGGAGTGTACCAATGTGGAAGGGACTCTCACTTGAGGGAGAGATTTGTTAGGTATCTAAGTGTGAGTCTAAGTCCCACATTGAGTAGAAATGAGAAAGTTGAGCAACATATAAGAAAGAAGACCTACAAACCCAATGCCTTAAAGTTTTGGGTTGAAGGTGGTGTCACTCCCTTGTATAGGTTTGGCTCAGTTCTCATTCTAGTGAGATCTTAAACGCAATGAGACATGAGCTAGACCCACACAAGAGATTAACGTCACTTTCAACCTAAAACCTTAAGGCGCATTGGGTTTGTAGGTCTTTTTTTTTACATGTTGCTCAACTTTCTCATTTTTACTCGATATGAGACTTTTGGATTCCTAACAGTCAGAAGAAGGAGCACTTATCCCTGACTCAGATGATTGGAGTTATTCTTGGATGAGGTTAGGTTACTTTTGTCTCCTTTGCTATTGTACATGGAAAAAACTCTTTGGACGACTAATTTATAGAGTTGATCTTGACTTGGGAACATAAATGTCCTTGTTAGGAGCAACTTTAGAGACATCATATGAGATGTGTTATAAAAAGTAATAAGAGTACTAAGAGTAGAGATATTCGAACGAGATGTGTCAGGAGAGGTATTAGAAGTGCTAAGAGTAGGATTAATATGAGACCTTTCTTGTATGAAAGGGACAAAAGGTGATTTTGCTTTGAAAGAACATTCCCCTAAAGTTGAAGATACATGTAAAAGATCCAAACACTCGACCATGAAGATTAGAGAAGAAAGGAACAGGTGAAAAGAAAGGAAACATGAATTCAATAGGACTCTGACCATCTAGAACCTGAAAAGGTAATTAGTTAATGAGATAAGCAACAATAAAGACAATCTCACCCTAAATAACATTTAGTGACTTACATATGGAAAAAGTGTATCCCTATTATATTAAGAAGATTCCATTTTTTCTTTTAGCAATGTCATTTTATTGTGATATATCCACACATGTGACTTCATAAATAACACAATTTTCAAAACGAAATTTAGACATATCATGATTTATATATTACCTCCCATTACGAGAAAGTAAACTTTTTAATTGACTTTCTAAATTTATGTTTTTATCATATGGAAGAATTTAACAAATAAGGTAAAACCTTCAGATTTTTCTTTCAAAAATCCATATAACATGGGTACAATCATCAACTTTGTAGTAAAAATCCATATAACATGGATACAATCATCAACTTTGTAGTGTTGATAATGCTTGCGTTATAGATTATTTTGTAGTCAAACTCTCCTTGCATGTAAATCAATCTAATAAGTGTTGAAACGGTAGTTTTTATATATTTCATATGCTTGATTTTTTTTTCATTATTTATGGTTGAGATGACGCAATTTCTCACAACAACCTACTGAACACTTAGGCGACAAAGGAAATTAATTGCTAATGGAGATCAAATTACAGTGTATAAGTTACTAAAAGTTAGGAAATCAAATTACAGAGTATAAGTTAGTATTAATCTCAGCTTATCACTTATTAAACATTGTCAAATTAATTATGTCGTCAAGTTAATCATGTGATGTTTTGTCACCCATCGGTACCACATGCCCAAAAGTTAAGAACCTTAAATTTAGAACACTTTTCATTTGAAAGAACAAAATCATCAGTCTATTCTATTATATTCTATAGGAGATGAGATCTCTAAAATTTTGTAACTTTCAATAAATTTTGACCAATAAATATTTTGTTCAAAAGAGTGTCTTACTAGCATTGCTCCTATCAACTATCTTACGCTGCCTTGCACTTCCAAACTTTCAGTGACACCCTATTGCACAACACATACTAGGTAAAATTGTATCTTTCAAGGTTTTCTTCCAGCTAAATCTTCCAACGTAAGATTCAGTGTGTCAACTGAACCTCGTTTCACTTCTTCTCCACGAGTAGCCAAGAAGTCCTCAACGCTTCCTGGTTCGCCAAACCACCCAAGGTGATCTGCAATCAGGTGAAGATTATTACACCCCCCACATCTTGCCACCACTACACCTTTCTCATATGACTCACGACAAACCGTCTTAATGGATCTTGTTTCACAGACCTTGCAGGTGAAAATCATTGCCAGATCATGCCTTGAAGATATCTTCAAACTTGACTTGGCAGAAAACTGTACAGAGGAGGTATCACTAACACTAATGGATGTAGCAAGATTATCTGGGTTTGCACTTAGTTTTAAGGTGTCAGCTTCACTATTTTCTACATCTTCACTAACAGGTTTGATTGGATTTGTATTTGTAGCGACCCCCCTTTGATGGAATCCAAATCTATTTAATATTGAGCTGGTAGGAGAATACCAAGAAGATTCTGCCAATAAACAACATTCACGTTAATACAAAAAATTTCTGTTCACACACAAGGGAATGCACAATGAGAAAGTGAGAGAGAAATAGAAAGATGTTCATCTTGTATAGCATAAACTTATGCTATTAACTGAATGATTAAAGAATGGCTTTAACTACAAATATCAAGCATAAACATATTGATATTCTGCCACAAAATGGATAAAGAGGAAGAAGACACCAGATAAAGATTAATTAGAGCAAGTCCAAATCAAATTAACAATATCTACTGTTTCCGGTTATTCAGAAAACACTGCTTGTTTTGCATTATAGGAGATGCAAGAGTTAAAATCAGTTTATATAGCATAAGTCTTCATTGCATATTCCATTCCTTTGAACTAAATTCATCAAAGGAGCAGAAAGCTAATTAGAGGGTCGTGTATTAATTTAAAAACAAATAAACAAACAACCTATATAAAAAAAAAAAAAAATTACAGGTATTAACACCAACCTATTTGCTATTCAACATCTGGTGCTTCAATTCCCATATTAACACTTCTTGTTAAACATTCCCAAAAAATCAAAACCAGGACTTGTTAAACATTTGAAAAAAAGGGTTTAATTGAAGAAGAAAAAAGGGTTTAAGAGGATCTAAAAGAACGCAGATAGAGAGACATGCCTGGAATAATGGGGTGATGGGTTTGTCTTGGGAAGATTGAGATGAATCGCCTCTGCAACATCCTTGCCGCCATTGCTCCCAATGGGAAATGCTCAAACCTGTTACCTTCTCAGTTTTTGGGCTCTTCTTCTATGATATTCTCTTGGACTGCATGTTTTCTTATAGGCCTTTGCTTATTACACTCCCCTACTTGTTGTATTCACTTCCCCTATTTTCTTTTGTGCGTCAAATTACCTTTCTAACCTTATTTTTCGTTTTCTTTTAAACTGTCATCATCATAAACTCAACACGTGAAAACTCCACTTTTTAGTTTTCACATTTCTTCCTCAATCACGATCATCTTCCAATAATAACCGATAACTCATATTGACTGAAGTTGATGACGAAATCCTCACATCACAAGCTTCTAAGAAATTGGAACCGCATAAAAAAGAAAGCAGTCGAAACTTGCCTCTTATATTGATGTTTATTTAAATAAATTTGATCAAATCCAAATTCTACATTAGTGCTTCAAACGTGCCTTCTTCAAATATCAACATCATTTTACACAACCCGTAATCATGTATACGTGTGAATTTTACACCAATCTCTTTCCAAAGTCAGTTTTTCTATTTCCTTTTTACAATAAAAATTTATGGAGTGTAAAAAAATATGGAAATAAAAAGAAAAGAAAAATCCCTCAAATCCCAAAAAACGTCACCGTGGGGCTAACGACACCGACAAGTCAATATCGGTTCCCATTTTCTGATCCCATTCCTTCGATTCCAAATACAACTTTGACACCTCAATCGACACCCGACCCATGTCGGGTCGCTCGTTCGGGTCATTCCCGACACAGTCTAATCCGACCCGAATCATCCGCTCCGCCACATTCACCGGAAACGAATCCCTCAGCCTCTTATCCACCCACTTCCTCACACCGCCGTATTCCCCCGCTGCCACTCTCGCCGTATCCACCACGCTCATCCTCTTATAACTGCCGTCGTCGTTGAATTCGAATTTCAGCGCCTCTTCCCCGCTCAGCAGCTCCAAAACCACCACGCCGAACGCGTACACGTCGCTCTTCGTCGTCGCTACGCCGCTGACCTGAAACTCCGGCGCCATGTACCCTCTCGTCCCCTCGATCCTCACCCTCCGCCCACCGGACTCCTCCCCGGCGCCGCCGACTGCCTCGCCGCAGAGATCCGACGAGCCGAAGTGGCAAATTTTCGCGCGTAAATCATCCTCCGTGATAACAATGCTGGAGCTCTTGATGTGATTATGAACGAAGCCAGAACCGGATCCCGAACCGGAATCGGAACCGGAGAAATTGTGGATGTAATCGAGGCCGTGCGCGATGTCGGAAGCGATCTGCATCCTGGAGGTCCACGTGACGAGATCGGTGAAGCTGGGATTCCGGCGGTTCCGGAGGCAATCGGCGAGGCTGGCGCCGGGGACAAATTCGTAGACGAGTAAGATGACGGCGCCGGAGACGGAGGCACCGAGGAGTTTAACAAGGCTACTGTGGTGGCTCCGGCAGATGATGGCGAGGCGGCGGCTGAGCTCCGGGAGGTCGATTTGTTGGCGGAATTTGCGGCGAGAGACAACAACATCTCGGTGGCGGATTCGGCAGCGCCAGGAGGAGGAAGAGAGGCGTGGGGCGGAGAAGTTGGCGGTGGCGGCGGAGATCTCGGAGAAGTGGTATATGTTAGGGCTTTCAGGGAGCGTATCTTTGAGGTTTGCGAGAGAGGCGCGGCTTGAGATGGAAGAGGTTTTTGACCACTCTAATAACTCGTTGTTTTCGAATACGTAGCTTCTTGATTCTGTAATGGGGACGTCGCTGGTCGAGGTTTCGCAGTTAGACGATGACGATGTTAGGGTTCGGGTTCGGGGAGGACGAGGGGAATCGGTCATGTTTCTATTTGGGTTGGTGTTGGTGCTTCGTCTGCTTCCGGGTTGTAGCGCAGTGGTGCTCTTTCTGGATTTGCACATCGAAGGGAGAGTTTGTGGGTGTAGCTCGTGCGCGGGGAACACCCTCGCGCATGGTTTAGCTTTGTTGGCGGCGCGAGAGGAAGAAGAAAGAATGTGTACCAATTCCAACACTTGTGTCTGTGCAGGATGTTCTGTTCGTGATTGGGCGGCGCCTTATATTCCGTCTGCCAGATGTTTTGGTGAGGTGTAGAAGGAGTTCAAATGTGCCCTGAGTAATGATACATTTTTACCTTTACGTGGCATAGACACCGCTAGCAAAAAATATTAATTTTTTAAACTAACGTGTAAAGATTCAAATTTAGAAATGAAAAATCTCTCTTGCCTCTTTCACTTTTACTTTCTCACTGTTTTGACTCCCTCCTTCTCATTGTTCTCTCACTCTCATGCTCTCTCATCTCTCATTGCTCTCACACTCTCTCGTTCTCTCATTGCTCTCACTCTCTAATGCTCTCTCGTTCTGTCGTTGCTCTCTCCACTCTTTGACTCTCTCCAACCCTCGGTTCATCGTCGGTTTAAGGTAAAGGTTGGGTTATTATATCATTTATGTTTGAAAAAGAAGTAAAAGTTACTCTTTTAAGTCGTTTTTGTTGTTTGTCATTTGATTTTTGTGTGGAGTTTGTGGTGGTTGAAGTAAAGTTTGGGTTTTTATGTGTCAAAAGTTGCTTTTTTTTCGTTTTCCATCAAAAGTTGTTAAAGCTGAGTCTTTTATGAGGTTTTCATGAAAAAGGAAATGTTTTTCATCCTTTAAATGTTGGTCTTGTATGATTTTTGTATGGGGTTTAGGTTTTTGGAGTAAAGGTTGCTCTTTTATGGAGTTTTGAATGAAAAGGGAAGATCTTTATTTGGTTTCACAGTTTAGGGTTTTGAGAAATGCCTTTATTTGTATGATTTTTGTTAATTTGTGGTTGTTTTTCTTCTGTTTTTCATCAAAAGTTGTTAAAGGTGAGTCTTTTATGAGGTTTTCATAGAAAAGGAACTGTTTTGCATCGTTTAAATGTTGATCTTGTATGATTTTTGTATGGGATTTAGATTTATGGAGTAAAGGTTGTTCTTTTATGGGGTTTTTAATGGAAAAGGAAGATCTTTATTTGGTTTCACAGTTTAGAGTTTTGAGAAAGACCTTTATTTGTATGATTTTTTTAAGGGTTTAAGGTTTAGAGAAAGACAGATTCTATAGTTGTCGATTTTTGTAAGTTGTATATATTGTTAGGTTTGTCTGATTTTTTTTCCAACATAAAGGATCTGTTCATAGTAGGCTGTTTAGTGTTGTGGATAATCATTTTGGTGAATTATGTAAATACATGTAATGTAATTAAGTTGTGTTCTAATGTAATGTTGATAAATTATGTTCTAATGTAATGTTTGATGTAATTACAACATTAGTTATCACCTACATGTTAATTTAACAAGCATTCTTAATTTACTAAACTATGTGCCTTAATACTGGTTTTTTAGCTTCCATCCACCTAGTGGTTACCTATGGTTTAATGAGGGGACACCTTAGTTCTAGTTTTGCGACTGAACTCAAACCTCTTCATAAGGAACTTTTTTTCTAAATGAAATTGTTCACTTATTTAATTACATCAATATTGATGATTGATCACGCTTTCATTCACCACATGAAGTTCATTTTAATGACCTTTGTGCCTTAATATTGGTTTTTTTGTCTTCTATCAACCCAGTGATTACCCATGGCTTAACGAGGGGATACTTTAGTTCTAGATTTGGCGACTGAAGTAAAACCTCTTCATAAGGAACTCTTCTTTTAAATAAAATTGTTCACTTATTCAATTACAACAATATTGATGATTTATCACGTTTTCATTCACCTCATGAAGTTCATTTGTGTCTTAATACTGGTTTTTTAGCTTCCATCAACCCAGTGGTTACCCATGGCTTAACGAGGGGACACCTTAGTTTTAGTTTTGACAACTGAACTCAAACTTCTTCATAAGGACCATTTCTTTCTAATGAAGTTGTCATGAGGATTAATCACACTTTCATTTACTACATCATGTTCGTTTTAATGACCTCTATGCCTTAATACTGTTTTTTCACATTACATTGTCCCAGTGGTTACTCATGACGTAACGAGGAGATACCTCAGTTCTAGTTTTGGCGACTGAACTCAAAATAATCATAATACAAATACAACCACACCAATACTGTTATAAAAACTTCCTTATCTATAACTCAATAATTGTAACAATATTTACAGCACTTCATATTAACAACAAATACTAAAATAATACAGTTTTGTACAAGCAATTACAACAATCATATACTACTGTGGTAAAGAATAATAGCACGTTCTGAACTTAAACTAATCAAATTGATAGCAGATAGCACAGTTTGGCGTCTGCAGTTATCCTCATGGAGAATCCATTGATACACCAGCTACTGCTGAAAACTGTGAAGATCAGTCTACAAATAAATTATGATAAACCAAATTAAAATGTGACCAACTCAATCAAAAATACACATAACCATAAAAGTATAACTAAACTGTTACAAACCGTGGAGTATCCAGGCATATTTTTTCCATTAAACCTTCGTGTCCCCTCGATAATGCGTGGGTAATCACTGATCTGTTGTAAGCTCGAAACCATTTATTGTTCAACAAAAACAGTAGTGGTTACCCCTTCAGGAGGGGACACCTTTGTTCAAGTGTTTATGTTCATATGATTAGTCGCCAAAACTTGAACGAAGGTGTCCCCTCATTACTGAAGGGGTAACCAGTGGTGTTTTGTAAAATAATTAATCACTGTCACCTTACAAAACATCAGAGGTTACCCCTTCTGTAATGAGGGGACACTTTAATTCAAGTTTTGGCGACATAGGTAAGATATGTTCATAAGTTCATGTATTTCCAAACCCAATCAATCCCCAGCCTAATACTTATTGTCATTTTTTCCCAGCACACAGCACAATCCGTCTTTTTAAAAACCTTAAACCCTTAACAAAAAGGTATTTCTCAAAACCCTAAACCGTAAAACCAAATAAAGATTTTCTCTTTTCATTAAAAACCCATAAAAGAGCAACCTTTACTCCATAAATCTAAACCCCATACAGAAATCATACAAGACCAACATTTAAACGATGAAAAACAGTTTCTTTTCCATGAAAACCTCATAAAAGACTCACATTTAACAACTTTTGATGAAAAACAGAAGAAAAACAACCACAAATTAACAAAAATCATACAAATAAAGGCATTTCTCAAAACCTTAAACCGTGAAACCAAATAAAGATCTTCCCTTTTCATTCAAAACTCCATAAAAGAGCAACCTTTACTCCAAAAACCTAAACCCCATACGAAAATCATACAAGACCAACATTTAAAGGATGAAAAACAGTTCCTTTTCCAGGAAAACCTCATAAAAGACTCACCTTTAACAACTTTTGGTGGAAAACGGAAAAAAAGCAACCACGAAAGACGAGAACAAGGAGACTAACCGAGTGGAAGACGAGTGCAGAGAGAGCACAAACAGAGCGATAGAACGAGAGAGTGAGAGAGTCAAAAAGAGAGCGAGAGAGTGATAGAGTGAGACGGTGAGAGAGAGCGAGAGAGTGATAAAGTGAGACAGTGAGAGAGCGAGAGAGTGAGAATGGACAAGGCAAGGCGCAGGACTGACTTTTGGGCTTCAGATTACACGTTACCAAAAATACTCCTGCCACGTAAGATGCATTGACAAAACTATCCCAGTGTCAAGTGGGGGTAAAAATTCAACGATATCAAAATATCATTATTCAATGTGCCTCAGACGTGCCTGCTACCTACACTTCCCTTTCCATTTTTTTTTTGCCTCACATGGAATATAATAAAAAAATTAATATATAAAAAAATTCAAAAATAAAAAAAATTATAAGATTTTAAGTTAAAAGTAATTTCTCATTATTTTCAATTTACATTTCATCTTCTTTTCACAAGTTAGAAATATAGGTTTAAACTAGTGAACGTAGCATCTAGGGTGGATGGACTTATCTTTGAATTCCAGCGTAAGTGATTTTAGTAGGAAATTTTGACTTTTAATTTAAAATAATTTAAACTTTAATGTTATAAAAAATTTAAAAATTAAATAATATATAAAAAATTCAAAAATAAAAAAATTATAAGGTTTTAGATTAAAAATGTAACTATAGGTTAAGAATAAATTAGTACTTAAATATAATGATATAAACATTTTTATAGTGTTATACTCAAAATTTGACACTAATGTATAATTGATCCTGGTATAAATCCTAATCCTTAAAGAAATTCTTAAAATATTAAAAATATTCTTATTATTTTTATTTAAAAATTTATTTTATTATATAATTTTTTTCTCTCTCACATTCAATTGAGTAAAAGGTTTCTTAATAAGTGTAATAAAAAAATGTTAACAAACTAAAAGTTAATATCTCATTCTAATAAACTAAAGCTATAAATATCTTAACAATAAAATATTTTATTTTAACAACTCTTAAAAAATAAAATAATTATTAACATTTAATTGATTGAAAAAACAAAAAAATTTATAGTGTAGTAAATAATTGTCTATATTTTTCGTATTAACATTTAATTGATTGAAAAAAAAAATTATAGTGCAGTAAATAATTGTCTATATTTGTCGTGTAGTTAGAACGTACCGTATATATATGATAGAGATGTTTTTTTTAGTGTATAAGAGAAAACAAAAATTATTCAATATATAGATCTTAAAATAAAAATAATCAAAATATTATTAATATATTAAAAAATGATTTAATGTAAAAAGCAATTTGTATAGTTTAAAAAGCAACTACCTATATTAAAACCCGAAAGGGATGTGTATGAAAAATAATAATAATATATTAGAGAACTATTGGCAATCTAATTAATTCAAACCAAATTATGATCCAAACCAGGCATATTTAAAACATTAAAATTATAAAACCAAACTGGTTTATATTTCACAAACAGCTAAACTAAACTATCATCTGTTTTGAGGCAATGAAAAGATTGTCTTAAAAATGTGGTTGGTTCTCGGTCAAATTTATGTCATCCAAAATTAACGAATAAGCTTTTGATTCTTACATCTTGTACGCGTGGAATCACTCGACCAACACAAAACCAACCAAAAGCTAAAATAACCTTTTTTAATACATTTAAAATAAAACCAAAACTTAAAAATTGGTTTTTCCCAAAAACTAGTTTAACTGAAACCAAGCCAATTTAAGAAGAGAAAAGTAAGTTTTTTTTATTGCAAAATCCAATATCAATTCGATAATTATCTTCCGCCAAAGTCCTTTTGAGGGATTTGAAACAATTTTTATAAAACAATTTCTAAGTTGCATATTGCTACACCTATGCGCCAGAAAAATCAATCAGAAAATCTCCATTTAACAAGTCATCTACCCAAGAATCAATATGCCAACTTATTTTGTTAAGAAGGATAAAAAGAATTCAGGAATTCTATCTAAGAAATTTACATATATACAATGGAGAGCAAATAACTAAGCTACCGTAAAACTACAAAGCTACCATTAAAGAACTAAAGAAAGCTAAAAGATAAACATCCATATTCTTCATTGATGACCATGAATAAAGAGGAATACGCATATAATCTAAACTACGCCAATAACTAAATAATGAGCCTACTACAAGTGTCATTACCTCATTTTAGGAATTTAAAATTAATACTAAATAATATTGTAGCATTTTTCTACAGCCTATAACATCCCTTAACCACTTAATTTTCTTTCTTTTTGGGCCTGCCATCCTATCATATACCTATGAGAGTTGATTATACTAAAAGAAAAAATTCAAAAGAAAACTAAAAAAATTCAAACTACCTTCAAAAAACAACGGGAAAAGGTAGATAAGCAGTAAGAATATGCAGTGTGAACTTAATGTTTTACCACTGAATTTACTAGCCAGGAGGAAAGTACATAAAATCAGAGAGCACAAAAATCTTGGTTCTTACTCTCAGCTTTCTTGTCCCCCTTAATAACAAATGATGTTAATCCAAAGTAATATACATCCATAATGAACAACTATTTATCCAGAAAGATCAAGGACCTATCAACTCCTTCAAAAGAACAGTGAGTACAGGAATCAACAAAAGTAAGCTATCAGAGGCATGACCAACCAACATGATGCAGCTTCCTTAAGGAGGGTTTTCCCTCCTTTAGGGGCTGCTGCTAGACCTGAATTCTAGTTATAGATAAAGATCAAAACTCTCTCGAGTACCAACTCTAACTGCCTTCAAATGAATTGGATATTGAGCACCTACAAAACAACCATTCTATCCTAACTTTACAATTAACCAGAATGCTCATGCATGGTCAGACACGACTCTAAGCCTCACTTCTTACCAATCTAACTGCAAATATGCACAAGTTTGCAAGAAGAAAAAGTTCACATGAATATATATCAAGCAGGAGGTTTCACATGGTGTCCCGTTTTCCGTCTGTGTCTGCTAAAGTCTGATACAAACCTGAAGGAAAGGCCGCACCCCTGCACCTTGCAGTGATAAGGCTTCTCCCCAGTATGTACACGTATGTGCTCGGTCCTTGCCCAAGCCCACTTGAACGACATGGAACAACCTTTCCATGGGCACTTAAGGGGCCTCTCATCATCATGAACACGCTGGTGAAGTAAAGCATATTTGTGGGAACTGAACTTCTTACCACACCCTTCATGCGGGCAAAGGTTTCGTTTATGCAACAGTAACTCTGCCTTAGTCTTGAAACTCATTCGGCAACCATCAAGGTCGCACTTGTGGGACTTTTTAACACCATCTTTTTTATTTTTGCGAGGAACCAAAACTTCAGAAGATCTCCTTGCCCGTTTAGCCACCTGATTTTCCTTGTCAACTTGGTTGATTTCTACTCTACTTTTTCCAGCGCCAATCTTCCCAGCTCTTGGCCTCAGACCCTCACATGGACTTCTAATAAAGTTGTCGGAATTAGATTGGTTCCTTCTTGTTCGTTCCACTTTCCTCTTTTTTTTCTCCCCAGCATTTAATCTGGGAACTTCAGTAGCCAACTCACAGCTTTCCAGCCCCCTTTTATCTTGTGACAAATCAGCTTTGATTTCATTAATGTTATCTGTAACATAAATCTCTTTCTCAATTTTTGAGCCTTCCTGCATTGATAGAGAAGAGTCCTTTATAGATGTATTAACTGACTGGATTTCCATTTCTTTTTCTTTATCTGGAACAAATTGAATACAGGAATCTTTGTTAAGACAGGTTTCCACTGAAACTTCAGAAGATCCTAACTCTATTGAAGTTACGCTTTTATTTTCAACTTTTGCAGCATAACTAGAAACAGGTTCCTCGTTAATTTTGTTCACATTTTCAATCCGACACTGCATAGATGACGGACACCATTGTTTTGCTGAAACACGAGTGGACTGAGTTATTTCCCTTTTACTATTTTTTCCGCCCTGAGTTACCTGTTGCATCTTACCATTAATGATTCCGTTACTATGCAAGTCTGCAGAAGCATAAAGCTCCCTTTGAACTTCACAAACTTCATTTGGAGTATGTCCACTAATTGGTCCGCCATCAATTCGAGGTTCCTTGTCCGTTGCACCTATAGAATCAATTTCTTCTTCAGTTGTCCTTTCTAGGAAAATAGGATTCCTAATTCTTTCTGAGATATAATTATTATTTGGACTTTCAACATTTCCATCCATAGATGCAAGTGTAGATTGATTTACCATTGAAGCAGTTGATAAAGCAACTTCCTCACTGTTGCTTTTGTATGTAGAGTGATATTCTTGATGCCCTTCATCCAATGTTAACCTATTACAGTTGCTATCAATCATAACTGCTTCTGCAATTTCAGTCTTTCTAATCATTTCAATATTTCCATCTGTTGCATTTGAAAGTGCACTAGAACATTTCCTGTCCTCACAATCTTGGCTCTCCTTGCTACATATTTCTGAGATACTGGTATTGCAGTGCATCTTAGAATGACTGAGTGTCAAATCATTATTTCTGTCTACATCTGATTCTTGCATGGTTTGATTCTCAATCTCGGCTCCAACTTTTTCAATCATTAAAATATGATCAGGAATGGAATTTGAAGGTTGTGACTTAACAGCATTCATTTTCGTGCTAATGGGTATTTCAGCAATCTGGATTTCAGGATGCATTGCAGACATTTCAGTAGAAGCAGAAGCACATGGCAATACACACTCAGTCCTTAAATTCTCAGCTTCAAGAGTTTTAGAAACACAATTATTACGATCCGCACTTAAAGTAGCTGACACATTTTTGGACTTCTCTTGGAATTCGCAGACCATGTTTGCTACAGGGAAACACCTTTGCTTTGACTTGAACTTCCTTCTTGAATACTGAATTAGCTTCTTTTCAGCAGTGGAGTTATTTATTCTTCCACCCAACCGATCATCCTTCTTTCTCTCAATGATGAAAGAGGATTTCGTCTGAGTTAAATGACTCGACCTTTTTGACCGAGACCTCCGAGACTGCCAATCCAAAGCCAAAATATTTGAAGGACATTTATCATAGAACAATGTCCCTAGTGTCCAAGGAACTTGTTTAGATGGAGCATGATTTCTTGCATGGACCCAATTCCGTAGGTTAATGCCTAGTGTTGATGTCCAGTCTTCACATTGATCAGGCTCTTCACCATCAACCGCCAGATCTATCAGGGTCAAATTTTCTGGGGATGCGGTATCTAATGGAATCTCATTATAATCAAAAGCACCATGTATCTCTTCCGCAACTTCCTTGGCATGTGCCTTTATTTTCTGATAGTCTACAGAAATGAAGAAAAGTATGAGAAAATAAATATATTAAATAATTGAAAGACTCATCTATGCTCGTAATGCTTCTTGAGTTATAAGATAAAACTTTCATTCTTTAACTGATAACAGATGGGTGTAAATTGAATTGCAACATAAATTATACATCGATCAACAACTGACTGCATATAGATTTCACATCTATCAGGCCATGTGGTATGCATATGGTTTATACAGAGAATGGAGAAGAGAAACATGAGAATGAACAATCTGAAATTGATTCAATGTGATAACATGTGATACAAAAGAATAGCATTATACCTTATTTATACTTTTTTTTATCAGAAAGAACAGAATCTTATTTATACTAAAAAAGATCATTTAGACTTTAAATCCTAATAAAATAAGGACACACAAAAGCTCATGCAATGCAATTACTCCCAAAAACATATTGTGAAACATTGAGACTGGTGAAGCAATTAGAAGCGCAACATAAACAAAAGAGGGAAAGTGTGACCAAAATTTTTTTATGGCCAACAAAACAGTAAGAGCTAACAATTTAAAAACAGAATACGCCAAACAAAAGAGTTTCAAAGTTTAGAACTTTGAGGACTAATTTGGGGGTTAACGTGTGTTTGGGGCTTAGGTATTCCAAGATACTTCAACAAACCATATTTAGCTGAAACTGATCGGATTGTTATATACAAGAGCCACAAGCTTTCTTTACTATATTGAAGTCGAAAGCTGCAGAAAAGAGAAAATCATACATCTGTTGCAATTGGACATTTGATTTTACCCAGCTTTTACAGAATGATAATGCAGGTAGATTTCTAATCTGCAAACTAACCTGAATGGCAAATTATAAGCACATTGGCTCCACCTTTGCTCTGCAACTTCTCTACTATTTGAACAGCATGCCCCAGGCAGAAAATCCGTGGCCTAAAATATTTACTGGAGGTGTTCCAACAATTACTGCACTTATTTAATGATTGATCTGGCATCTCCTTTACTGATGAAAGTTCAGAAACAGAAAGATCCCCTGCAGAACAGATCATACAGTAACTCATTTCAGCATTAAGTGTTATCTGAACGGCAAAGTAAAGGATACTTCAAAAGATTCAACTTCAACTATCCAATATGTTTTGGTTATCATGTAAGCTTCCATAATATCGTAAAAAAGGAAAATGCACACAGAATGATACAAAGTTGATATAATCACGAGATAAGGAGTATGCCAAATTTCCAGTAAATGCTGCAGAGGATAAAATAATATTTTGGTGCCATAAGTTGGTATTTTGGTTCATTATTACATAGAGGAACCAATTCAATACATAAAAATTATAGCTACACATTAAATGCCACTTAGAATAAGTGCAGCAATGATAGTAATAAGGTGTCTATCAGGATGAGGTCCACAACACAACTGATTTCCTTATAATTTTTGTATTCTATATGATCCAGGAATTTGGAAGATTTTTTAGAGACCAGTATTATAATAACTCTAGAAGTTACAACTTTCCACCTTGCCCACATCCATAGTGGTTGACAAGTTCAACTTTACTACATTATAATGCAAAAAAAAGCATAAAGACCTACACGTGAAAATGTGATAAAAATAAATATATACAGTATGACAAAGCATGAAGCTGTTACTTGATATGGAACTATGAAGACCAGCAGTAGAGTCCGGCGAGGAAACTTGAATTAGATGATTATCAGGAAGAAGTTCCATTGTCAATTTCTCAGTTGGTTGTATCACAGCCATAAATGGAAAACCAAGTATTCCACAACCCACACAAGCCAATGCTCCGGAATCAGTTTGGAAGTGATAGGGAAGATCATCACCACCAATATCTATATTAGTCAAACAATCCATATACAAACTCATCTCATAATCAAGCAGATAATGACCATTCTTTTCAGCAGAGCTAATATTTGATATGTTGGCCACAGAGGTTCCAGTTGTAGAAGTTAAATCAGGCAACTGAAAATCTTTGCTGGAATCTGGCAGCAAATCAGCATTCCATAAAACAGCTCTTTTAGGAGCTTCCTTTCCAAGAAGAATGGATAGCAGCTTGTTTTCCTGTAGAATGTCTTCAATGAAAGCCTGTTTTACTAAAAACTCCCTTTCTTCTTTCTGACGGTCTCGTAAACGAGAACTACGCACTCCAGGTAATAGTGTTCTTGGAACTCTATCAAATCAAACATATAGTCAGGAAGAATAAAAATTATGTAATTCAATTGTAATCTAGATACAAGCAAAACGCATCTGAATGTTAAAACAATCTTTCCGATAGAAAAACAAAAAATGCAGACAGATCTGTACCTATACAATCTAAAAGCCAACAAAAAAATTCCACTTCAAGATCAAATAGAACCGAATATATTTTACATTTTAAATCTAAAATATCTCAGTTGTGTTTTATATTGTACAGACTAAAAATAAGTGATTCTGATATAAAATAATCGAGTAAATATATTTTAGAGATTTTAAGAAAAAAGAAGCATAAGCTAATTTATGTTTGTTTAAAATCATAAAAAGTCACTTTAAAAAACACCTAATTTTATGAGAAGCTATTCAAAATAGCTCTTGATTTTAGTTAGATTTTAGACATTTTTCAACTTCGGATTATTTTGAAAAGTTGAAACAAGAGCATTAAAAACTAAAAGAAGTTAGTATTGTTATAAAAAAATGATTTTTTACAAGAAATCTGTAAGTAAAGCCCCAAACATCTCCATTTCGAAACTTGAATACAATGGGTAATTGCATCGGACTCGTAATATGACTATCCATTCATGCCATTAAACAACCGGTACTTAATTATTAAAAATCACTAATGGCAATCACAAATAATTAAGAACGATTATCACCGGGTGTTATTGGTAAAATAATAAGAGCTTATTATCTATTGAAATGATAATATAATTTCCAAAGGGCGATATATCTATGTATATAAGCAGAGTGATGAAACACTTACCTTGAAATAAAAGACATGGTCAGTAAGTAAAGTAGTTGCTGATGGGAAAGCATGGGAAGATAGTTCATTGCAGCTCTGCGCACTGCAGCTTCCTTGGCTACTCTAAGCCATTGTGGAGTTCCAAAGTTAGCAGCTTCCCCACAGTTAAAACCTTGATTTCACCAAATTGAATACAAAATGAGAATTGTGTTGACAATGGAAGAGAATGAGAATTATCTTGACTTACAATTGAAGAGAAAGAGACTTAACAAGACACTATAGGGTGGATAAAAAAATAGTGCTTATAAAATCTTGTGGAAAGGTAAGGTTTCTCTTTAACTATAGATACCGAGATTAAAATTTAAAACTAACCACTATTTGGTTCCAATGGTTCCCTGTAAAAAGTTCATTCAAAGTCAAGAAAAGAAGTTGAAAAGGAAGGTACGAAAACAAATCCACCAGAAAATAAGTAAAGACTAGAGAGAAAAAGACCAATCAAACTATCAGAGAAACAAAACAACCAAACTATCTTTACACAACAAATAAGCCCATCAACCACCTGGATGCTCAACTTTGAGGACAAAAACTTTTTTCATTATCCTCTTACGTCTCTCTCCCCATATATCTTACATCAGTGTCTTTAAGTTTATGTTGTGATATTAAATTCTTAAAAGAAAACTATATTAATTCTGTTAAAAGTGCTACACCGACTAAATATATCACCAAATTATAATATATAAGTAGACACAAATTTCACCTTATAAATTGCTTTTGTGAGGTTGAGTTAAGCTTAAAGTTTATTTTCTAAGATGGTATCAAAGTTTATCGTAACAATATTTGTTGATTCCTATCATGTGACTCACTATCAAACTCCTCATAAATATCTACTTCCACACTTACGATGTCTCTAGATCCTTATGCATAAAAGCAAACGTAGAAGATGTCTAATATGTTTCCCTTATCCCTATAGCACATGATAGTTTAAGCAAAGAAATTTTTATTTCATTCTTCACTTAAAAAAGAGTTCAGGTTATAATATATTTCAATAGGCATCCTAAGGTAAAGGTGTATTTTAGAAAGAAAAGAAGAGATAGCAGGAGATTTATTTAATTCATAGGCAGGATAATGATGCAATATCTGGTGACTACCTGCTGCAAACATGGCAGCTAGGAGCCTAGGAGCATGGAAAGGGCAGGAAGGATTCAGCCGGAATTGGAAAGAAAAAGAAAGAGGTAGGACAGAAGTGAGCAGAACAGATGAGGAGGGAGAGACCAGGAACTCTCAAATCATCACTGTAATCAGTTTTTTTGTTTCATTTTGAGATAACAGTAACTACATCCCTTCTCCTGTGTTACTATATCAGTGTCATCAGAGGGGATTCTGTAAGTGTAAACCAATAAAACAGTGCCTCCTCTTTCGATTTTATTAATTGGTATGACAGAATTACACGGTATGAGGCTTGAGTTGCATATTAGAAAAACGAGGACTTTATATTTGTTCGGGCTGTCTCATCACAATAACCAGCTTTTGTGGTGTGATTCTCACAAGGGTTATATCATACTGTGAGCTTAGTGGAGAGGAATTTGAATAGTTTGTAAGTAAACTTGAAACTCCAAATGCCATCACCAACACACCATATCAACAGCAACGACTAGGTGAATTTGGCTAAATGAATCTGTCTCTATCAAAAATCAAACTTCTTTGTAAAACACTTTAAAGAAAGGTCTCTTCTAATAGTTTCTCCTTATGCCTTCCTACACTCCTTTTGATTAAAGTAGATTTGAATCTTTTTTTCTCACTAGAACCTATGTCGATCTTACTTTTCCCATGACTAAATCACCTTTATTTGTTTAAATCATCTTCTCAATGGTTACAAATCCAATTTAATCCCAAAAATATACATTCCTAATCAAACCTTTACCGGTATATTTCCTCAACTTTGCTACATTTACCGTTTGCTTAAGTTGGCACCTTGCAGCACATTATTCTCTACCATAACGTCACAAAACTGGTTTGTGAGGTCAGGTATGCACTCACTTATATACTATAATTTAGTCATATATCTAGTTGATACCGGATATTTAACACCACCCTCATGTCGAAGACTAGATATCTCGTGCTAGAAATAGAGGAAAGTTCGATAACAGGTGTCACAATAGGCCTAACAATCTCACTAAAATAGACTTCAATAAACTTTGATATTATCTCAAAAAGTAGATCTTAAGCCTAACTCAAATTAACAAAATTGGTTTATAAGGTGAGATTTACACCTCTGATATCATATCAGAAAGTGGATTTTAAGTGCATCCACTTATTTAGTATAATTTGGTTATATATATAGTAGATGTGGGATCTCCGAGACTACATAGTTGTTGGGTAGAACTATGTTTGATAGGCCCTTTATAATCACAAGTTACGCTAAACTATTCACAATTCCTCCCACCCACATGGTATACTAATAATGCCAAAAAAATAATGGGTTCGCACTAACACATAGTTTAAATTGTATCTTTTCATAATGCACGGCCAAAACCTCAAGTTTTAAAAACAAAAATGGCCTTTATTCTTCTTATCAAACATTACAGAGTATATATTGATATTCTAAACGAAACCAATTAAACTGTGGTCTTCAATATGCAAGTTATTTCTTTATGTTCCAAATGTCAAACAGCTCTATATGGCACCCATTGCAGAAAGACCACTACAGTCCATCCATCAGTCATAAGCTAAAGCCTACAACAGTAGTTAAAAGTCAGGAATGTACATAAACTTCAAAGCAATTACCATGGCTGAATCCTACATGATAAGCTCTTGGAAAAGTCACAACAAATTCGCCAGGGTTCTGTGTTAACCTAGAACGAAAAGCCAGAGCATACATAAGTTTGAAGTTCAATAAAGAGAACTACATATGTTAAATGATAATAATTTTTAAGCATATAAGTCAACATCATAGATATTCTCAAAATGAAAGAATGTCAAATATGTTAAGCAACTGACCTGCAACAAGGAATTCCCGATGCAACAATTACCTCAGGTGACAAAAGAGTCGTTTTTTCACCCAAAAGTTTCAATGCGGCTGGCAAGAAAAGCAAATGTACTTGAGTTACACATTCAGAGTAGATGTTATAGCATTCAACTACCTCAACAATAAAATGGATCTACTAAAAGGAAAAATAAATGAGATGAACAGGTTTGAATTCAAACAAAAAAATCTTATTTTCACAATATTGTATAGGAAACCATAAAACAACTTTTATTATTTTTTATTTTCATTTCTGTTTTCACCTTTTCTTACATAAACTAGAAAAAACAGCAATCGAAATGCAAACAGAAAACATTTTCTCAACCAAACAACCCCTAATATGCAATACCAATTAAAAAATTTGATCATGCCGATGTCCAAGTTTAACACAAGTGTTGATACTTCGCTTCTACACAGTAAAGTTAGACTGTTAAGAGGCATGCACATACAGAGTCCTTAGCTATCTTCTGTACATAGTTTTACCTTACAAAGTACGTGCTTACGTAATTTTAAGTCATAAACTCCTAATGAAGATTTTTTTATATCGCCACAACAGTGTCAGGTTGTGTCCTGTGTACACTGCTATTTCATATGCCTTGAAAATTACTTGTGTTTGTATAGTTGAAATCAAAATAGAACAAAAGTCGTAAAAAGGAAAAGATATTAAATAATTAGAGTATTAAGGCCTTCTCCATCCATAAGTTCTAAAAATTGAAAGAACTGATAGAAAACAAAGAAAAACTTATTAAAGCATTTACAGAATTGCATTGCATGAGCCACTAAGTACCACACTTTTTATAGGGGAAAATAGAAATGCCAAAAAAAATTAGCCATATCAAGAGAAGATTAGCTACTTTATCATCCTTGTTATAAGATTAATAGTTATAGAGGAGGATATTAAAAAAGGCAGACATGTACGCAAACACGACACGCATTTACTGGCAAGGCATGGTAGCAGTACTCCTTCTAACACTTTTTTATCAATTGAAATTTGTTGTAAAATCACAAAATGTGTGGGTTCCAGTCCTTATTTTAGTGAACCCTAATTATGATTTTGTAAATTTCAATAGATTTTAAAAATTAAGAGTGTGTTAGTAAGGGTGTTTTAGAGAGTATGTTGTTAGCTCCCCTCTTACTAGCAAATATAAGTAAAACTGTCACTATAAATCACTACATACTTTTCTCGATATATCGTATCATGCCAAAGACAGAGATCAAGCATAATCAAGTTTTTCCTTCCCATTGTAAGCACAGAATCATGTCAATAAAAACATGAAAATATTAATGTCACTTCAACCTTTGGTGCCAAATCTTCTGTAAACAGATAATAGTCAAAGCATTTACATACCTAAGTGATCAATATCACCACCATAGCCCTTGGTACGGATGACTTCCTCAAAAGCAAAGGCATAATCTCCAGGAACAGCATACCAAGTCTTTGATGAGCCAGTGTGAAGAAAATTCAAGCTGTGAAGCTCATGATCCTCTACATGCCAAGCAAACCAACTGAACAGCATACCAATGTACACCATAGGTGAAGTGACACCAGGAATATCATCCGGCATAAAACGTGTCAGGGAGCCAGATGATCGTGCAATAACTTGCAGGTTCCAAGGACTGTTTGAAAGCTTCCAACCAGCAGTTCCTTGCATATCATTGCCGGTATCTGCACTCTTGTCCTTAAAAGATTGTGAATCTTCATTTGATGAAAATGTTGACACAGTAGCAACTGATTTGGTCATCTGTAAACAAGTGTCAGCATCACTTTGGACAGAAGCACCCTTAGTCTCATCAGTTTGGGTATCTCTTCCGCATCCCATTACAGTTTGTTTACAATCAGAGCTATCTAGCCTAGTCTTATAATAAGTCCTTTTTCTTAGCCTTCTATGACTATAATGAAATTGACCCTTTGATTCTTCAAAAGCAGACCCAGGCACGTCATTGGCATACTCCACATATATTGGCTTTTCTAAAGTTGCCTTCCAAAACATAGACTCTATAACCAGCGGAGAAACATCCTTCACCGACCCAAGCAAGCTTCTTGCAAAAGACTTCGATTTAGACTCAAACTGTTCCAGAGTATAAACCTCCCCACTTTGCCATACTTGCTTATGAACACCTGACAGTGGATTCTGAACCGTTCCTTTGGCTTTTTTCACACTCTGACTCTGCCCTAGTTCTTGATGCCTTGTAGTAAACACCGCTCGAGACACCCCATCACTACTACCATCCCCAGAACCGGTTTTCAATGAATCACAAACACCTAATGAACTATTATCTGGGTCCAAATCCGGGCACTTCAAGAGTGACCTATTCAAATTAGAAAAAACATATTTTTTTGAGGGTTTGGGCAATGGTGGGATAATCTTACAAATCCCGAAGGTGGAAGCTTCCTTCTCAATCTTTGAAATGTAAGCAATTGGGTCAGCAAATTCAGTGTCTGTAGGGCGAAATTCCGGGGCCAGTGGCAACCCTTTCAGCCAATTGGGGATTTCAACACTACCCATTACATGAAAAATTAAAAAATAAAGAACAAAAACGAAAATTGAAGATTTGTAACAGCAATGCAAGTTGGAGCAGGAGGCTGACTCTATTCAATCACGTGCAACACTAGTCCATTGAGATTCTCAGAAACCCTAAAGTGGGTAAGAGATTTGGTGAAATATTTCATAAATTTGAAGCAATTGGGAAAACTATAAGGCCGTGGGTTGAGCAAAATAGCGAAATGCAAAGTAAAAGCTGAAGGAAGAAGTGAGTTGCAGAACCTGTAGCTGCAAGGCACTGTGCATGATTTGGCTTTCAAAGTTCAAACCCACCGTATCAATTTTGGAGACAAAAAGAGAACGGTGGTTTTTGATTATGTGGTGAGTGACATTTTCAATCGGCTTATGTTAGTCATCTGCTGCTTCACTCGGCTAATTTGCACCGCAGGAACTCGCCAATCATCAAAGGTCTTGTATTTTTTAAATCATTGCTTAATGCTAATTATTAATTACTTATTACTATTAAATAATAGCTCTTTTTTTGTTGTTTTATCTTCTCAATATATAAATTAAATATTTATGTTCATATAAAAAATATTTTGAATATGTAAACTATATTTTTTAGAGTTATAATGAATAACTTAATTGAAATATTAGATTACTTTTATCTGATTGATATTTCAAACAAAATATATTAAATTTAATATAGATGTAAATAAAATATATGAAATGTTTTTTCCTTTAAAAGTGTATCCAAGAAAATATGAGAGACCAACACTTGATTAGTTTAAGTGACAACTTGATTCTCTAAGCAAGTGATCAAAAGTTTTGACTCTTGATCTTATGCTAAACTTGAAAAATTATGATTAAATTATTTTTTTCAGAGTTTTTAACCATTTAACGATTTTTAATTTAAATGTTAAATTATTTTATTTACAATTGTTTGGCAACTTCTTTCCTAATATTTTATTCACTGAATGATATTAAATTTTGTGATATTGCAATTAATATCACTTTTGTAATAAAGAAAATAAATCAACCTTCATTCGTTTTAAATTTAAAATGATACCATTCATTGTATAAGTGCTGGCATGAGAAGGATTTAGATGAGCTGATTAAGTATAAGATGATTTAATTATTATAAATTTCTTAAATATTTTCAATTTTTACATATAATTAAAAAAGCTCGCATGAACGGTTAATGAAACACTTTTCTCCAACTTAGTTGACATTGTTATGTTTGCAGTTCTTTATGAACGTTGAATATCTTTCATTTTTAGGATGGATATAAATAATTTGTTTTAAACGACGAGAAAGTATACTTTGGCAAGTTTATTACTACGTCAATTTATTAAAAAAAGTATTGGTAAAGTCTCTAAGATTTTCTTAGAACTATAATTTTTAAATTTGGAGTATATTTTGAAATACTTATATTTAACCGAGTAACTATAATTATTTTAAATTTCTTAATATTCACGTATAAATTCAACTTTACATAATAAATGTTGGTATCGTGTTATAATTTGTTGTATTGGAATTTTCAACACTTCAAAATAATTATTCACTATATAATAAAGAGTTTATACAAAATATAATATATTTCAAAATACAACTTAAATCCAATAAAAGATAAAATAAAATCTTGTTGTTTTTTATTAGTTATTATACCTACTCGTATGTAGTAATATGTAGTATTGTTGTTATCACAATTAAGAATACAAATACGATATGTAAACATAAATTATTGAATAAATTTTAAATATAAAAAATTATATAAAAGAAAATATTTTAATCAACAAATCATAATTATTCAATCTTCTTTAAATACTAATGTACAACAATAGTATATACATATAAATTTATGCAATTAAAGATATTTAACAAGTAGATTATGGACTAACATATCTAGGAAGACTTGTATTAAGTATGTCATATTAAAAACTAACATCTGATCCAACAAACAAGACTTAAATTTACAAGCAAATTTAAGATAATAAATGAGGGTAAGTTCATCACAACACAAGTCATGTATCATATGTCATAGTATGTAAAAACTCTCAAGGTAATTTCACTATACCCTAAGTCGTGCATCCACATATATCACACAATGTGTAATAACTTTTTTCTTAACTTCTCACCATTTGATATCTTAGTCTATGTGACTTGATCATCAGTAAAGCAGAAAAAACAAACTCTATTAATCTGTTACAACATAATACTTAATATACAAATAAAACAATAATTCACATATATCATCTCGTATATGTGACCATGAATTTATATAAATTTGATTAATCTAAGTAAGCATCTTCATACAATCTAAATTATTTAAACAAAATGCAAAATCAATTAAAATTACAAATTTAATATTCATTTTACATTTAAAGTAGAAATTATGTATAATCCAATCCGGAGACAAGTAGAAAAGAAAAAAAAAATCAGCTTGAGTGAAAGAATATATTACTTCATATAAAGTATATAATTACTATTATTATATTTAAGTAATATTATTTATTAAATAATAATAAGAGATTTTTTTTTCTACGTTTAACAGTAATGGACTAAGTGAAATAGTTGTAATTTAAGTGTGTATGGTAATAAGGGTGGTATGCTGGACCCTAGTTCATAAAGTTATACCAAACCAGGTAGATTAATGGGTGTTTATTCACATATTCATGTTAATTAAATATTTAGCAAATATTTGTTTCTTTTGTATTTCGTAATTTTAATATGATCGTGTTTTAATGGATGATAGTTCTTCAAAAACACATACACAAAATATGGAAACAAATTTTATGATATATACTCTCTCTCACTCTCTGCCACTCTATATTATTATTTTTTATAATCTTTTGATTTAGTTTGTATATATTAATTATATAAAAATACATATATGGAGTATGAACCCGAGATGACAATAAATAGTTGTATACTTTATTAAATTTAAAAAAAAAAATCTTTTGAGTGTTACAGTAATCAATATCATTCATCTTAAACTATAGTTAACACAACTTGTGATAAATTTTAGATATTGTTACTATTTTTGTATACAAGTATTATTTATTTCTATTTTCGAAGAGAATATTAAACTATTAAACTAACCCAAACGTAAGGAGTATTTTGGATTAGAGTAATTGTTGGTTGTTAGGTATTCGAACATATCTACTCGATCATATCAATATTCTCGTCAACTTTTAAATTAATCAGTTTTGGTTTTAGATACATGTGACGTAAAATTATGATGCTTTTGTATATTACAAAATATTATCACGTTAGATTACTATCAAACAAAAAGAATATATACATATATATATATATATATATATATATATATATAATTAATATTGATTTGAGTTTAGAATGTATTACAATATATTAGAGGATTGTCATGCATTAACTACATTTTAAAACAGTTTGTTTATAAAAGGATATGTAACAAAATAAAATTGTAATGTTTAATTCATAAGGTAAATATCAATAAGTAACTAATACAAATATTTGCATAAGAACAAATTCATAATATCAATTTAGTAATACAAATATTTGAATAAGAACAAATTCATAATTTAAAATTTGAAGACAATTCGGTAATAATTATAATATTTCAATTGATAACTTATACTAGGAAATATTTCAAAATTTATTTGCATCCTATTTGCGGTATAAAATTCAGAAGTTTGGATACTATGATAACTAAATTGATTGATGCATGGTAACTATATAAATTGAAGAAAATTAGGTGAAGTCTTATACTGAATTAAAGTAATGCAATTAAAAAAAAAAAACTAAATCAAAATATAACGGCAACTTTTTTTCCCTTAAAAACATCGATGTGAAGCAGTGGTGGATTTTACTCTCAATCTATGTTAAGGTATAAAAGTTTTTTTGCATCCTATTTTCGTACTTAATGAAAATAAATTTTTTATCTCATATTTATTCTCGTCTGATAATGAATCTACTCATATCTGCATATGTATTTATATATTTATTATTTTAAATATTAAATAAATAAATTTTTTTCTAAAAAATAAAATAAATATAACTTTTTTTCTTTAATACTAAATATAAAAAATATAATTATATAAGTTTTAAATCAAAGCATTAAATAACAATTAGATAAAATATAAATAATTATAAAAAAACAACACTAATTAAATGTGTGTCATTAACTTATCTGATTAGGTGAAATTAAGGATTACATTTTCTAAAGTGTAAAAGATATGTAATCAAGAAGATTAATGAAAGAAAAAATACTTTAAAGATTTTAATAGATTTAGTGAAACAATTGAAATCATTGAGAGAAAAAATTTGTAGTGAAACAAATATTTTTTAAATGAAATAAATCCTGAAAGTCAGAGGGAACTGAAGACCAAAAGTTTTTTTTTTAGTTACAAGTTTATACAATTTTACACTTGAAATTAAGAGTAAAATATTCTAATGTGAAAAAGATAAACAATGAATAAAAATATTAAAAAAGTATAAATAATCATATGTATGTTTTTAAAATAATTTGATTTAATAAATTTGAGATTGTTATTTTTTGAAAGCCAACACACAAAGAAAAAATGTGCAATCAGGACTCTTGTAATAAGAGAGAGAATATATTAGAGATTTAAGTGAATTTTGTAAATTTTGAATAAATCAAACGGTTAAGAGGGAATATAAATATTGTTTGGCAGAAAATAGATGATTATAAAACTACAAAGCAAATCAAATAATGAATATGAATTTATTAGGTTACTTAATAAACTCAGTATTGTTGTAATTTAAAACAAGAATAAATATGATGATAAGAACAAATATTAAACCAAACACATATGTATATATTTATTCATATTCTCACACACATATACTCGTACTCGTATCCGATTAATATAAAAATTATTCATCAAAATCAAAGAAAGTTTGAACAATATTCAAAATACCGAATATATTTACATTTCCTACTAAATTCATGTTGTATCCCTATAATTACAAATTATATAACAATTATTATAATTAAAAATATAAGTAATTTTAATCTAATTTTTATTTTCTATTTTAAATAATACATTAAATATCCATATGCGACCAACAACATAACATAAAGGATATAATCATAATTTTTAATAACATAATAAATAATATAATTTTGTATAACACAATAAATAACATAAATTTAATTTGATCATGTTCTTGTACCGCCAATTAAGAAAGTTAATAAAATCAAATGAGAAGAACACTTTATGATCAACAATCTAAATGTTGCCCAGATCTTCTTAGCACATTTTTCCACAATGTGCATTAAACGAAGTTGTTCTTATGAAAAAAAATTCAATAAACACATAAAAAAGGTATTTGACATAAAAGTTGAATAGAAATTAACTTTACATTTTTCAAGACAATCAGCTAATATATTAGACTTTCAAAAATATTATAAGAGGTGAAAATGAAGGTAATGATGAAAATTTATTTATTGGTATCAAGAAGGAATCAAGACATTATGTTTTCAAATAATCAATTAATTATTCTGAAATATGGAAGAGTTGTAAAGTTCTAACCTTTACTAAAAATGATTAAATATTGCAAAAATTGACAAAACTGCAAGGGATATAAAATAATTTGCTCATTGGATAACCAAGATTTAAAATCAAAATATGAATCTACATGAAAATGGTGAAGGTAACACTGAAACACAGAAAATATTTTAGTATAGATCGGTAAAAATCTGTTATTAATTCAATATGCCTATTCAATCTACTGCAAAACATGAGGTTTGTTAGAATTTTTTTTAATGTAAGTTCAATTTTTTGTCCAACTAAATGTGTAGAACAAGTTATCAGTATAAGTATTCAAGTGAACGACATAATAGTGTATACAAACATTATCTTTATAACAATAAAAATATATATATATATATATATATATATATATATATATTCAAATGAAGGACATATTAGAGTCAATTTTGAATGTACATGGACTTGCACATGATATCATTCTAGATTTTAATGATTTATTATAAACCAATAATGTCATTATAAATTTGTAACATTTACTTTATTAATATTGATTTATTTCTAATGTTATTTATTGTTAGAATTCATTTCAAATGTTAATTTCTTTTAGAATTGTTATAATTTTAATTTTACCTAATTGTAGTTGGTAGAACACTAATTGCATAAGTTAAGCTTTTCTTAATTGAACACCATTAAAATTTCATATCTAGTAAAATGTTGTCTGTGGGTACAGGTATCGTCTTTCAAAATGAATATTTTTAGCTTACTTATATGAATATCCAATTAGACACATGCGAGGAGAACTTTTACATATATGTTTTTAATGTGGAACGCATTCTTATAAATGGATTATATAATTTTAATATTGTTATCGATATTATTAATATTGGTTCATTCATTAAAGTTATTTACATTTTAAATTTTATTTAAACTAGCTGGATTTTTAAGTTATTTGTGGATATAATGGTTGGTCTGAAGTTATATGTATTAATCATGACTATAAATATATCGGAACTAATGCTTATATTTTGATATAATTTAATCACTTTTTACACATGCGTATTATGGTTGTTCTTCAAATTAAGTATAAACTATATATGATACTTAATAGGTAGATTAAATAATAAATAAAATAACATATGATATATTTTCCTTTTCTATAGATTTTATCGTTTAGCTAAAACTAGTTATATCATCCAATTCAT
>Ga0209489_100380_pt1 | contig 79697 bp, 23 predicted proteins | sample SiratrowhiteBW_FD_187527 | JGI IMG/M metagenome (GOLD analysis project Ga0209489, IMG submission 187527) | Root nodule microbial communities of legume samples collected from California, USA - Siratro white BW (SPAdes) (version 2) | ecosystem: Host-associated > Plants > Roots > Nodule | place...
TATATATATATAGACAAATGTAAGTCTGTAAATCTTAACACTGTTTTTTGAAATCTAAAATTTGTTTTGTAGTGAAAAAGTTTAAGTCTAATATTTTTAATAGATAAGTCAGACTAAATCATACATTTGACAACTCAGTTTTTAGATCTTTATAAATTGTTGGATTCAGTTCACCGAATCTATAGAGTTAAATTATTATTTAACTTGAAGTTCTAATATATTTATAATTTCAATTAATATTTGTGATATATATACACAATTTTATGATTTATATGTTTAAATATATATATATATATATATATATATATATATATATATATATATATATATATATATATATATATATAGTAGGTTAAACTTAGAGTTTATTTTTTTCTTCTAGACCTAGAATTCAACTTTTTAGTTATTTTTTTTAAATAATCTAACTATAACCTTTTTTTTCTAAACAGATTACACAAGTTAGAACTTATATTTTAATTTTACTCCTAATCATTACATAATATAAAACTACCACATATCTATATTTTCAAAAAATAAATATATATAAAACCACCACATAGAGACTAATTAAGTTTAATTTGCTAACTGAAATCTAAACACACATTTAAAACATACAAAAATACATAAAAGAAAACGTTACGTACATGAAACAAAAACTTACTTAAACTATATAAAAAAAAACAGAGGAATGTTTGTAACTCGTTTGTTATGAACTTAAATTTATTGAAGACAGATTTTAATGAATCGCATTTCAAACTGGGAGACTTGCCAAATAAGAAATTAGACTTATCAAAATGTAAAATAAATTAAATCCAATTATAAAGTTGATGAGAGTATTATTAGCATTCATGAGTATAAACACGATTGAGGTATAACAGTGAAACACATTTAAGACGTATAAAAGAAAAATAAAAAAAAGAAACACTAGATTAAAGTTGCCCAAAAATATAAATCAATTTCCTTAAAATACACTCATTTATATAGTAATTGTTTTAAAATTAACTTTTATATGTAAGAAAATGATTTTTTAAAAAAAGTTATTGAAAAATCCATAATAGAAGAAGAGAGCAATGAGAAAGGTTGGTGATGAAATGTGAGTACTAGAAATGGCAACAGCCATGGAAGGCAAAGGCAAAAGCATGTCGTAGCTGAAAAAACATGAAAAATATTTTACTCACAAAACCTTAACCTAAACCTAAAACCTAACGTAGTCCACACAACATAAGAAGAACCAATTCACGCAGGAGGATCTCCGAGTCTGCGTCCCCTCTATTCACTACCATATATATGCATCTATGATTGGAATCTTCAATGCCACGTGTCGCTATATCACCACACGCGCCTCCTGCGCGTGACGATACACTTCCTTCCACCCAACCCTGCCGTTGGACGGACCAGAACACAACACAACACAACCCTCACTTTCTCTCTCCAAAACCAAAACACTAATTAATAATAATAATAAATAAATAAATAATAATAATAATTTCTGATATATCTTTTTTCCCTATATATCAGCAAGAGCCAAGGGACCGAAGTGGAGAACGACTTGGGTTTAGTTTTTAGCTTCTTTTTTATTTTCCACTTTTATTTTTTCTCGTGCAAATTTTCTTCTCGCTTCTCTCTCTCTCTCTCTTTCTCGAATTTAACCTTCGTAGTGGCCATGAAAGCTCTTGCTCCTTAACGCAGGTACCACTCTTTCTCTCTTCATATGTATGTAGTATATATGTGTACGGAGAGAGAGAAAAAAGAAATAGTTATGCTGATATTATTATTTTGTTCATCAACAACTATGTCTTGTTCACGTTTTCTTTATTTCCAATCTGCTACTTCGCCAATCGCTGTGTAACAATCACGATCCATTTTCCCAGCTTCGCTTCTTCATGTGGGCCTCGCTCGCTACTTCTTCTTCCTCTTCTCCTTCCATGGAGGTAATAACACTGCGAATCTTCTTCGCCTTTTCTTTTTACTCTTTTCTCTTATTTTGTTTCTCTCTCTCTCTCTCGTGCTGTGCTGCTCGTACGATTTTAATGTACTTGCAGGTGTGTTATCGTGTTAAATAACCGATTTTCTGGGATCATATATTGGAATTCTCACAGGGAAACTTGTGTGTGTTTCTGTGTGCGCGCTTGTCTCTTTCTTTCTGCTTTTATTTTTCTCTTCTTTTTGTTTAATGTTACATATTTGTGTCTGTGTGTATGTGTGTTTGGTCTCGTGTTGGTGTTCCTTTTTCGTGCTCGAATGTTGTTGGTTTCGTGGAGATTGTGTTGTTTTTTGCATTCGAGAGTAATGTGCTTAGTGGGGGGGTTTTCATGCATTTATGCGGAGTCTTCGCCTTCGTTCTCGTTTCATATATATTGTTCAGGGAATGGATCTGGTTTGTGGATTTGTTCTCGGCTTCTGTTCGGTGCTCCTCTCGCTTTTTTGTTACCTACCTCTTCATATAAACACGTATGTCAACTCTTTGTCACGAGATTTTTTATGCCCAAGTTTTTTATGGGGAAGTTCATTTGGTTGGTATAGGAATCTTCTTCTACTTCCATGTTTTATTCCTAAACTTTCCTGTTTAAATTGGGATTTTTACCTGCAAGTTTTTTTTTTTTTTTTAATTTAAATAATAATTATATCTTTTTTTGTTTTTTTTTTTTTTTTTTTTTTTATATTTTTTTTTTTTTTCTATTAATTTAATTTTTTCCGTTTTTCCAATCAATTGTGACTTTTGATGATAATTGGGTGTAGGCGTTATTACTTCTATATAAATGTAAATCGTAACACAATGCTATTATCCTACTGCTTCTGGAACGGTTTGCTTAGCAGCATACTAACATGGCTAGCAAATCTCACTGATGAAATCGTAGGATGTCTATAATTTAAGTTAACTACCGAAATGCTTCTCTGGTTTGATCCTAGCTGTGACTCCTAGATGAAGGTTAAGTGGAAAACACTCCTTACGATTATTGGTTAGTTCACTAGCATTTTATCAGGAAATAATCAAATCAAACTATCAATTTTGTACACTGCTGAAGGAAATGAAGACACAGACTTTGTGTGTTGTCGGTTCATTACAGAAACATTATCAGGTTTACAATATTAAATCTGTGTTTTATAGTGTGAGTGATGTTTATAGAAAGAGAAGGGCAAGGACACTTAGCCTTAGATTCAACTGTTGCTCTATTATCCACTTCCCTAGCAACAAGAAACAATAAAACTAATCTTGACCATCTATGTAAGATTGAATCCTTAAAATTAGTTCCTCTCACCTGATACACTTCCTATGTGTTTTCATGTTCCTTTTCTATTTTTTTTTATATGTGTTCAAATTTGTGAACAGGTGGATGCAGTACAAGTTAATGACATGAATTGTAATGATGAGCAAGCGGATGAGCAATCACTTTCTCCTGAATATTCTGGTGTTTATGATGTTTTTGGTGAACCGGAAATATTTCCTCGGGTGGGTGAGGAGTACCAGGTTCAGATTCCTTCTTTAATTTCAAAATCTGAATATTCCTGGTTTCTAAGAAATCCATACGAGGCAGATAACTTTTCAAGTACTCTCCATAAGTTTCGAGTTGGATTACCCATCCCAATAATCTGGATTAAGGATGAACTTGAGAACAGTAGGCATAATCGGCAGAAAAAGGCATCCAAGTCAAATGGAGTTACCAATAAAATTGAATCTTCAAAACTAAATTGTATAGAAGAGACCTCTAGTTGTCAGGATGGTGATAAAGTGAAGGCTAAACTTGGGCCAGTGGACAGTACATTGGTCAGTGGAATGAAATTGGGAGAATCGGGAGATTCCAATATGCAACAAGAAACAGAGATTGAGATGCCCGAGAAGCATAGTGATAAAGGTCATTTTTTAGTTCCTGGGTCTGCGAGTGACACCTGGAATGAAATTGAAGAGGCCAGTTTCATCCTTGGCTTGTATATATTTGGGAAGAACCTTGTTCAGGTGAAAAGATTTATTGGCAATAAGAACATGGGAGATATACTGTCATTCTATTACGGAAAATTTTATAAATCTGACAAATATCAAAGATGGTCTGGATGCAGAAAAATGAGAAGTAGAAAATGCATTTATGGCTCAAAAATTTTCACTGGGCCAAGGCAACAGGAGCTTTTATCTCGATTACTACCAACGGTATCAGAGGAATGCTACAAAAAGTTAGTCGAGGTACCGACTTAAATTCTTCAGAGTTTATGCTAATGTCGTCATTATCATGGATTGGATCTACAAATCCTTCATTCACCCTACTTAGGTCATGTCTCCTCCTTTCTCAACTATATACAGAACAAAAAAGATACTTTTGAAATGCCAGATTAAACCACTTCTGAAAGTGATGATGACTTTTCTTTGAAGGTGGAAGAATTTCAAAGTCAGACTTTATTTGAATAGAACTTGCACGGCTTAAATCAAGAGTATTCTTTCTATATATTATAATAGAAAAGTTTTGTGTAACAGTAATTTTGATTCCAATTTGAACATTTTATCGTAGCTTGAGAAGTCTTTTGCATCATGAACCTCGTTAGTTATGCAGAACAAAACAGTTATCTTAGCATGTCTACTGCCTATTTATTCATCTACCTTTTATTTATCTCAAGGAATGTGTGATGACTATATTAAATTCAATTACTTGGTAGGTTTCCAAGGCGTTTGTAGAGGGGAAAATGCTTCTAGAAGACTATGTTTTAACTTTAAAGACCTCAGTTGGGCTCAAAGCTCTTGTTGAAGGAGTAGGAGTTGGTAAGGGGAAAGAAGATCTTACCGGACTCGCTGTAGATTCCATGAAACCTACTCAAGCATTACCAGTTCGCCAAGAAATACCAGTTGGCAAGGCATGTTCCACGCTTACACCTCCAGAAATAATAAGCTTTCTAACAGGTGATTTCAGATTAAGCAAAGCTCGAACAAGTGATCTCTTCTGGGAAGCTGTTTGGCCTCGTTTACTTGCCAGAGGTTGGCACTCTGAGCAGCCAGATAGTCATAACTATGCTGTTGCTTCTAAGCATTCTCTGGTCTTCCTTGTCCCTGGAGTTAAGAAGTTTTCGAGGAAACTGTTGAAGGGGAATCACTATTTTGACTCTGTTAGTGATGTCTTGTGTAAAGTTGCTTCTGACCCTGAGCTAATTGAGCTCGGGACAATTGCAGATGGCAAAGAGGGAAATGATTGGGAACAAGATGCAAAACTGGACCGTGAAAATTCCCCGGATCAACCACGCCACTGCTATCTCAAGGTAAAAACTCCAAACCGCAGTACAGATGTCATGAAATTTACTGTTGTGGACACAAGTCTGGCTAGTGAAAAGATGATGAAGGTGAGAGAACTGAGAAGCTTGCCATTTGAAGTTTTAAAAACTTGTACTTTTGAAAATGACTCAGATGATGAGAATACTTCTGAGGAGCAAACAAATGGATCCGAGTCTGTCAAGACCACCTCCTTTGATAGGAGGAAAAATGGCATTACTAAAGCCAGTAAATCTAATATCGGTAAGGGTGTCCCGTCACTTTTGAATGGTTTGGAAAACAATCTCCCTTCTAAAGAGGAGCTGCCAAAGAGCGGCACAGCTTCTGGTAGCCTATCTGCCGCTTCCAAGGGCCAGAAGGCAGAATTCTTGTGCAACACAGTCAATAGAGATGGTTTGAATTGCTCATCAGTCCCGAGAATGGTATCTGATAACAAAAATGATCTAGTCCCTGTTACAAAAAGAAGGAGGCGATTAACTGCCTGTAGCCGTGCAAAGAAAAATAGCAACACTGCCAATTTCTTTGTGGTTCCTAGAGGAAAAGAAAAGGAGGCTGGCTTTTGTTTGGATACAGTCAATGCAAAATCTAGTGCAAATTTATCTGCAAACTTCTTTGTGGCTTCTAGAGTAGAACAAGAGGAAGCCAGTCTTCACAAGTCAAAATTTAGTGAGAGTGTTCTTTCATGGGATATCCCACCCCAGGAGAAAAAGTCATTAGCAGGTTTTCCACCCCAGAAAAACAAAACACCAGCAGATTCTCTGTCAAATCTAAGCTCAATCATCAATGAAGAAGCTGTTCCTGACACTAGTTCTTCAGGCGCCAAGGATCAATGCAGTCAACCCCAGCCACGGACTATGATTGACCTTAACTTGCCTGTTTCACCAGAAGTTGAAGTTGACGAACCTTTTGTGAATGAAGTAGTGACCGAGATGCAGGAAAATAAGACAGCCAAGGACTCAGATGATCTCAGGGTTGGAACAAACTCCAAATCTGGCGATCACCCTGAACAACAACCTGACATGCACACCCGGAGGCAGAGCACCAGAAACCGGCCACCAACAACAAAAGTGCTAGAAGCTTTTGCCTTTGGATATCTAGACAGAAAGGAGAAGCGCAGAAATAGAGATTATCTTCAGGACAGTTCAATAGCAAGACCTTCCGTATCTCGCAAGGTGGCAGGCTCTAGTAGTGCTGGTACTGTTCTTGAAAAAGAGGAAAAGACAGAAGTAGTCTGTAATGATAGCCCTGGCAGTGACTGTAATATACACAGGTTCCAAGTGTAATGAAGGATAAATGAAACTGATTGTTCAAACTCAACTCTAGACTCAGGATGTGAATGACACTTCTTTGAATCCAAACAGTGGAAGTTTAACTACCTGGTTCCAATATCGTGAGATGGCAACGCATGACATAAACAAGATATCAGAAGTGGTTCTTCACATCATGGATGTTAGATATTAACTTCGGAGGAAGGTTTTTCATCGCTTAAAACTTTCAGGTCTTTCCAATAGAATGTATTATAAACTACATAAGAAATCCCTCTGGTCTTCTCAGCTTTGCAATCAGCAGAATCAGAGAGGTGTCTAGTCCCTGGAATTGAACTTTTATGCTTTTCTCATTTCTTAGTTGCAGTGCCAGTCTTCAATGTCAGACATGGTTTCAGTCAACTCTTGCTACCCCTGGTTATGAACAGAATACACAGTAAGCCAATGCACATTGTGACAACAGTTTTTTTTTTTTTTTTTCTTTTCATGTTTAACCTCGTCAAATTCTGTCGGATGACAGAATAAAAGTAAACGGAGCAGTTACCTAGGTGATGTCCTCCTAGGTGATGACTCCAAACATTCGTTATACATGCATATATGATGTGATTTCATCATTGTTATTAGGTGGTTGTTTCTAAAAATTTACCATTTCGCTTAGACCAAGCGTCTTTAGTTACACCACGCTTAACTATTTATATTTGCATGGAGAGAGTACTTTGTCTCGCAAACTGTGAATCAGAAAACCATTGTCTCTCTATGTAAAGTATAGATCTTTATGGCTTGATTTTACTCCTCAAACTATTCTGTGCCAGAATATGGACTTTGTCGTCAAACAAAGTTTTTCACCAAATTTTCAAATATTGACCTGGTGTTAGATGAGGACGTGTCTTCAAGTTGACCAGCACCATGGTTGCCACTTGTCTTGTTTTGTAATGATATATTTCTGTGTTCAAACTTACTTAGCTATATGGATTTTAAGATTTAAGAAAACTATTTAACTAATGATACGGACGTTTGTCATTATCTTATTTTTTTAACTTCCTGTTAAACATTTTCAAACGTTAAAAGTTCCTTATGCCATGTCATCTGATGTTCTTAAGGTTACCAAAATTGTTAATTAATTTTTTAGAAGTTTGAAACAGTTTTAATGATTTGAGTGTTTAGTTATATATTTTATACCAACAACTCAAGAAAAGATATCAGAAAACTTGTATATAACTATTTTTCCCTGCAAGTACAAACAAAAAACTTCATTATTGAAGAGAATTTGTTTAGAATCATCATTATCTTTTTATCTTTTTGTATTAATACTTCCAATTTTGACTTAAGAATTTTTTTTTAGAGTCATCATTATCTTTCTGTATTAACACTTACATAATCGAGTTTAGGTCTCAAAATGTGATTTAATCAAATTTTAGGGTTGAGGTTAAGTACATACCTCTTAACTCATCCCCGTTTGTCATTTTATTTTGCTATATTGTATTGTTTGTTCAGTTCTCTTCGTTCCCAATACTTAGAAAAATGTTTTTTCTTAACAATTTGTCATTCTGTCAATTCTCTTTTCTGCAATTGACATTTGAAAGCGACTTTGTCCAATTTTGTTTTAGGTCTAGCAAAACCTAAACTTCCGTTTCCAACATGTATAATAGATAAATGATTTAACACCTGATTTTTCTTGTTAGGGTTTGTTTTATTCTACAAAAAGAGGAGTATAGCGCAGTGCTAGAAGAGAAAATTCTCTTGGAAGTAAAATTTTGAAGCTTCAAATATCTTTTACAGCCAGTCTTACCAAAATCACGTGACAACAATAGTTACAATACTTTAAAAATACATGTTCTTAATCCTATTGTTAAATTTATTTGCTTAAATCATTCGCTAATCAGGTTGTTTAATGACGCAAATATAATTGTATACACCCAAATCAAACTTTAGTATTTTAAAAAAAGTATTATTCAAAAGAAAATTTATAAATATTTTAAAATGCAAAAGTTGACTTCTAAATATTTGTAGTTTTTTAAAATAAATATTATGAGCAGCTTAGAATATCGTGAGAAGACAAATCTAAATATTTTTTCAACTTTACTTTTAAATGAAAGATAGCATGTGTCAATAATTCCCTTTATTAGAAATATGTTATCATTGCTAGTGATAGAAAATTTAAAATTCATTTTTTATCATAATTTCAAAGTTTTGATTTGATCAACTTTTCATAATTCCAATTTCCAACTAACTGTCAGTTCCAGACATAAATTACGTCCAAATCTGACGTTGTTGTCAGTACTTCAATTATCTACCAATGTGCCCATAACAATCTTCCAGTAATGAAGTCATAAACATTTGCAATCGTATTTTGTATTTCTAGTATAAATATAATCTATAATGTTAATTTATATTTATAATTCAATCTTATATTTTAAATCTCTAAAAAAAATTCTATCACTTATCATTGACCAACTCTGACAAATATGTAATTGATATATACAGACAAACCTATGTGTTTTTGTTTCTGGACAGCACAAGCAAAGTTAGAACAATCGCTAATGTTGTTCGATGTTGATAATCATTCTTCATGCCGTCAACCAGTTTTTTTTTGATAAAAAATACAATAAAAAGTGGAATTTCTAACACAAAATTATATATACAGAAAATTGATAATGAGCAACCATTGCACATTATGAGAAGACAATGTTTAACAAAGTAAAATCATGAAATGGCAACGACTTATGTGCACGAGATGTGTAGTTGGTACAATGTTAGTATGAGACTGTGTTTGTGTTTCTTGTTCTCAGTATGACAATGAAAATGATCTTCACATGACATAGATTTTAGTTTACCCTAAGATTATAGTAGTTTAGTAAGGTTAAATGTTAAAACATGCAGAGAAATTGAAGCGTATTCCATGAGAACGCTTCATTTAAGTTATAATTTAGGGTTTTGAATTTTTTTTTATTGATCTAAATAAATAAAAAGAAATGCTAGAATACAATTTTCTAATAAATGATTTGTTAAAATTGATTTAAGTATGTCTTATGTATAATCAATTGTTGCTAGTACTCTTCGTAAATAAAAGTAATAATGAAAGTAATAGATGCAAGAGAAAAAATACGAGAGAAAATAAAAGAAGAGGCTAAAACTCCACTCAATTTTAGTGTCCTCTACTCAAATCAAATAGTAATGTTTGAACTTATATCCTTCCACGCACAAGAAGGGTTAATAAATATGATAAAACTCTTTTTTCCCTTTTTATAAATATAACATTCACTTACAAATTTAAATTATAATAATAATGAATATAAAAAATTCTTTTTATTCAAACATATTAAGAGGGAAAAGTTTGCAGCATTAATTTTACAAAACTCATTTTTTTAAAAAAAGTAACTGTATAAATAAAATAAATTATATTTTTTAGAAAAATTAGTTTATATGATAATATATATCCTAAAGTGTTTATAATTTCAACTATTCTGACATAAATCATATTATTCACTACAATCTTAAATTAAATAATATTTTTTTAAAATGTTTTAGCTATTAATTACAATTTTAATTTTTATATAATTTTAAATATAAAAAATAGTTATCTAAATAAAATATGAACTTTTTAAATTCAGTTAAGTTTATTATTTTAACAATATTCATAATTTATGAAATAAAACTTAAATTAAAAGTTAACTTTTAGAAAATTATATGCAACATTGTATTTTTATCTTATTACATTAACTTATTATTTAACTTTTTTCATGTGAACCAAAATGTCATGAAACGCTACAAACTCCATTCTCTTTCTATCCAGTATCTCACAAATTGAGGAATGAAAAATAGGTATAGGTTAAAATATAATCCTCTCTGTTTGATCACTTACCAAGTTAGCACCAACCGACCAAAACAAAAAGACACTGGGAATCCTGGACCTCAAACATGTGGTAAATGATCAAAGGAAGAGGGTCCCTTTCTTTTTCAAATGAATAGAGAAGGACTTGATTTCGCATGTACATCAATAATTGGAATATTTGGGCTTGTATAAGGACGTGTTCGGAACATTATCAGGCTACAGAAACGACAAATTTGAGGATAGGCTACTTTTGTCCGAAAGAATGATGCCTGGTCTCATAACCTAAAGCACAAAAGATGTTCATTAACTATGACCGAATTTAACTGCAAGATCAAAATTAGGTGAATCCAAACACCATTCGATCCTAGACAGGCTTTGCACCATCTTGGAAATATACATTTGGAATTCGAAATCAGAAGTAGACAAAAAAACAAATCTTCCATCTTAGGGAAGTTCAATCTTATCAACTATAACTATCATTAAAATGAATTAGCAAATCCCTCACTTTCTTCCTACACTATGGGGGATCAATTTGTATTTGGAAAAAAGAATATGATTAATAACTAAAGAAAAAGTAGGGAAATTCAACTAAAAGTGGACTCTAGCCAATCTGATGTCAATTCATAAGCAACAAATGTAACAGCACCAGCAGGTGCAGCTTTAACAGTTGATGGGATAATCCCCTTGTACAAACCAGCCCACCCCTCTAATCGCAATATCCGTTGCATGGCATCCCACATATTCCTGTATGCACGATGTTCAACTCGAGCTCCATATCTTGGATGTCTTTGAAGCCCTTCAATCTGTAGCAACAAAGAATCAAGATCCATTATTACAAATGACATGGACAGAATGCATAATATCTAATTTCTTTAATACCCTCTGCTTGTGTCAGATGACACCAAAAACATCATGCATCCATGCCTAAAATAATCACCAATTTACATTTTTTAGGGTTGAAGGAGAGGTATCTACAACTCTAAATTCTGAAATTGAACTTCCAATCCCTCTACTGATATTTAATATGCGAAGAGATTTACCTGAAATCTTTTCTTGACGACATCAAGTGGATGACAGACAAGTTTGGCACATGTTCCAGCTGCCAACCCACATAAGAAAAGCTGAAAGCTAGAGAGGTTGCCTTCTACAGCAGTGTTGGAAAATCTATGATTCCAAGCCTACATTTCACACACACAATATATGACATGTTTAACGAGACCAAGCACTACAGTGTAAAGTAAACTAAACATTAATCAGCTGTGTGAAGGAAAACAACTCCCTCTTTATAATGTGAGGCCACCACTTAAAAGTGGAAATAAATCAATAGTAACATAATTTCAAAGTTCATTTTCTCTTCTGCTAATAATTCAACAACTTTAATCTGCACTATAATCAAAATGCCAACCTAACAATAGATGAGTTATTCACACCACTAGTTCCTCAATCAAAATTGAAAACAGATTCTTCTTTGGACAACATTGAAAAATGCGTAGCGGAATTAATAGTACAAATAATACATCCAACACAGTGATTGACATGCAATGGCAATGATAATTCATACGAGAGCCCACACTGATAACCAGTGCAACAGATAAAACGAGGATATAGAACAAAATGGATATTAAAAATGAAACTGAAAAATTAAGGCACATATAGGGCAATCCTCACAACTGAATCAGCATTGCAATCCACCAAGAAGACTATAATACGAGGGCATGATATTACAAAGCATAGAAGACTGAATCATGCAGAGTCCACGGGAATCCACCATCTCAACCCATTAGAGTTTCACAATAAAAAAAGTATAGCATCCAAAGCATAATCACGTCCACAAATAAAGATGAGTTTTAAATACAAGGACTGGAATTGTACCGTGGCCCAACGCTTAAATGTATCATACGTGCCAAATTGTAGGCCTGCATAAGGTATAATCTCCACAAGAGTAGGGGACAATCCAGAATACAAGCCTGGTAATCCACGAGTACGGGCAATATCAACAAATGCTGATCTCATGGTTGGATATACCTATGGCAGGATATTGGCAAAGACTTGTTACAAAAAAATAGCTTCAAAATGGACCAAAACAAGATTTTTATTTCCACACAAAGCAAAACAGAACAGCATAAAAAGCATAAGCATTTAGGGTTAAAGAATTCATTGACTAAGATCTCATATCTGTCAATAGTACTCAAAGGGGCACCAAATTGTTCATACTCAACTGTAGCAATCCTTGAACCTGAAACATACAGTACTAGTATACCACGGATTGATACCTGAGTCCATTTCCCAACCAAGCTGAATTCAAACTTAATAAGGTTCTCAAGGTATTCACTATAGTCCCAGAGTGTATCATAACAATGCTCTATTATGACTTATGGCCTGCAGCTGTCAATGATCAATCTAATTTTTGGGAGAGGATAGATATTATAGTTTGTGAGGCATTCATCTCCAGGATTTTCTTAAAAATATATGAATAACAAATATGAGAAGAGATCAAATTACTCCAAAAGTAAATCTAAAAGTGCTAATCCTCTCTTTTAATTTAACCACCATCGGACTAAATTTACTCTTGGGAGTAAATAGATCCCTTAAAAAGTAGCTCTTGTCATTTAATTAGAGTTCCATCCACTTGACATTTAATTTGAGTTCCTTCTTCTGTTTCACATTAATTAACAAGTGTGAAAAAAGAAAACAATAAATCAAAGTCAGTAGATTTCTCACAATAGACAGGAGAACAACTAAATAAATGCTTTAAAATGTTAAACTCCAATCTCTTGAGGACTATCACATATGATTTCTATCCAATGTGGAGGGCATAAAGGTTGATGTCTCCCTAGGCATTTGAACAATAGTGCATTTAGAAGTATAGCATAACTTTAACATGATATGATCAGATTTAACTAAATATACTGCTGATAGAGCTAATTTGAAAAGGAAGCATCCTGTCCTTTGCAACAGGTAAAAGGAACAGAAAAAACATAGAAGTGATGTCAAAGTATAAACATAGAAGTACAGGTTCATCTTCATGATGACGAAGAGAAAAGCCTAAGTTTAAGAAAAAAAGAGGAATGTATTTAAAAGCAGACCAAAAATTTGCTTCCCTCTACAGAACACTAATTAACATTACATAAATTTAGTGTGAACTTTAAACTAAGAATGCTTACCTTTGGTTCACCCTGAGAAGCTAATATGGTTCGGAGAAGATCAAAGGGATATGAACCTACTGTAGCTGCACAACCAGCTAATGCCCCACTGACATAGGATAGATAAGGGCTCAGATTAATGTGATTCTCTGCAGAAACAAAAAAGCAATCAATGAACAAATAAAACACTAGAAATAAAAAATTAAGAAAATATTTTAGTATATAATAACTATATTTTTTTCTGAAGTGTGCAGAGTGCATGGCTATAGGCTTTAGCTAGCATATACCCGTTAACTACAGACAGCACCCTCCTCCCCAAAAGAGCCTTAGGCAAAATAAATTGGTATAATTTAATAAAAGCCTTGTGCAAAATAAATTGGTATAATTGAATAAGAGCCTTATGCAAAATAAATTGGTCTAAATGTATTCAGCAAATACCGCAATGAATTTGATAAAACTCCCCTAAATCTAAAAAATAAAAAGTGTAAATAATACCTGCATTATAAAACTTTTTTACACTAACATACAAACTCAATACCATTCATGATCACTTTATTGATTTTTATAACAATATCCTAAAAAGCTACATCAAGAATGATTTCTCATTGGTTGAAAACGTATTCAGTCGAACACTAACAGTGTAAACTAAAAGATAGTATTCATGAAGACAACACATGGAGACCTTGAATTACAAAATAGAATACCTGTCTTGGAAGAGCCAGAGGCAAAAGTCTTTAACTTGTGCAAAACTGTAAATTGTATAGCTGTATATGGCATAACCATGAGCAATGCCGGGACATTTCCCCGCCAAAATCCCTGAAAAGGGTAACAGATAAAAAAAGGGTTATTGGCTGCTAAAAAAGCAAACACACAATGCCAAACTCAAAAGGGCAAAAAAAAATTAGGGGTTTATTTATTGGTTCCTTTACCGGAACGCCTTCTTCTCTAAGAATATCCTTGATCGCTTGATACATGCCAGTATATTTTGACGGTGCAGAAGCAGCTGCAGCCAAATCCTTGCGTAGTAAAGCCCATTGAGATGTGGGCTCCAGTTGAACCTGTTATTTTGAATTGAGCATGAATTACACCACAATTAAAAAAAAAAAAAAAAAAAAAAAAAAAAAATACAACACAACACAGACAAAACCATACCTGGAATCGAATCTTTATAACATCGAGAGGCGAGGTAACAGTCCGTGATATTCCTCCGGAAATTGCTCCGGCCGAGGAATCAATCAGAGCACGCTTCACTTTACTCGATTCCTCCATTGCCGCAAATAGTCTCCTCCGTTTAGGGGCTACAACCTGCAACGGCGAATGAAATTAGGGTTTCTGAGAATTGGGGAGAAGCCGATAGATAAATTAGGGTTTAGGATCTGTGCGTTTGGAAAGAGAGAGGGAAAGGAACCTCAGGGAGACGCTGAAGGCAATGGAGAAGAGAGCCGACATTGGAGACCAGAGAGAGAGAGAGAGAGAGAGAAAGAGAGAGAAAGTGATAACAGAGGAAACAAGTTTTCTATCTGATTGAGTCAGATTTGGCGGAGAGAGACGCTGTTTATTTATAGGAAGAAACGAATAGAGTGATGATTGGGTTTATGAAAACAAAATTTTTGAATTGGACGGCGAGATTATTGCAGCTACACTTTTCTTGTTACTGGTAGATATTCCCCTCCTTCCCTCTCCATAAATTTTTCTCTCTTTTATTTTCATAAATCACATAAATCAATGTTTATCTTTATTGTAGTTACTATATTATTATATTCTATAATAGTTACGCCAACAAATATTTAAAACAATTTTAAATACAAAAATGGTGTAAAATAAAATGTATGTCTTTATCGATTATGACAAATTATAGATTGGCAGTATTATTAATATCACTGAAAAATACCAGTATGATTATGTAGGTGCAGTTGTATTTTTGTCATGGTATCTTATTGAAAATTAAATTTATACTATTTTTAAGTTTATATATTTTTAAATAAAATATATGCGTAGTGTAAGGTTTTTAAAAATTAAGCGTAAAGTTAAATTTTATCCAGTTATTTTAAAATAGGAAAATTATTTATATATGCAACATTTGAAGATCTTCTTTATATATTATTATATATTATAAATAGTTATTATTAGTGAAAATATTTATGCTATTATATTTTAAATTTAATAAAACTACTAAAATAGGGTAAAATATAAAAAAAATGGTATAGCGAAACCTGATATCAAAATGTTTATAATTTTTTTATGGACAAAAAAATATTGGTTTATAGTTTTTATTTATATAAATCATTACCTAATTCGAATGCATCTCTCATCTCGCTGGCGATTCCATATTAATTGATGAGATAATGAAAAATTATAAATGTAATTTAACACAAAATGAAAAGAAGTTTTAAAATAGGAAAAACATTTTTTTCTTTAATCTATAAATCCCTGTGTTTTAATTTCCTCTTAAATAGAAACTTGAATGACTAAATAAACGTACATGCATGGTTTGAGATTGGAATTGAGAGATTGAGGACATAGGATTTTACCATAATTTGGTGTTGCAAAACGGTTAATTTGTATAGTGAATTAACTTGGGATAAGCACGAAAGTTAGTTAAGTAAGGTTGGTGGATAAACCCATGTTATTTGAGAGAATTAGGTGGGAGGACTCATAGTTAAAAGGAAAATTGGGAAAAGAATGATAAAAGAAAAGTATAGTGGTATGCTAAAGGCATCGTGGTCCTCCCTCAAAATTCATTAGCTTTCAAGCTTTTGCTTTTTTTCCGTGTTTCTTGACGTTATCGTGTTTACTTTCTGCCTTCAAATCACACACATATATAAATATAATTCTGAAAAAGTAAAAGTAAAATAATATTTTAATTATGTATGTAATGTTGTCAAATATATCATTAAACGTTCAAATAATCGTTAATTATTTAGCATTAAGTTTAAATTTAAATTTATTGATTAATGTTTGTCGTTCACTTGATATGTGTGACAATCTAATTATTCCAGTATGAATTTTAACTAACAATATCTTATACGAGGGTTATTTATATGTATTTAGTTAAATCTTACTAGTTTTATTTTCAACTTAGTGTATATATTATTTTATTTATACACATGAACATTAGAACATATATATCTTATAAGATTTTCTATCTTAATACTTGCAGTACATCTTCAATTTATTAGTCACACTTAGGGTTGAGGAAAATTTTGTTGAATGGATTAAAAAGTTGGATGAGCGAATGTAATCAATTAAAATTTTTAATTTGGGTTGAGATTAATTGATAAAAAAACTCAATTGTCGGGTGAATTATTTTTCACTAAAAGAATTTAACAGATTAAAATTTTTAGGTTTAGGACTTAGGTTGAAATTTCAATTTACTTTAAATTAAAATTTACTAATTGAAATCTCATTCATTAAATGAATTATATAGAACCAAAATTTTTGCATAATTATCTAATTCAGTCGCACAATTCAAATTCTTTAAGTTATAACTTTCCATTGCATTATAAATCACACAATAACCGAACTCCCTTTCAACCAAGTTTATACAATTAACAATTTCAACCAATATTCAACACTTAAAGGAGAAAGAAGAAGGAAAATAATTTGCAATTTAGTTCAGCAAAACACTCCATTTGTGTTGAAAAGAATGGATGTGATGAAAAAGAAATTCAGTTTTAAGAAAAAACATAACGACAAGTTAGATTACTATGGGAGAGTGGAATTTTTTTGTATGAATAAAGCTATAGTAATAAGATTAATATATGTACTCAACCTTAGTTTATATAATTTTTTAATCACTTTCGCCCAAACTATAATTTAAAAGTTCCCAACAAAGTTTTCATACATTTTCTATGTCTCTTCGATTGGCACTGAGAATGTGTCGTTCATGTCTACTTGACATATGCACTTTCAGTGGACAAAATTCTTTGCGAAGGAATATAAAACTTTAAAAAAATTATAGTTAGAAATCTAAAAGGTTATGGCTATCAATATCGTGGATATTTTCTATTAACAGATATCAAATACATGGTTGGATAAAAATTTTGTTACTATAAACTAAATCATACTTTTAATCATCTAATTCATCAAAATTCAAAAAATGTTTTATTTCATTAAAAAAGAGAAATTTATTTTAAATATATATTTCGAAACTATTATTATTATTATTATTTGTACCTTCTATTTTTTTTCTTTAATTCGTTGTTATCGCATGTTTCCTCCTCGTTAGTTTTAGTCCAAAAATAATTAATATAGAAAACATTATAGATCAAGTCCAGTAAAAGTAAGAAATTTTTCTTCATATTTGAGATTTATAAATAAGAACCAAAAAAAGTAGCATTTAACTTGCGCAAATACATTTTAAGAATACAATTTCATGAAAATATTTTTATAAAGTTTTTGGGAGTTCTTTTTAATCTTTTCTTCTTTTCAATGTTCTTTTTATCTTTACTTTTAAATTAATTTTCAATACTTTACAAAAAGTTATCCATAATTAAAAACAACTTTATATTATTGTATGGGTGATTTATTATAAATTTAAAATACAATTATACGTATAAAGTGGTATTTATTATGGATTTTATTATAAAGTGATATTTATAATATATGAGTTTTAGTTATATCAAAATTTAAATAATGATATTTTAATTTATATGATTTAAATTATTATTGAATCAAGATATTTTCTTTAATAAATAGTTTTATATTTAATATTTAGAATAAACAACTACATAGTTAAATCATTTTACATATTTGAACTCAAACTATTCAGATAAACTTATTATCCATATTTTTAATTATAATTAGTATAGAATATCAATATTTATTCCTAACACATATGCATGATCAAGCGTGTGGATGTAAACATGATAATCTACGAGTTAAACATTTTTCTGAGCGTGTTCAAATTGTAATATTTTTAATTACTACAAGATTAACATCTACTTATCGAAGTAAGTTCATAATGCACATAGAATTTCACTAAGGTGATTAAGTTGAGAGTAAGATTGATGTGATGAAATCCTCATTAGAAGTATTATGAAAATTTTACAGTTCTGCATGTTTCTCTTATAACCATCTTCCAAACTCATTTCAAATATGTTTCAAAATTTAATATCCATGCACATCATTTTAAACAAACTTTTCACTATCCAATACACATATTGATAAATAAACATAACATCTTTTTAGGCTTTAATATAAATGTTCATTTACCTTAACAAACTTTCTTATCACTAACATAATTTTACAATTAAAAACGCTTCAATAATAATTTAAAAATAACAATAACTCCACTTAATCTAAATTTACTTGGATCTCATACAAAATACCTAAGTAGTTGAAAACTATTAGAAGTAGTTACCTACAGTCTAACACAAAAAACAATCAAACATAATTTAAAATAAAAATTATTTGAGAGGATCAAAATTCTTAACTGGTTGAAGTAACAAAATTAAATTAATTACAAATAAATTTAGATAATGAAGAATGAAAAGATTATAAATAAAAATAAACAATTTCTCAATTAAAATTCAATGGAACTTGTTTGCGAATGAAATGATAAATAAAGAAAAAATTACAAAATAAAGAAAAAAAAATTACAAAAGAAATAAACAGATGGATGAAGATATAATATTGTATGTGATTTTAAATCTTCTATGATTTGTAACAATATATTTTGTGTGTATATTTTTATATTTCTATTTTATTTTTTATTATATTTTAAAAATTAAAAAAATATATAATGTTATATGTATTTATAATATTCCTTTTATTCTTAATTATATATCATTTATAACATATATTTGTTGGATAGATAACATAGATTACATATATTTGGTATAGGATTTGATAGACATAGATTACATAGATTTGTTGCATTAATTAATGAAATGCAATTGTATGACAATGTTTATATTAGAGAAACCATAACAGAAAAGAAGTTTGGAAAGGGATGTTTTCAAAGATTAGGAAAAGATTGATAAGATGGAACGAGAAGTTCATCTCATTGGCTATAAGAGTTTGTTTAATCAAATTAGTGTTTTCTAATGTTAATTTTTAAACTGTCACAATGTGTTAGGGTACAAATTATATGAATAAAGAAATACTTTCTGTAAGGATGAGATAAAATCATTGTAAGAAAGCTTAGGCTGAGGGGGTATCATATGCAAAAGTAATTTAGAAGGTGGTTTGGAAATTTTGGAATTAAAAAACTTTAATAATACATTACCTGAGAAACGGAAGTAGAGGTTAGGAATGGAAGAAAAGAGCTTATCGAAATATGTTTTAGAATCTAAATATGGATCTTGGCAAGGTTTGGATAATGGTACAAATAAATCTTATAAAGAAAAGGTTCAGAAGGAAACTTGTTTATGAATACTACCTGAAAACTGGGACCAAGTCATAAGGTTTTATTATGACAGGACAATAGATAGGTGAATATAGTTTTAAAAGATAGGTATCTTATATTGTATGCAAACTCTTGTCTAAAGGATGCTAAGGTGTGCACGACAGGAGCATGGTGTGAAAATAAATAGAATTGGATATTTAGTTAGAGAATATATTAGTTTGAATGGAAAAAATCTTTAGTACATATATTTTTACCACTAATGCAGACTTCCTTGCTAAAGAGGGATGGAAAAAATCTTTAGTACATATATTTTTACCACTAATGCAGACTTCCTTGCTAAAGAGGGATATCGAGAATGTGTGAATTTAGAAAGGTGAGAAGAATGAGACATATTTTGTGAGGTCAGCTTATAGTAGTTTAAGGAATGAAATAAAAAGAGTGAGCAACTATTTATAAATTTTGAAAAATAAAGGTGTTGCCTTCACCCAAGTTTTGTGTCCAAAGAATCTTGTTAGACAAGTTACCAACTTATGACAACTTGTTAAAAGCTAATATTAGAATGTCTAACAGCAGGTGTGTTTTATGCCAATTTTAAAAGAAAAAATCTATCTATCACCTCATGTTCACTTGTAAGGTAGTTTTTAGGATTTGATTTATAACTGACATGTGGATATATAGAAGTTCAGTTTCTCCATTACTTAGGGTTATAGAACATTTTTAAAATTTTGAGATTAGAAAGGTAAACTTCAACTGTAATTATATGTAAAAGATTACATGGATGAGTATAACATTGTCTAAAAAGAATAAGATAATATTATTTTTAAAAATAAATTGTTTAATGCAGACGAGGTATTTGCATAAACACAAATAGAACTTAGGCTTATTAATGGCAAATATGAAAAAGATATTTTTTTCTTATTTTGATTGCTTAGTGTTATGTTTAAAGTTGATTTAATGATTTTAATTACTATAAATTAGTATTGTGCAAGTATGGAAGATTGTGTTTAGTTTACGAGAGTGAGTGATGACTTAATGTATGTCTATATCATTTGAAAAGTTTTGAGTTGCATGTAATGACTTAATGTATGTTTATATTATTTGGAAAGTTTTGAGTTGTATGTACATGTTTTCTTAAAGTGAGAGGAACTTTAATAATATTTTAAAATGCATTAAACATATTTAATTTGATTTGATTATATAAATTATACCAATCCCATGAAGATGACATTCATCACATAAATTTTTGCTATAGATTATAATAAGAGGTGTTATAAATTTTGTCTAAATCTTGTATGCATATTTACAATTGAAAATGATTCATCACTCTAATAAATTTCATATTCAATTTGTTTATTTTATAAAAAATATATTTTATAAATTCAATGTTTCATTGTTATAAAATAATATATAAATCCATTGCACAGGTATGTGTATGTATTTATAAAGTTGAGTGTTACAATTTGGTGATAAGATGTTATCTCATTGCCAACAAGATATGGGATTGCGCATGTATGCCTGTTGGGACTTCAATATGACTGACAGACATTTATTATTATTTTGGGAACTGTTACAGGAGTATAAATAAAAATGTGAAATTGAAAATTGTAAATAGTGTAATTTTAGTTTTTTTTTTTTAATTCACTGAAAGATGTACATTTTTCACATAAAATTGTCATTAGAGGAGTTGAGTGATAGAAAAAAAAATATTAAACTTTCAAATTTAACTTTTAGTCAAACTAAATCCAAAACTATACATTTCACATATTTCACATGTGGGTTTAAATTAGGACAGACATACCTTTGCTGCAAAAGAAAATCTAAATTCAATTTAACTTTAAAAAAAAGTTTTGAATTCAATAAAATCCCCCTCCTATGATTTTTTTTTCATGATTTTTTGTTATCTTATATTAAATATAGAAAAAAATGTATTTAAAAATCCTCTTAAAAGAATACGTTACTATTTTTAATACGGTAGATCAATATTATTAACTTTGCTAATATCTTTTTCTAATGTTCTGGTAGTTCCTGGTATTTTTTTCTATAAAAGTGAACTTAACTCTAAATTAACTAGCCAAACTTGTTAAAACTGTGTTTTTGTGTTTTATATTTTGTATATTAGTATTAAAATAATTTTTAGATGTTATTGGCAAAGTTATTTTTTCTTAAATCCTTAAAACAAAAGTAATTAAGTTATAAATGTGTTCAACAAGTCAATCATGTTAAAAATTTCAAAAATATTGTGATATATAGATATCATGAAGAAACTATAAGGTTATTATATTTAAGAAATGAAAATGCTGATAAACTAATTATATTGTGTTAGGTTGAAAGTGATATCTCTATAAGTATTTTATAATTCATCATTTATTGATGTCTAATTTTTTATTTATGTTTTTCAAAAGAGTTACTTCAATTATTTTTTTAATAAGTTAAACATAAAATTTATGTTTTTACAATTAGTCAGACTTAAAATTTAAATTAAATTCAACTGAACTCATGAATCAAACTTATCAAATTTCTTTTATGAGTCAAGTCTATTATTTAAGAACTTGACTCAAATAGAATTTTTTACATCTTATTAATTATACTCTGTGACTTAGAAACAATAGTGAAATGAATTTAAGACCACTTTATATTTTTCCTTCTAAGTTTGGAGTAAAATATAGTATCATAATAACATTCCATAAAATGGAAAAAATTGGCATATTATGTAAATTGATGATATTATAACAAAGTTTCTTTGATTTTTTTTTTCCTACCTGGTGCTTGAAAGATGATACTAATATCCAAAGTCCTACTCACAACAATGAAACTTTTGTGAAATAAAACAATCCCTCTTTCCCCTTCCATAAATTATTTCATCAAAAACATTAATCTTTTCTTCTTAAGAAAATTAGATCTGCAGGTTCTGCTGTCAAAATTGACAAGAATGATAATGGAATTTCTTAAAAGATGTTCCAATTCACATATAATTTCTGAACCATTAGAAAATGCCAATTAAACAGATCAGGGTTTTAGATGTTCTTTCTTAAAAATAAAATATTCTGAGTGATTACAACAGACATATGCAGCATCACTATATATCTGTTGCAAAAATATTTTTTATTTTATTTTATTTGTGTGCATGTACATAAATCAGAAGCACGTGTATCCCCAGACAGAAAACAGGGAAAATCAATTCATAAAAACAAAATGAGACAGAAAAACAGAATCATGTTAAAGATGTTTAAGAACACCAGTTGTCTTATTTATATAACATTGTGTCTATCTTTGTACAATTTATGCTATGAAAGTTTGTACCAATTCTGCAACTAAACCAGTCACACAATATGTTAATATACTCTAATGTGAATGAAGGGTTTTATTGGTGAAAATTTCTTGTGAAGATAAATGCTGAATAGAAAATGCAAAAATGAAAGAGGGATGTTAAACATTGGGAAATAAATCTGCAATAACTTTTCAAACCCCTTCTACCCACAATTCCATTAATATATGATTCTCTCAGAAACATAAAGAGAGATAGTTGTGGCATGTGGTTGCTCTTATTCTGCAATCCTAAACACATTTATCTCTGAAGTGCAAATATAAGTCAATTTGGAAATTTCATCATTAGATTCCTATATTTGAATAGTAACCATACATAAGAAATTTCTTACTGCATGCACCATTAGGCAAATCCTGTTTAGGATATCATTAGACACAAAAATGATTTTTTTATGCAAGAATTTGTTTTGTAATATAAGTGTGTGAGAAATTACAAAATAATTAAGCTTAATATATGTTTTAAACTTTTTTTTATATTTAATATATATATATATATATATATATATATATATATATATATATATATATATATATATATATATTAAAAGAAGATAGGAATATTATGAGTCTAAGGGGGTGCATATAGTATTTCAATGAAATATTTTTTTTTTCCCGAAAACCCATGTTTTAATTACTGCTTTATGCGCGGATGTTTAGGTCACACCTTTAAGATATTTGTCGTGGATAAAATTGATGATCCTTTAATATAATACTATTTTATTGGTTATGCACAACACTCTTTGAGGATCATGAATTTTACAATCACACTTCAAGATTTTTTATATGAGAACTACAATACTTCTTAAGGAAATTCAATTTAAAAGGAAAGAGAACATAAGAAAAATATTTTTTAAGGAAAAATCTTTCCTTAATAGTAATCCAGATTAATTCTACCTACTATTGTTCAAGTTACAACTCCAACATTAATAAAGTAATGTTTAAATTATTGTTGGTGAAATCGTTTCCACAATAAGATAAAAATAAAATTCTTCCTCAAATAGGTATGTTCAAGAGGCGTTACTAAGAAATTTCACTATAGAAAGCTAATAATAACTTTAAGGATTATATTAGTTTATTCTAGAATAGGAGATGATATAGATAACTTATTTTACTTAGAGTTATAAATGTTGAGACAATGTTTCTAAATGGACACATTAAAAAAACAATTAATAAGGTGTGATAAGAAGATAATCTTTTTTTTCAAACAATGTCTCAATAATAACCTTTAAAGAAATAAGATGGAAATGAAAATTTTCAACTGTGAAGATGGAAGTCAGAGTGATAGTTTGAATTCTTATATTAGTTTTTATTGTTTATTTATTTATTTATATCCTTTGTAGTTATAGTCTTTGTATGAATATTATTCTTTATTAGTTAATTAAATGATTTGTTGGATGAACCTAATTAGTAGATGAAGCTTATGTTGACTTTTGAAAAAAAGTTAAATTTCATTTTATGAATTGAAGTTTGTGCACTGTAAGTGAAATTTTCTTTGGATTTTTTATTAAAAATGTTGAATGTTATATTTGAATTATTAATTCAAGATGTTGAACCTTCCTTAACTTATTCATTATTCGTGATTGTAGTTCCTTCTTCGTCTTTTGACTTTTTTTGCATTTTATATTTTCTAATTATTCAGTGAAATTTGTCAGATTTGTTCTCTCTAATATTTGATTAATCATTGATAAAACTTTAATTTTTCTTGTAATTTCATTACTCCAACAACAATAACAATAATAGGAGTACAACCAAATTAAAGTTATCTCAAATTAAGTTTCTGGTTGGTAAAAAAAATCCAAGATAAACCGATTTCATATAGCATATAAAACTAAGTTTAGTTGATCCACTTAATAAAGGTATCAACCTAAAGTGTTTCATGAACGTGATACTATATGAGTATTGTTCCTTACAGTATCTTTTGATGGAAGTGTCACAGACATATACATGTTTTATGTTATTTACTATTGATTGGATTTTTGTTAGAATAAAATTGATCATCATTTTATTTTAAGTAGTTTTTTTATACATTATTTTCATATTGCATTTGGATTGATATCTATAAAGAATAAAGTTTGAATAACTTAAAAATAAGCATGATCGAGATAACATTATATATAATTTTCATATTGTTTGTCTATATTTTATCAATATTATCTAATATAAGTGACTATTATGCCGTGGTGAAAATCTTTTGTGATAAAAATATTTAAAATCAATATGAAACACACATGAAATGTTGTTAATAATTTTATAGTTTGTAATTAATAATATAGACTAAATATTATATTATAAATGATTCGTCCTAGATAGGAGGAAATATTATTAATAGAAGAAACGTGTAAAAAGAAGTTTATGTATGTATATATAAAATGATCACAAATAATACAGAATTAATACATAGTTATTTATTTTTACTCTGACTTAAGATGGGCCAAAGTAAATAATAATCTGTTAAGATTATTATAATTGATACAGTTAATTGAAACTTGGGATAATTAATGTTTAAATACTTAAATAAATATATGTTAAAGAGAATAAGTAAAATGTTGTTTTTCAACTGCAATAACAAAATTAATTATTTTTTAAGAAGGATGAAGAAATAAATTGAACAGAAATATAAAAAAAATACTGAAAATTTCTATTTAAATTAATCTGCACGACTAAAACAATAATATTTCTATAAATTGTTTACATGTAGACGGATTTTTATAATCTAATACTGTCCAATACTACTAACATGAAATTGATATTAAATATTGGTTTGACCGATTAGGAGATAATGAAACTCTGTAAAGTTATAAGAAATAATCATGATTCATAATACATCAACTCAAGTAAAAAGTTTTTTTTTTCTCTTCTCAACCGAAGAGAGAATGAAAATCATATAAGAAATTAGATGAATTTAGTTAAAAAAAAAGCCATATAACTAGTTTTTCCTTCTCTTTAGGGATAATCTGATGTTTTAATGCTCATTTTTTATTTCATAAAGTTAATCCGTGAAAAATTTAGTTCATTTGTATAAATTGCTACTTGTTATTATTGAGTGTAAGGGAGTCTTCTACATATACTCTTCCCTTTTTGCTCCTAAAGAAAGGAACCATGACATGTAGACACAAAAATGAAGAGATTAGCATTGAATACCATACACTTCTTTTCTCTAACTTTAACTTCTAGTTTTAGCGTTTATAAATGATGACACATCCCTCAATCCCCAACGCACAAAAATACTCCAAGTTTTCGCTACATGACGACATCACTGTGGTGGAAAAAAAAAAATAGCAAATTCAGATTCCATATATTTGTTTCCCATTTGATTCTAAAATTTGACCAAGTTAAGTATCTATATTCGAATTCATTTAAAAAATCGAATAAGATTAGGTTTATTATATAAGTTTAAAAGTCAAAATTCAATATTTGTTTGTATTATACGTTTTTCCATACATCATCCTAGCCCTAATATAACTCATTTAAGAACATCTGGAAAGAAAGTTATAGTACCATCCATTTATGGTCCCGGAGTTGAATTCCATCTGCCAAAAGAAAATTATGAGAACATCTATAATTTTCGGCGTGCTCTATTTGAGATATTTTCAAATTCTGTTATGAGAAATAAAATAAAAACGGAGTAATATTTAAAATTTAATAAGAAGTCGAAATATAAGAAAAGAGCGAACTAGAACTAACTGCAAAATAAAGAAAAAAAAAAGAAGAAGAATCAAAGAAGGGTCCCAACAACTTCTTGGAAACAGTCCGATACGTGTACTAAAAATAAATATTGTAAATTTTCTTTGTTTAACTCGCAAAACACGCATCAGTGAAAGTGAAAATGACAATAGGAAGAAGTCGTGTGCCGTGTAGGTCTGCATATGCAAAGTGATGCAGACACATACAACTGACACATGACTTGGTCAAGTGCAGTGTAAATTTTATCGAAGTTTCCAAAGAAATTGTTTCATTCGATTAAGCCATTTTTCTTTTTTTAACTTTAATTTTCTGTCATTTTTAAATTATAAAACAGTATTAACTATATCAAACTGAAAAAAATATACATATAATAATAGAATATTTTATTTTATCGCGGCCAAATATCTCGTTACAACCATAAAGCCGCCTTTATTGAGAAAAAAAAACAACGATATTGAAACGCGTGAATGCGAAAGAGTGGGACTTTAAGTTCGAGACGGTTGACGTTAATTTGTGATACTTAAGAAGATAAAACCTACGCAACAAACAATCTCGGACTCATATCTCTCATCTGCAAATTCACCGAAACCCTCGTCAGCGTCACCATGGAACACCGAACGCTGGAACTCAGCCTCGGATCGGCGAAGGATCTGAAAGACGTGAATCTCTTCTCCAAGATGGACGTGTACGCCGTCGTTTCGCTCTCCGGCGTTCAAAAGATCAAGACTCCCGTCGACAGAAACGGCGGCACCAACCCCACGTGGAACGTAACCCAGAAGTTCACTATCGACGAATCGCTCGCGCGCCAGAACCGCTTGACCCTCGAAATCAAGCTCCTTTGCGAGCGCAACCTCTCCGCCGACAAGGAAATCGGCCGGGTCCACGTCCCCATCAGGGAGCTCCTCGACCAACCCGGTGACGGAAAATCCTTCCAGCATGTCAGTTACCAGGTCAGAAAACCCTCCGGCAAGCCCAAAGGAGCGTTCAGTTTTTCATACAAATTCAGCGAAAAATTCACAGCGCCCGGGAAAGAGTCAGCGTCGTCAGCGCCGTCAGCGCCGTTGCCCTCGGCTCCTCCCAAGGCAGAGCCGGTGACGGCTTATCCTGCTCCCGCGGTGGGGTCCACTTCTGCGTCGTATCCCGTTGTGTATCCTCCTCCGCCACCGCCGCAATATGCGGCCGGATATGTGTACCCTCCGCCGCCACAAGCGGGATATGGGTACGCTCCACAAACGGCTTACGGGTACGCGCCACAACCCGGGTACGGTTACCCTCCTGCTCCTGCTCAAAGACCTGCTGGGAAGAACAAATTTGGAATGGGATTGGGAGCGGGTTTGCTTGGAGGAGCATTGGGTGGGCTTCTAATCGGAGACATGATTTCTGATGTGGGTTCTTACGATGCTGGCTATGACGCTGGTTTTGGAGATGCTGGTGGATTTGATTTTTAGTTTTTTTTTTTTTTTTTTTTTTTTTTTTTTTTGATTATTTTTTTTTTTTTTTTTTTTTTTTTTTTTTGTTTGTTTGCAGTATATAGTTTTTCTTAGCATGCGAACGATGAATATGCTTTTGCAACAGTATATACTGTTTTGTTACTTCTAGTTTGGTGTACAGTTGGTGTGTTCTTTATGTTTGGTTACGAATGTACGCTTGACCACTATTCTCTGCTTTCTAATTTCTTTTCTGATTACATCATTTGAGAAACTGCAGGACATGATTTCTGCAACATATATCTCTCAAACCCATTTTTGTTGATCAATTCTAGCAGGTATTAGCAACCTCCACGGGGTTGCACTGACTTTGGTTATAAAGTAGGAGGGTAGAAAACAAACTTAACGAAAAAAATATATAAATATGGATCTTAATATTATTGTGTACAGATTCTTAGTTATGTTTGCAAATTAACACTATTTTCTTTGTCATTATTATGTTTTTCATCGTCTTTTCCGCGCGCTTTAGTTAAAATTTTTGTAAAGATGATATGAATTCATAACGATTCATAAATGATATTAGAAATGAAAAATGTTTAAATTTGGTAGAAGGATTTCTTTTACTGGGATGAAAAAAAATATTATAACTGTAAAAAAATTTGTTGAAATTGGGACTAAACATGCTAAATCTTAAACATACATGTTATAATCGTGATTTTGAAAATGATCCATATATATAAATATTGGAGATGGTTGAATATTATACTGTTTAAAAAATAACATTGATTGAGAAATGTATTGGTAGTTGTTAAAGGTAATATGCAATAGATAATATATTGAATGTGTTGCCCATAATTGACCTTTTTTGTTGAAACTCATTTATTTAAATTAAAACATCAACTTTTTATTATTGTTGTTAATATTTGTTTTGTAATTCCTCTGGAGTATTTTCCTTATAATGTTGAAGGTGAGATGAAAGACGTTCGAATATTGTGGCAACTTGTCTACATAGAAAATAAATGGTCTTCACTCAATATATTCATATTGTGTTCAATTTTAACAAAAAAATATAGTAATTTTGAATTGAAGATAAAATTCATTATCATGCAAACTAATATTTCTTGACTTTCTTTAATAACATAAAACAAAATATTTTTCCAAGATTGTTCGTGATATAAGATGAAATAACTTAATCTTCAAGCAAGCCAAATTATTAACCGAGTTTTAAAAACAGTTTCGTTATTACATAAACTATTATTAGAAAAGTAAATTCAAGCATATAATAGAGACAAATGATATTGATAACCAATTTCATCAAACCTATGAATTTGTTTTGAACGAACACGACTCTTACTCGTTTATGTTCTTCTTAAGATCACATCTGAAAAAAATTAAATCATGGTTTATTGAATAAAAGATCAGAGTAGAGTGCATGTTACAAACATAATATTTTGCCCACGAAAAATGAATGAAGATCAAACATGAATCTTGTCCAAAAGTATAATTGAATCTTTAAAGTTTGATGTATTGAAGTCAATAACCCACTAACTTGCTCAATGAGTGGTCTACCTTGTTATTAAATATCTAGTGGTATGATTTTGATTTTGAAGAATTTTAAGCCTTTTTGATTATCATATTATTTGTTAATCTTTCTGAAATGAAACAATGACACAACAATAACATAAAACACACTCTAATAGTTGGTAATGGAAATAAATCTCCATAAACTCTCAATAATTTATGAAAACTGATAATAAATGAACAACAATAACAAATTACCAAAATTATAAACAAAGGTGCCAAAATTTAAACTTAAAAACTCCTCAAAACAAAGGCAAAATCCATATGGGTACACACCAAAAAAACAATTCCACTGTAAATAACATAGATACAAAGGAGTCATCAAATATTTGTTACACAATTTATTCAATTGAGTGATTATTCAAATAAACCATATAATATATATTTTAATTATATGTTTGTTAATAAAGTAAGTAAAATATTATACTATTTAGATATTATTGTTATTGTCAATGAAATTTATGTGAATATTTTTATAAAAAAATTAAAAAAATGAAATTATTAACAATAAAAACATTAATAAGATGAAAATTAATTTAAATTTTAATTTGATATAATTTTGTTTTTTTATTTAGATTTATGAAATTAAAACTTTTTAAATGTTTTAAATTTATACTTTGTAATATAACTTATTTGAATTTATTTTTAGAACTAACTCTATTTGTAATACTATTATATTTTATAATTTTATTCAAAAACAAATTTTTACGAGTTTATTTATTAAAATCTGTTTTTAAATAATCTTATCTAACAGCACATGTAATATTTTTATACGGGTAGGTATTATTCGTGTTCGTCCTTTTCATTATCATCCCTCCATTAAATTAATTGATAAAACAAGAGTAAGTATTTTTTATACGTATATTATTAATTTCTAAAAAGATTAGTATGGTTAAATAAGAAAAAAAATCAAATACTTGACTAATAAAGGAAAAAGTTAATATTGACATTAACTACGATAAAGTTAAGATTGTTACTTGTAGTATCATGCATGAAAATGATCTTATCATTTTGGTCATCCATTAAATTTTTAGTACAAAGTTTTAAAATAATTTATGATCATTTATATGTGAATATTAGATATAAAATATTAACATTTTAAATGAATACAGTATTTAAATTTATAAAAATAAAAAAAAAGCAACCACACAGAGATAGCCCTTGGTTGATTAAATGGGCCGAAGACAGCAACCCAGGCCCAAATAATTTGGTGTTCTAGTTCGTAGGCCGTCTTGGGCCGTGGTGTCTTTTTTAGGCATTAGTATCTTTTACATCTTCTGAACTGTTCTCTGTTTTAAAAACAAAACCAAAAACCCTAATCTCGCCGTAAAACCCTAGAAGGAGGGAGCAACAGAGAAAGAGAAAGATGAGACCGTTGGATGAGAAGGAGACGAGTGTAGTGTTCGAGAAGCTCTTCAAATTCGTCGGAAACAACCTCAAGAACATCGTCGAAAACCCCTCTCACGAGGGCCCCGACGCCAACCCTGGCCGCTACTGCTTCCGCCTCCACAAGAACAAGATTTTCTATGCCAGCGAATCCCTCGTTAAGCGCGCCACCAACGTCGCGCGTCCCAAACTAGTATCGGTCGGCATCTGCATCGGCAAGTACACCCACGGCGGCAACTTCCACCTCACCATCCAGGCCCTCAACTTGCTCGCCGCCAACGCCAAGCACAAGGTATGGCTCAAGCCGCAGTCTGAGCAGTCGTTCTTGTACGGAAACCACGTTTTGAAGGGCGAGTTGGGCAGAATCACGGAGAACATCGCCGCCGGCGACGGGGTTGTTGTATTTTCCATGGCGGATGTGCCGTTGGGTTTCGGTGTCGCCGCGAAGTCTACGCAGGATTGCAGGAAGTTGGATCCCAATGGCATCGTTGTTCTGCGCCAGGCCGATGTGGGAGATTACTTGAGGATGGAGGATGAGCTTTGATGCTTTTTCCAAACGGTTTTTTTGTTGCATTTTCAGAATTTCGTGAAATTATATCATCTTCGATATTATATGTATTTAATTCCCTTGCCTTTGAGATGGCTTATTAGATTCCTCTGTTGTGCCTGGATGTTACATTGTGATTGAGTATCGGTGATTGAGGTGGCTTTGATGCGTCAGGGGAAATTAATTAATGGAGGGATTAGTTTTGTCTTTACTTTGTTATTTTGTAGTTTCTTTCAAAGAGGAAAATATATATGAATTGAATAGTTATTACGAAATATGAGTTATTCTGTTCAATGGACAAACAGCTTGTGGAACCAAAGCAACTTAATTTACTTGCATATTGTTTGCTGTGTTTTAATTCCAGATTCAGCTGGGTCTCATAACAGAAAAAAAATTGTATTCATTCTCCAATTACAGCCCTTCCATGTATCACTGTGCCCCTTGTAATCATATCATTCCTCACATTTATCGTTATAGTTGATTTACCAGATGATAATGTAGTGATGATGGGAGCTATGGTTTCTGATGTCATGCTAGTGGCTAGTACTCAATGAACTCAGGTTTCTCTAGTTTATAAGATATTCATTTTTTTCCTATATTACATTCTTCTTTTTTTAACCTATTTTTGAGTTTTGTACAATTTTTTGTGTATTCATGTTTTTGTTAAAGGTCGGTCAATAGAGAAGGAAGTGAGCTAGGAGGATGAGTAAGGAGCTTTCCCAAATTAACGAGTGTAGGCTTTGTTACAATTTTTCTAGAACAACTCAGTTCTGTAGAGCTTCTCCCATGAAGGTTGTTCACAACCAGGTTCTGATATCAGAACAGCACAATGTCATATCCCTAATTTTTGTTTTGTTTTATTCGTTTAATTGTACAAAAGAAGAATATTTTTAATCCTATCTGGCAGCTGTTGTTTTGATTGGTTAGCAGTTGTTTACACAAGGAAGAAAATTTTTGGGAGGAGCTGTTCATAAACAAAAAATGTGTTTTTAATCTAGAACATGCTTAATCCGATTCTCACAGATATATGGATGTGCTATAGCTATATTGGACCTTGCAATAGTTTATCGAAGTTGTCAACTTATCTTCTGCTCCATTCATTATGACATTGTTTTGCTGTTCATAATTGCCTTTATGGTCTAACCCCACTCCTTAAATTTTCTCAGTACCTTCATGCACCACCTTTTGGGATCTAACATCACTAGAAGGTTTGAATGTTTAATACTCTTAATCTACATTTGATATTCAGCAGTTGAGGATTATCATGTCATTACATTATGACAACAATATGAACTTCAAACACCCTGATCTGATATTAGTTTTCCTTCGCCTCAAAAGTTGCTTCAATGGAGAATCTTGATAAAAAGTTGATTTGATACGTAGGTGAACAATTTATACATTTTCATTAATTTTTTTTTTGCCTAATTATGTTGTAATTTCTTAAATTTGTTCTCTAAGGTAATAAATTCAAAATCACGAGAAATCCTGAGTGATCGATATCATTTTTACACTGATAAGCTTTTTACGGATGAAAGCAATACCTTCCTATTTTTGTTGCCAGTTGAAATAAAATTAACAAAACCTGATTAGCTGGAAATCAAGTAGTTAAAGCAAATGCAACACTTGGCAGCCTGTTGACGGTGTTGTTTGTGGTGCATTGCTTTTGTTTTGCACTCTAAAGTCATTCTTTATATCAGGTTTAATCCGTTATACTTGCACCTGCTGGTAGATATTTTGTAGGAACATTCTCTACCGGGCGATGACTTCATTTTAATTTATTTAAATAGTAGAATTATTTATTAAGGGTTAAAAACAAATTATGACTTACAAAATATTTTTCTGTTCATAAGTTTTGATTTATGAATTATTCTTGATTTATGATATATTTATGTGAGTTGATATTATAATATGGTTATGACACTTTCATGCAAGAGTAATGAGTGACGCTTGATCCATTATCCTTGTTTGTCTAATCGTTTATAGACATATAATTGATTATGTGGCTAATCATAGCTGATTAAGCAAACAATCATAATCAGTTATGTGACCCTTGCAATTTTCTTTTTCGTTTTATGTTTATGCATTTACAACATTTTGTATTTTTCATCATGTCACACAAGATGCTTAAGTATATTAGTCGTGATTTTTCAAACTTGATTACTCATGGCTTTGCAAACTTGTTAGTCGTGACTTGGGCTACATAGGAAAATATTTTCTTCATTGATAAAGTAATATGTCAGTAATATAACACATTGCTAAAATTAAATAAACACAATAAATTTATCTTAATGTTTTTTCATAATCTAATTACTTCATAGTTATTTATTATTTAATTTTAATGTATACTCATTTTCAATAAATGACAAGCAAAAGCATGTTAGCAATTCATTATATAACAGTTATTTTTAATTTTTTTTACTCGTATTAATCACATTTACTAAAAAAATTCTCACTTTCTCGTTAACATGAAATCTTTTGTTTGCATATTTGAGGTGATGGAAAGGAAAGGAAGAGTAAGATTTTGGCCCCCTTTACCATGGTGAAAAAAAGAAAAAGTCAAACATTTACAATTTTTTCCTCCCATGTTACCACTTGAATGAAAGTATTGGAACAAATTGTATTGCTCAGTATATATATTCAATCTTGATGTTTCGTCCGTTATTAGACAGAGGCAACTTAGATATTATAATTTTTTCAAATTGGTGTTTTCCCATTTCATTTTCAATATCTTTAAATTATAATGGGAATTAGAAGAATTTTATATAATTATTCACCTTCTTTCACACTATTAACATTCTTAATAAATACAATTAATGGTTGCAATGATTATGGATTTAAAAACGTCTTAAGATAGTTTATATTTAGTTTGAATTTAAAAAAATATGAAAAAATAAGATAAAAATTAAATATAATAAAAAATAGGTAACACATACAAATGTTTTGGAACAAATAATTAATTGTAATGATATATATAAGTAATTAATTGATATTTTTATTCGCTCCTATTTTTAAACAAATGTTAATTTTATTTTATTTAAAATTGAAACAAATTAATTGAGTATTAATTTGATATTAGTAATTTTGATTTTATTTTCTTGAAAGATAATATTAATAAAATAAATTTAAATTCATATAGAAGAATAAAATTATATTAAAAATTTATTTTTTAAAATTTATGTAATTTTATGAAATGTTATTAAAAAATAAGTTTAAATATTATTTTCAATTTTATAAATTAATTAATTTATAATGAATCATTTCTCAACTTATTCTGATTGAAATTAAATCAAAGGTGCTATTTTAATTTATTATATTACTTAATTAGTTTATTTTTTAATCCAACTTACTACTTTTTTTCAATTCAAATTCTATTTCTTTCCTTTTTGTACTTTTCTACTTCCACTCTAAACAAAGAATAAGCATAACAAAAGAATGTTTTTTTGGGTGATGTAGGTCCAAAAATAAAGCAATTAAAGTCATCAATTTAGGTTTTCAAAATTTATTTAGTAAATAATTTTTTATTATTAAAATATAGTAAGATAAACTTCCAGTAAAAATATAATTACTTTAATAAAAATATTATTAATCCTAAAAATATTTCATTTTAATATTTGTTTTAGGCCTAAAATTAGGTTGAACTGACCTTGTGACAGACTTTACATTACATTTCTTAATTTTTATGTCTTTCACTATTTCTATTTGTGATTATATCTGTGCAGAGATTCTATCCGACATGTGACCATTCCTAAATTTGGGAGCTCTTTTTTTTCTTAAATAATTATTTATAATTTTTTTTTAACCACAGGAGAAGATGGTGTCTGACTAAGGAAAGAAATGAGGCAACTGCTTCATAATTTCTATCTATAGTTTATGACAAATATTTTCTGTTTTTCTTCCATATCATTAAGGAAAACTAAAAAGTAATTTATCCATTTTAAAAATAATAATCCAGTTTTTCTTTTATTCTAAAAAATGGTTTTCTTAAATTTTTAAGTTATTTTTTCAACCATAACCTCTACAAATAATTAAAAGTAATTAATGGAATAATATTTATTTCTATATTAAAAAGAAGTAATTAAAAAAATTAACTAGAAATAATTTGTTTAATATTTTTTAACATGTGTATCACATCTTTAAAATGCCAATGTTTTGAAATAGGAAAAAGTAATAGAGACAGGTGGAGGAAATGTTTTTTTTAGTGACAAATGTTAAATGTTAATGGTTGATATGTTAGTTTTTGTTACTGAAAGTTTCATACCCTACTTCTTTTCTCCTTTCACTTTTACCACAAAATTAACCTTAAATCCTTAAGTTTCTGAGTGAAGATAAACTATACTCCAATGACTAATTTTACTGAATTAAAATTAAATAACACTTTAATCATGATAATTTTTTGAATCATATAAACCTAATTAATTTAAAGACCAAATCTTCATATACTCATTTGTTTTATTTTGATTCTTTAATGAGATATTTATTTTGTTATTTTTTATTTTATATTTATGGTACGTAATAAGGAATATGACAAGAAAATTCTCATAAAATGGCCTTATGGGAGAATTGATCCAACATTCCTAATGTTTATCACTTTATTCTCAAAATCAATGTAAGTTCCCCAATTCCATCATTTATAATCAAAGTTAGGCATAAACCTAACAACTGATAAGCAAACAAATAATTCTCCTTTAGTTTTAATCTTATTCTTTTCTATCACCAAATTCCCCACCCTTCTTTTCTTTTCTGATTCTTCAAAAATTCTATTCGGTATCTGATTTTATTCATCCTTTTATATTATAATTTCATAAGCCCAATCAGATTTTTTTTTTTGTGTTTTTAAACTATGATCCTAGAAGAAATGGAGAATAAGTTCATATACCTAGGTGGGACCATCATCCTTAATATTTAAGATGCTCAAAATTTGATTAAGGTACAGAGGATCATTTGAAAAAAAAAATTAAGAAATACGTTTAAGCCAAATTCCCTTTTTAAGGTTAAGTACAAAATTATAATAATTAATTTCATTATTAGCCACTTATATGAATAATATTGTTGAGAGTCAAAATTCTAAAAGATTTCTACCTATATATACAAGACTTTTGACATCAAATTTCTAAAAATTTGAACATTTTATATATAGTATTGTAATTGATATTTATTTATATTTTTAAATTATTATTCCTTAAGTTGATATATTTAATGAAGTACTCAATAGTTTTAGAAGTTTACAAAAACTTATCCACTTTATCTATTTAATAGAGTTATTAGGAGCATGTTATTCCAATAATAATCAATTGAGAAATAATTGCAGTATCTTAACTTTTAAAGATAAGTAATATATTTAATATCATAATATAATTATTGAAACTTATCTTTTCAATTTTATTATGCAACAAATATGAATATATACATGTGGACACAGACTTATTTTTTAGTTGGAGTATCCTAATAAATTATATTGCAGTTATATTTTAGAATAATTCCTACCAATGTAGAATATTTCAAATCCTATTATTATGAGTTTTTAATAAATTTATCAATTTCTTGTTTAGTTTTTATATATAAATCTGCTACTAGATTGTATGTAAATAAGTAAAATATATAGATAAATAATTACGAATATTAATATATAATTAAAAATTATATTTATATATTTTATAGAAAATAATATCTTTATAAATATATTCACATTTGTATACAATTTAAACACTTACACAATTATAATTAGTAAGAGATTTTAATATATATGTGTGTGTATATAGAGAGAGAGGGAAAGTATGAGTGTCCAAACATGGTTCAAATAATAATATCTGATGATGATCTTTAATGAAGTATCATTCTATTGATTACACTGTATTTTATATATGTTAATGATTTTGTAAGTATTGACTATTATTTTCAATAAAACAATTAATCGATTAAAAAATCATATAAAGACATGTTTGCAACATCCAAATTATAAGTTTAATAAATCATATATGTTTATATTATATAAACATATATGTATATATAACCATTCAAAAACGAAAAAAATGAGTATAATACAATTATAATTTTTTTGAGCATTTATTTTTATAAAATTATTTATTCTGGTATCAATACATAATCATGAAAGAGAAAAATATCAATGCTAATACATATATAATCACAAACTTAACCCTGTCAAAAAATTATCATCAATGACATCTATAAGAATTAAGTAATTATGAAATATTAATATTAAATTCAAATTAAGAGGGTAACCTTTATTTGGTTGGACTCGCAAAATTATGATATTTAATACATATTTTATATAATATGTCAATAATTTTCCAATAGACTCTCACTACTTAAACATTTATTTATATAACTCGATATATTAATAGAATTTAACATTTCATTGATTCTTAACTAAATATTTGCAGTGTAAATTATAAACTTAAATAGTACTTTCCTAAAATTACTCAAGTCACTTAAACAATTAAAGTTTTAAAAGAAGAAAATTATTTTAACATCTCTTTTACTCAAACATCTTGAACAATAATAAACTATTTCAGTCATGAATATTTTGTTTGAGTGTAATTAGCTTATCACTCAAGAAACATATATAATACCAACCAAAAAAATTAGAAAACAAATGCTAATCCAATTCCATCACTTATATCCATTATAAGGAGTTTTATTTTTTAACAGGTTTTATAATTCAATTATAACTTATTTTTATATCAATATCAGAGTATTATGTACTAATCAAAATGTGTTACCTAAATCAAATAAAAACCATATAACACATTTCTGTGAATTGACCTATAACATCTGAATTCAGTCATTCAAAAGTTAACCAAAAAATCTCAAGTATATCTAAATATAAATTTAATTCAAAGTCATACTTTCTTTCGGGAAAAAATTAAATTGGATTTCAAATCTAAATAATTAGATTGAATTTTAAATTCAAAAATATATTTTTAAATAAAATAATTTAAAATTTTATAAAGTCATTTAATGACAATTTTAAAATATTTTAAATTATTGTATTTTTTATAAGAATATTTTTTTAGATTGAAAAAATACGTTGGAATTTTTGTTTTTACATTATACAAAATCTGTAATTATTATTTAAATATTATTAATAATTATAAAATTGAATTACTTGAAATATATATTAAGTGTATATATATATATATATATATAATTTATTAATATTTATTTAAATAAATAATTTGTTCATCTTTACATGTATATTTTATATAATGATCTTTTATATTAAGATTATTTTTTTTTGCGATATTAAATATTGAATTTAAATTATTTTAGATTTAAAAATAACATTAAATTAATTTTAATCCAAAATTATTTGTACTTATATCCATGTATATTTGTAAATAGGTTGGAATACTCCAAATAACCTATATAATTTATATAGTTTTTATTGCTGAAAAAAGAAAAAACTGATATCAACTAAATGATCATCCAAGTCTCTATTATTTGGCTTTTTTTCCTATTTTAGTGTACTTCTCAATTTTAATTTCTAAAATGGATAGAAAAAAAATTATTTACTAAAATGGGCAAATTCTGCCAACTAGATAGGTATAATTTCAAACTGGTCAAAATAAAAGTGACATGCTGGCGATTCCAATTAATGATATTAATTAAAATCATTTATTTATCTGTAATATTTTTTAATTATTTAATATTATGATTTTTAGGTTTAACAATTAATAAAAAATAATAATCATTATATAATAATAATTAATAAATATTTTTTAATTATTTAGCACTATGTTTATTACTTTAACAATTAACAAAAAAAATTAATAATAGTAATTAACAAAACTGTAATAAAAAAATTAAGACATACAAATTTAGTTTAAATTAAAACAAAATAACATAATGATAATAATAATAATAATTCATATAAATTTAATAATAATTATTATTATTTTTAAATTAAAATAAAATAACATAATAACAATAATAATTAATAATAAGTGAATTCAATAATAATAATAATTTTTTAAATTAAATTTTTATGAAATTTTCTTATTATTATTATTTAAATTAAATTCATATGAATTTAATTAAAATTATTCTTATTATTATTATTATTATCATTATGCTATTTTATTTTAATTTAAAATAAATTTGTATCTCTTAATATTTATGTTATAGTTTTGTTAATTATTATTATATAATTATTATTATTATTTATTTTGTTAATTATTAAACTTAAGGATCATAGTATCAAATAATTAAAAAATGATTGAAGAGAGAGAGAAACAATTTTAATTAATTTCATTAATTGAAATAGTCCATATCACTTCTATTTTGACTAGTTTGAAATTATGTCTATCTAGTTAGAAGAATTTTCCTATTTTAGTAAATAAATTTTTTTCTACCCATTTTGAGAATTAAAATTGAAAACTACACCAAAATAGAAAAAAAAAACCTATTATTCACATAGTTAACGGAACTCTCTTTTGCCTTTTATTTTGGAGGAATATAAATTATTTTGTTTTTTCATTTTAAAGGGATTGAAAAAATATATAATAATGTTTATTTTATTCATTGCAAAATCGTTGAATATTTAAACCAGGGTATTGAATGGTTTTATTTTAATTAATGAAAGAATGATTTTTAATTTGCAAGTAGACAATTGCACGGATGCTGCATTACAGATATCAGACATCAAAAGTAATGGTGTTCTCTCTTTTTCATTTCTTTACATTATCTAATTAGTTGGAAACCATTTTTATTAACATTGTTTTTCCTTTTAGTTTTTTATTTTTATTTTGTTAAGTCTTTTCCTCAAATGATATACCAAAGAGAGTCTTATGTAACTTGAAAATTTGGATCCAACAAACATGACTCAATTTCCTTCGACCCAAATCTTAGATATTTTATGTAAGAAAAATCAAAACTTCACTCGAATTCTGGACTTTTCCTTTTGCTTTTCCATTTCTTTTATGTTCCAAGATTGTTATAATTTTAACCTTTCAGAAAAATAAATTGGCTGATATATTTAACTTTCAATCAAATATTTTTATCCTAATTTATTCTCAAATTGATTAATTTGTCTCAATAAAAAAATGTATTATTTGAAAGAGTAAATTTATTTAAATAAAATTACTTAGAAATACATTTATTGTTGTTTTTAATTTATTAAAAGAACATTCAATTGCAGTAGTATATAAGATATATATCACAAAAACCATCAATATTAAATGATTGAATCCTGAATTATGTATATATCTCAAGTGTTTTAGGGTTTTTAATTCACGATCTTTGGCACCGACGAGTGTTGAAAGCAATGTATTACAGAACAGAAAGCCCTAGACAACAGGTCCCTTTTGGTGAGTTGATGGATCATAGTCTGTCTTTTAAAAGAAGAGGCTAATATGGAAAGACATAACATGTACATGTGTGAAGGATGTTGATTATACGACCAAAGAGTATCTTTGTTCAGATTAGTATTTTGTCTTTGGATTTTCTATTGGAACAATCACATATAGCTTCTTGTATATACACATACGCGTGCTGGAGGAAGCATTCCGTTTATCGTGGAGCTTGTGATTCTTTGTGACACGAGATTAAAGAAGCAATATCATGTTTTTATAATTTAGTTGTTTTGTCACTGAGGAGATGTTCTCCGAATAACTTTATCACAAAAAAATAGAATGGCCAAAATCCAGAAAAAGTAATAACGTGAAGCTGACATATCAAGAAACAATCGGAAATTTTTGGATATATATATATATACACAGGGAATCAAATTTATGTGAGGCTGGCACTTGTGGGTAGAAATCGTTTTGATGCATGCCACCTCATTGTTTACATCATAATAAACCCTTAATGAAGTTTCGTTGTTCTTTACGTGAGTATTTAATACAAGTACTTTGGTTGTTCACCTCACCAACATGTAAACTTCTAGAGAAGAATCTCATACCAGACAAATTCCAGAATAATTTGAGTGAAACTTTGAAGTTACCGAGGTTGCAGGGAAGGAACTACTATCACACCTTAATTACTATCTATGAGTTGTTTGTGATGAAAATTTTATATGTTTTTGAATCTGTGGAAGAGTGAATACAAATTACGAAGTGAATGAATATATACCAGCTATAAGAGCGTCAACGGTGGCCCAATGGTATGCAAAAGGAATTCGAGAGAAAATGACAGAAAGACAAACCCTAGCAAGATCTTTGTCATGAGAAAGAAATGTAGAACTTTGGTCCATGTAGTGTGTATGTGTCTGCATCGTAGGACAATGTGGCTCAAGGAGCAAAGTCAAGACCATAGTGTTGGGTTAACGAGCATGCATGCCCTAAAGGATTACAACTTTAATGCCTCAACTTTGATTTTGGTTGGGACAGAATGGATTCCAGCACTATGCTAGTGGCTCATTGGTAGTTTTATGGTAGTAAACAAAAAGCTAGTTAATGTGTTGTAACTTTGTGAGTCATTATTTTATTGGATATTCTAGTAAGCAAAATGCAGTAATTGAGTATGAATTTGTAGACTGAGTTTGATCATGCAAAGCTGTGAGTTGATATACACAGACCTTAAAGTGATTTTTAGAATTCAAACATAGGAACTTGGGTTTGAAGGGAAAGAAAAGTTTATTAATTATAGTAATATAAATGGATATGGATCGTCAAAACTAGTTAGGCAAGAAAACTTTTTACCGAAAGTATAAATTAGCATAATAGTTAGGCAACAAAAACAGAAAAGAAATGGTTGGAAAACCTCCCCCTACACTAGTTTGTCCTAATGAAATTGAACAATGTTACTTCCCCACCAACGACCTCAAGTAATTGAAATCAATTCCTTTCATATTCTGGTCCCCACACCCACTATCTGCGCTTCTTCATCCTTCCCCACAAACCATATATGAACACTTTGGGAAAAAGTGTACACTATTCATTGAAAGCCTATTTGGGCATCCTCTTTCTACTTGAAGAAACTTATTCCATAACCATTCAAGTCCAAATTATACACTCGCCCCCCCTTCCTCTCATATAGTTTTCTTCACCACTTTTTCATACAATTTGATTGAAATGGCCCCACTACTCGCTGACCAATTAAGGACCTTCATTTTCATTCCCTCCTTATCCAACAAATCTTTTCTTCTACACCCCTATTACTCTTGTATTCCATTGCATTATTATCATTGCAGTTTGTTCTAGAAGAACTCATTCTCTCACCCAAACAAAACACAGATTCTCTAGGCGTGGGGTTACAAAACTTAAACTACGCAAATGGAAAAGTGAATCATGATTCCCCCAATCCGATTATGATAATTGATGAAATGAATAACCTAGGCCCCCAGTCTTTCCCCAAACACCCTGTCCCCAAAATTCACCTTTAGCTTAGGACTCTTCTTCTCTGGGTCCCACCTTAGCTGTATTCACATCCAAATACTATATCTCTCTCTTCCATTCCATTCTCTACGTACCCTTCATCTCGTATTGGCTGGTCTATATATATAAAAAATTAAATAATTCCATCCTCACACTAAACCATTTCTCCTATATATACACACACACATTACAACCATATGCTCCCCCAACAAAGCTCCAAAAGATAAAACAAACACACACGCTTAAAGATATCATCTTTTTCATATAAGAATGTCTGGGGTTTGGGTTTTCAAGAACGGGGTGGTGAGGCTTGTGGAGAACCCTGGGGGGGAGGCGGTGGAGGGAAGCCGCGGTGGAAGAAGGAAGATGCTTGTTCATTTAGCAAGCAATGAGGTTATCACCTCGTACTCGGTTTTGGAGAGAAAACTGTATTCACTTGGGTGGGAGCGTTACTACGACGACCCTGATCTTCTTCAGTTCCACAAACGCTCCACCGTGCACCTTATTTCCCTCCCTAGAGATTTCAGCAAGTTCAAGTCCATGCACATGTATGACATAGTGGTGAAGAACAAGAACGCTTTTGAAGTTAGGGACATGTAGGGTAGGGAGGGACAACAACACAAGACAACATATATACATAGTGACCAAACACATCACAACCCGGCAAGGCCTTCGGGCAGGGTACCCTGCTACTGTTGAAGTGTCAGTGTTTGTGTACTTACTACTACTGCTACTCCTTCAATTCTTGCGGGGTAGTTTCTTTTCATTGAGTTAGGTGTTTGAGTGTTTGATTTTGGAGCGTGGAGGTCCATGTCCAATTGATTGTGACATTAACTTGGGTGTTTCGAGTTTCTTATTATATATTATATATGGTCTCATAATTTATTTCATGTTTATGTTTACGTAGGTAGGGTCTGATTCCTGATTTCTGAGGAATGGCTGCCACTGTGTGTTCCGCTGTAAATTTTTAGTCATCTTGCTATGAAATTCCAGTTTTCTATATTCCACTGCTAAATATTCACATTGCGTGCATTTCTATTTTTCATCATAATTGGATAATATATATATATATACCTACCACATATATATAGGTTTCCCTTATAAGAAGGTTATTTTATTCATTTGGATATCTTCTATCTTGTTATCTGACACGTGCTAGCATAATGTTTCATTGGGTAGATCAAAGAGGGAGAAAAATTGGAAAGGAGAAAGAAAAATATGGTTAATGTTAAAAAAAAAGTCTAAAAATATGGTAAGTGATAGGATATCCATAATGAGAGAAAACAATTAAAAGAAAGTATATACCGTTGAAGTGTTCCTATAATAAGGCTCGATAAATATATCTTGAAAAATAAAATGGATGTATAAATATATGCTAAATTAGGAAATAAATTAATTCAGAATTAGTTGAGTTATTGTCTAACAATTTGTTTAGATGGTGGAGATTGTAAGTTCACATTCTATGTCTGATTTTTAAAGACGAACTTATAGTTTTACATATTTGGAACTCTCTAGGTTGTTCAAATTAATAAGAATTGCTTTCTAAATTTTTGAGATACATTAAAAATGTTTCCTTCCACACTAATTTGGACTATATCAATCTCAAATAAGTCCGTATGTAATTCAAAAGATAAAAAAATACTAATATTCTCCTGAGTTTTTTTAACTAAAAGTGTGTTAAAAGTGAATTGAATATTGAAATAAATATAATCAAACAAATCTATATTTCAGCAGGCTAAACTCATCTCTAAAAAAAATCTCTAATACAATCGGATATTTTATGCTAGCAAATAAGACCACTTTTGGAGTATATCCTTAAATTAGTAATTTTATGAGCATATTTATTTTCTTTTCTAAAATTATGTGACACCTTAAAGTTAACAAATTTATTTATAATAACATAGCAATTTCATCTACCTCTAATGAGTCATAGAAGTATTATTAAAACTCACAACCACGATAAATTTATTTGATTAGATTTGTTTTTCCTGTACATGAGTTTAATTTGACCTTCATATTTTGAAATATTTTGTTTTCTCTTTTTTTTTTAAATACATTTTTCATTCTGATATCACATGATTCATGAAGTTTTAATTTATTAACCTAATTGGATACGAATGTTGATATTCTCCTAGATAAAACCTTTTCTTATATAATAAAAAAAAGTGATGAATAATACATAAATTCTCTCAAAAAGGTTAAAGGAATAATGTCCAAGTGATATGATACTTTTAAATAATTTAAATATATTAATATTAAAAGAAGGTTAAAAATGATACATACTTATATTAAGTGTTAACCACTTAAAAATTGATCTAATAAATTTTTACTGCTCCACCCCCAAACCTATTTATAATAATTACCACCTTTTAATATTGCATTCACTTATCGTTAGTTTTCATTATTTTACATATACACTACGTCTAATAAAACGTTTAATTATTCAATTATACATAAAACTTACAAAATTAAATTAAACATTCATCTTGGTCACTTAATATTAAGGTTCAATTTTGTGTATAATATTTAAATTGATGTCACATTGTAAAACTTTAAAAAAAAACAAGAAAAACACTACTAGTGTAGCCTTTTAACAGGTGTATGAATATTTTATATTTGAAAAAGTGATCCTTTTTATATTTTCTTTTTGTTCATGGCCTTTACAATTGGGTAAGTGGTGTCCAACCTAACTCGCACGCGAGTATTAAGATACCTCTCCACTGCCTATCTAAGCATTTTTTTCGTTCCTCACGAAATTATTCCTTCATTTCTCATTATTTTTTTTATCTTATTTTATATTATATTTTCAACACACTTTATTACAAATAGTTTTAAACTGCATGACACAAATTCGTATAAAATCGATTTTTTTTTACACAAAATAGATCAGTTATTTTTGTACAATTAACTATGACGGTAGACAATGGATAAATGTTTAGATCATCTTCGTAATTATACACCTTAACTAATCTAAAAGTATTCATTTTAAATCTGAATAAAAAAAATTACCTCAATTTCTAGACATATATTTAAAAAGTCATAACAATAAAAACATTTAAAGTTAAATTTTGTATTGACGTAAATATATATATATATATATATATATTTATATATAATGTGTATGTTTGAAATTTTACAGGATTTGTAAGATAATAAATACTTTAATTTGGTTGGAATTTATTTTTGTAAAGAAATTGAAATGTTTTATTATAAACTATACTATTTGAGTAAGAAATTAAAAAATGAAATTCTAAGTTTTATGATTATTAAAATTAAATAATTTTAAATTTATTTTAAAAAGTAAAAATTAGTTATATTCTCAAATTTATATATTTATACTTGTATTCTTTTTTTTACTATTGATTGAGAGTGGATAAAGTTCGATACATTGTTGGTTTAGTTAAGATTTGGGTATCATAATGTACATTTTTTTAATAAATATTTTCTTTCATTCTAAAATTAATCGTATTTTTTTTTGTTGGCACCATTAGAATTATTTAATTGTTGGTATAAGTCAAAGTTATTTCTAAATCAATATTAATCAATATTTTTTATTTGATGTCAAATATGTTTATTTTCTAATTTATGTTAAGTGAGTTTATTCTTAACTAATAGAAGTCGTGATTGTTTTTATCTGATATTAACATGTGAAGGTTATTCCTTATTCAACGTTATTAAAGATTTTCCTAATTAACATGGTAAAGAGGTTTACTAATTTTTATTAATGTTAATAAAAATTAATTTTTATTTACTTTGCTACAATTATCTTTTATTTTAATTATAGACTATTATTATTTTTTTTATATAATATTAAATAAAATTGTATTGACCAATATTCAGAAGACTATTCTTTGACGAATATAAATTAAAATTCTTCGATTGACTATCTTAGTAATTATTTATTATCAATATCTATATAATGATCATTATTTTTTTATCAAGACATTATTATTATTATCTTATTAATAATTTTTTTTCTTTTTCTAAAGCTAACTTTAAAAACATTCAATCAATACTAATTAGAGTTGCTTTTTACCGTTGAAAAACAAATTCAGTGAATATTGAAAAAGGGATAGAGAAAGAAAGTTCGAGAAATCTCTGTACAAAAAAGCCTGTTAACTTGTTCAGAAAGAATGGGACACATTTTCTCTGTCTTCTCTCTGTTGTTTTTCTTTTCTCAGCTTTGCATGGATCCACTCCTTTCTTTCAATGTTCCTTTGGGCATCCAATTTAAATTTCCCTTTTCTCTTGTTTTTTGTTTAAGAGTTTTTTAAATCGTTTTTATTTTTCTCTGTTAAACTTAGATTCCAAAATTCCAAATAGCAAACCTAATATGATTCGCATTCAATATTGTTGAAGACAGGAGAAGAAAATAATTAGAAAAAAATAAGAATCCCAGTGAAACTTGTTTTAAAGTAATTGTTGTAATTACTAGTATTAAAATGTGATTATGATGAAACTAGATAAACTTGTCACCAAAAAATACTGTTTTTTTTTTCATGAAGTAAAACCAATTTATTGGTCTTAAATTTTCAAGAGAAATCATTTAATTTTCCAAAAACTATAATGCATGACATGAACTTAATTTATGAAAAACCTATTTGTCAGTTTTATTTATTTTTAGATTTAAATTAAAAGTTGCCTGATAGCTCTTTTATTTTAAACTATTCTTGTCTAATAAAAATATTTTTTCAAACATTTTCTCATTTCATTTTCTAATTTTAATAAATAAGTATAAAAATATAATCTTATTATTTTATTAATTTTATTTTTAAAAAGTTATGTGAACAAATAATAAAAGGAAATCAAATAAACATTTAACTAATATAATATTTTAACTGTATTTTTATTATTTTTACTATTGATGGAACATTTCCATCCAAAAAATAATTTGAATAGTGTTCTATTTAAATTGAAAAACCATTCCTATTATCATCCATTACATAAATTTGTTTACTATGTTAAATAAGGAAACAAAAATAAAATGAATATTACGATTACACTTTTTTGTTGAAAAACTAACAAGATTACATGATAGTTTCCTAATCCACTTGGGACATGTTTGTAGTCCATTCCTGTAATTATGTTTGGAGACAATATTAAAGTTGATGGATTTAGGATTTTTTTTACGAACTTATTTATAAAGATTACAGAAAAACACAACTATTTTATGTGTTAAAATTAATTTATACATAAATTGATTTTTTTTTAATCTCCAATACAATTCTTTCAATTTCTATTTTAACTTAGTAAAGACCTCGTTTAATTTTCTTTTCTTCTTGTTTTTCTCTTTTAATGAGAAATTCTTACAAATATACACTTAACTAAGAGTTTGTTTGATAAATCTATGGGATAAACAAGCACATCTCTGGTAAACTAATTATTATGTATTTTTTTTCCGTATTAAGAAATTCATCCAAATATACACTTATTAATTAGAAGTTTATCTAATAATACTATCCCATAAACAAACATATAATAAACTAACCTGTAAATAATAAACTTCTAAATTTAATTATGTTATCAATTAATAAACTAGTTATTAAATATAAAATCATATCAACAACATAAGTATATAAATAAAATTTTGTTTCTAAACCCTAAACAAAACATATTATTATATAATTATAATTATAATATTTTTTTATTTCGTAATTTAAATTATAGTGACATTGAGTTTCTCTTTTAAAACTTTTATTAAATATAATTTTCACATAACATCATATAATTAAATATTAGTTACTTCAATTTGTAATATTAAATCCTTTCTAATTTAAACTACATAAAATAAAATAAAAATAATCCAACAAATATTAAAAGTAACACAATAATTCATATAAATATTCATATCTCTAATTGAAAATTTTAAAATAAATTAAAATTAATAAAGAGATAAATTAAAATATATAAAAAAATAGAAAATAAAAAAATAAAAACTTATAACACATATTTTAATTGTCAAACTAGTTATAAACTAATCAAATAAGTATGTGATTGATCTTTACCAAATTCAATCTAAATCTTCGTAAGCTCACCATCATCAATTCATATTACCAAGAAATCTGCCAGAATTTGCATTCATGCATGCTATAAAGAGACAGAAACATTTTTCTATATTTAAAGTAAAGAAGAAAAGAGAAAGCAATTAAGAGTGTAGAGTTTGACAAGACCAAACAGTCCAGCATATGATACATTACAGAAACACCCAGTCTCCTCTCTAAGAATTTCCAAGAATATCGTATATCATTATCAACCAACAAAGAAGGTAGGAAACTTTTTTCTCCAATTGCCAAACTCCCCCTTCTAAGCAGATTTTTGCTAAAACTTCAAACAAATTGCTCTTTAAACATCATTTAAATCCCTATGCTTCCAGTTCTTGCTAATTTGCACAGTTGAATCCATGGCAGACAGAAAGCCAGATAACCAGGATCAAAAGCAACAAAATTCCAAGAACAACCAATTTAATTTTCATGTTCTGATACCACATCTTCCGATGGACTTGAGCTCCCTTCTTTCTGAACTCCTGGGCCTGAAAATGGGACACCCTTCAGCCCTGAACAACATAAGACTACAAACCAAAGGAGGTGTTTGTTTCAAGTTATGGTTTTTCATTCCTGGAAATTTAATTCATGGGAATGTTATGATTGGAAAATTATTCGTAGCCATGTCTAAAAATAAGTTTTATTTTTTTATCCAGAAATATTTTTTATAACCTTGTAATAGGCACAGGCATATGCATTCTCACTTTCATATTTCCAGGAATGCAAAAAGATTCTGTGAAACAAACTCCTCAAAAGATGTCAAACCTCATTCAACTTACTTGTGAGTGCAATGTCTCAGACTTGTCGGCAAGAATAGTCAGATTTTCCCCTCTATCAATGGCCTGAAAGCACGTGTAGCAAAAACAAAGTCGGCAATGTATTACACTGTCTTGTTTAACATTTTGCAATCAATACATCCAGCAAAGACAACTCAGTATCCTGATATTAATACAACCAGGACAACATATAGGAAAAACTCTATGTGATGCAGAATTTAACAGGCTATGATTTAGTCACTAAAAATCTCAAAGGTAAATCCAAATTTAATTATTGTCAAATTGTGATAGCAAGTTGTCACTAACAATGGTGACAGGGAGGAAAGGGGCAAGGATAGAAGCATATTGCTTCTCCAAAGTTTTCTACTATTTCAATAACGGTAATATACATATAAATGGATTGAAGGCTAGTAGACCAGTGCACAAGATGAAATGACTGAAAATATCCTAAAAGATCCCACGTCTCACTTTAAAACTTAAACATACCTTATCAATGTTCTCTAACATGATACTCTTAACTTCTGAAACTTGAGCCTTGACTTTTATTAGCTTTTCAATCTCTTCAGCATGGTCTATGATATACTTCATGTGCTCTTTCATTACTGGTCTGCAAATGAGCATCTGTATTATTAAACATTTTTATACAATTTTTTCTATTCAAGCAAATTGGGAATAAATAAGCATACCCAAACTCCTTGTTGAGACTTTTGGCGACAGCTGTGTCAGCCTTTCCACCACCATATCTTTTCCTAAAGTCCGCTTTGACACGTTCTAGGAAAGCAATAGAGATTTGTTTGCTAACAGCTTCCTTGGCAACAACACAGTAAGCTGCAATTTACATTGATCCCAAATGGAAAACATTAATAGTGTGTTTGGATTGGCTTCATGGTGAAGATAAAGCAACCATAGTTGCTTCTAACTTTTCATGGTATCACCGTGATTATGTGGGAGAGAATTGATTATTGGGTGTTATCCAAACTGTACCAAACACACTATAAGAAGATAAAATCCACATGTGTGCAACTGAATGTTTCAGTAACCCCGAGTTGCAACAAAGATGGGAATGAACAGAAAATTGCACAGAGCTAAAGAAGAACGCACAAATTTATGTAACTCGGCCGATGTGACCAATACTCAAAGTATATTGACAGTTTCTTAATTTTTTCAAAGATCGGATAGAGTCAAAATGAGTGATAAAGTGAACATCTTAATCTTTTATCCTAACTTCCACTTAGATACACTATAATGAACGTATGACTAGTCAACGTGAAATTTCCAAAATAAACCATTGAAAGGAAATACACAAGAACAGGTCTAGTAACCTCACTTTTTTGTCTTCTAAAAATCTTGCGCTTCAAAATATCGGGTAAGGTTACAATAGGAGCCAGCTCATTCACAAAATGATTGGAAGAAGAAGGTTTGATTCAGAAACCAAGAGAAGGGGAACATGTATATCAAGGGGCTGCGTGGTTGGTTAAACTAACAGGAGAGTAAGACACCAACATTTACAACTTGTTTCAGCCTAAGACCAACCCAAGAAAAATTCATAACTTCACAGCCACAAGATAAGTCCTTGTCCCAGAATAAAGACTTGATTCAAATTCTCATCAATGAACCACCTTAAATGGACCTGGAGAACCCAAATTCCGTTTTTCACCATCCATTTATTTGAAATGAAAAAATAACAAAACTTGGGCAGGAACCCCAAAAAGTAAAGAAAACCCAGCATGGAAAACCCACAAAAAAAAATATATATATGTGCCAGTTTGATGCGACAAAGTAGATCCAGCAGTTAAAGTGTGAATTAAAGTGGTATAAGGAGCAGGTTGAGGGGAAGATGCAGCAAAGGGAAAAGGCAAGAGATCGGAGGAGAGAAGCAGTACCATAACCATCTTCGACGAGAAAATTGAAGGTGTGGTGGTCACAATTGTAGGTGAACTTGTTATTGGAAGAGGGTAGTTTCTGGAGACACTGAGCTGCAATTGCAGGGAAGTTTCCGGTGAACTCGGTGTACTCTGCTAACACCACCGTCCCCCGAGCCACGAAACTGTATATAAACGATTCCTGACTCATTGCTCTCTCTGCAACTCGCAACTCAAAAGCAGAGAGAGACAGAGAGAGTGAGTGAGAGAGAAAGAGAGAGAGAGAGGGTACTTAGTTTTTGCACTTTATTTGGAACTTGAAGGCCGCGTTTGGTTTCTTCTTTTTCTTCGTCTGAAAGAAAGAAATAAATTGTGGGAGAAAACAACGGCTGCTGAAACGCGTTTCTCATCCGAAAATATACTAATGTATTTATTATTAATTAATAATAGTAAAGATAATAATAAATAATAAATTGAGTTATGTTACATTACTGCCCATTTTCTCTTGTATTTTTGAGCTGGAACTGTTGACTGGCTTTGACTGAGTTTGAAAAGAGATTAATCAATAATCATTATTAAAGTGTTTAATAAAAGAAAAATGTATAGATAATTAAGTAAAATTAGTAGGGAACTGGAGGGGTTTGCTTTATTACTTTTGCCCCGGTTTCCTCGATTTGATTGGATTTGTTCCTTTCTTAAACTACACTGCCTCATAATATTGGATTCGGATCCTGCCACAAATTGTACTTTTTTTATTTAAATATAAGAAGAAACAAACTATTTAATATTATTATTTCAAAAGTACTTGTATGCATTATTTTATGAAATAAAAATAAGCAAATAAACTTAATTAATATAAAATTTATTTATTTTTATTTAGGTCTAAGTCAAACAGTAACTTGAATGTAAGAATTGAGGGTAAGGGCAAGAATAAAATTCAATAGTATAATTAATGCAATGCTATTGGGGCATTGGGCATTTAGAAAATGTCCTTGTAGGGTATGCTGAAAGAGTATACCCTTACTATGTTACATTTAATAGGATGGTACAGTAAAATTACAGTGTCCTCTGTAAAGGTGATTTTATTGAAATTGAAAGCCAAATTGTTGTTCCAGTTGCGAGAATTGGTTGCTTCAATTTTCTGGTGGCTGATCTAAATATAAATAAATTTTTATATTGTTTTTATTAATATCCTATTTTACAATACATCTAATTATGACAAGTGATATTATAAACATATTCAAAATACAGTATTGTTTTTAACATATTGATGAACTTCTTTACCACTATTCATCAATATTTTAACGATAAAAAATTACTTTATTGACTATATGCTAATTACATATACATATATATCGAAAAAAATATTTAAAGTAAAATAATTTTTAAAAATAAAAAAGAAAAAAATATATATCACTTCTTGATAAGAAATGTGTATGAAAAAATGATTTATAATTACATATAAAAAAGAAAACAGTCAAAAATATTTTATTTTGTACATATTTTTTTAATAACATTTGTATGAACTAATTAAAATTATTATAATATTTAATGTGTATATAAGAAGTGTTGTGGCATTACCGCAATTAAGTAATTATAATACTAAATCATATTATATTTAGGATCGTGTTTCAGTTAAAGTAAAAATAAATAAATAACATTACAAATACATGAGTGAATATAACTATGGATAATTGATGATAAATAAAAATAAATGGAATCCGTATATAAATAAATAGAATCAGTATATAAATAAATATAAAGTAAATAAAATAAATATAAACAGTACGTAATTAAAAATAAAATAAATTAAAAAATAAATTAAATTAAGGAACATATAGTTTAAAACAATTAAAGAAAATTAATAAAAATATACATAAATTTAATAAAATTAATGTAAAAATAATTTAACATCACTTTCTCCTAAGAATAAAATTAGATATACTAAGGTTTAGAATTTGTCCTACTCCAATCTTCTCCCTTTTCCTTTTTCTTTCTCTCTTACTCTCTTTCTTTCTTCTCTTCTCTCTCACTTATCTTCTTTCTCTTCCCCCTCACACCTCATACCTATTTATATTAATGAAATTTTTTTTATTATATCTTTTATGAGAATTTATTTCCTAATACAAACTTAAGCTTATCGCTTCACAAGTCACATCTATTTTTTATTGTTTTATTTTTTAATTAATATTTTTAATAACTTTTTATTTGATTTTCTTTATCAATTTTTCTTTTTTATTATAATAATAATAATAATAATTCAATTCGGTTTTATTTTATATTGTTCTTCCTATTGTTTGCTTTTATTATTATTATTTTTATTTCATTTAATTCCAATATTTATTTAAAACTACGTAATTCGTTTATAATATAAAATACTTTTAAAATAGAAATTTAATCACATAAATTAAAGCATACGATTTTTTAACTCTTATTTTAATATAAAAGTACAAAAAATAAAAATTAATATAATTATTTATAAAATAGGATGTTACAAATGATGTATAAAAAACAAAGTTTAAGTCAGAAGTTTGTTTAGTTTGAAGCTTAAGTGAGATTTATTTCTTGACTCTAGTATATTTGAAGGTAAGCTACCTAGTTGCAAGATATCTGGATAATATATAAATATAATCCACAGTGCTGACATCTCATATATCCATATATGTGATAATGAATTTGATCATAACTAATTAAATGAGAATGACAGATACCCACTAACCAATTTATCTCAATTATCTCGTGAATATTTTTAACCTAGGTCAAAAGTATATAAATACATATTGATTGCATGGGAATTGTTCACTTAATTTGCTCATATACTCGTAATTTGAGTGTCAAATAATTTTTGTTAATGAATTTATACTTGATATTCTTCAACAACTGGAAGATGAATTTGGGATTCTCTATAGCATTGTTTTTCCATTTTGGGAGAATTAGAGTTCCATCAATATGAACACATGTTACATGTTTAATAGTTAAAGAAGTTGAATGTTGTAATTGGTTCAAATTACTTTAATATGATATTGATATTTTAACAAATTACTCGCTTTTATGTATAATAAGTGAAGTAGAATTATGTTTAATTAATTTGATGTCAATTTGTAATATTATGCAAAAGTGGTAATTATGTAGAGTTGTTGGATAATTACCATGTTCACCCAAAAGAATTCAATTAATTGAAAATATAAGAGGTCTAGTTGTTTTAGGACTATTAGTCTAACAAAATTTAATTGATTAATAAATTTTAAAAAATGGTTGTTGAGTGAAACTAATGTAGTGAATTTTTGAGATTTTTGTTTGTTGGGTGGCTAAAGGTGGTTGGACGAGTTTGCTCATTTGGTTTAATGAGCATAATAGTTGTTAAACAAATTTTAATATGTACTTAATGGGCAAGTAAACGGTAATTGAGCGAGAGTGTTTTCTAAATTTTAAAAAATATGTTTAAATATTTCTAAGTGTTAAATTTTATTTTTTTTGTCATTAAATTGTTATATTTTATCTATATATTATGCTTAAACATCATTGTAAGGGACGAATGAAAAATTTGTAATTTATTAATTTTTAAATTGAGTTCAGATGTATTAAGGAGAATATATGATTTTATTGTTGCAATATGATATATAGTATTTGTAAACATAGTTATTTTTAACTAGAAAATACAGTGTAAAAATGTTTAGAATGTGTATTGAATTTGAGATTTAAAAAAGTTATTTGCACTTTTTTAATATTGATTTTGGTATATGTATGTATATGATTTTATATATGTATGTATTTTTTAAACATTAATTTATCCTATATTGTGTGTTATTTTTTAAAAGTTGTGGTAATAGTATATTACATAAACATATAAATATAATGTTACACGAAAATCTGATTAGATATAAATATAAACTGTTTTATTGATTTTATTACATTCAAATAGTTTTTTTTAACTTTAAAATGTAATGTAAACATTTTTATCTAATGATGATTAATACTAATGTAAAAGTTATAGAAATGCTACAATTAATAAAATATAATATATACTTATTATATAAAATGTACATCAACGATTATTTAAAAAAAACAAATTTTGAATTGAATGCATTAAATTGTTTAACAATATTAATTTATTGAGTTTGTTTTAATACTATGCGCGTAAACAGATTGATAAAATGAAATTTCTTAAAAAACAAGATCTATTAAAACTTTTTAACTACATTACATTTCAATAAATTTAATATAATAGCTGGGATAAATTCTTGAAGTGGTGGTGTTATTAATTAGGGTATGTAAGTTACCATTTAGGCTATAGATTGATATATTTATTTGACTTTTTATAGCTGGTGTGTATCTGTTTTTAGTCAAAGAGTAATTAGAGCTGATGGGTGAAAGAGTGATAGGAATCGGTTGAGAGAGAAGGTGGCAGCAGGGTGGCCAAGGTCAAAATCAAACACATGTGATAAAAGAAAAGGCGTGGTTTAATTAGGGTTTTCTTTTTCTCTCGTAGTGGGTTTGACGTGAGATAAGAATCCATCGGAGTTGCATGAATTGAGAGAGAGCAATGGCGATGTTGAAAGGCAGCGCGTGCGCGTTGTTAATGATATTGTCGGTGTCAGTGTGGAAATTGGCGGCATCGGAAGAGGAAGAATGCCAGAACCGATGGATCTACATACGGAGGTTACCTCCCAGATTCAACCTGGATCTGCTCGCAAACTGTTCGGAGTATCCAATGTTGGACGACCTATGTCCCTACCTCGGAAACCACGGTCTGGGACAAAAAACCCATAACCGCTCCCGCAGTTGGTACCGAACCGACCCTTCCATGCTGGAACTCATCTTCCACCGTCGGATTCTGGAGTACCCGTGCCTCACGCAAGATCCATCGCTTGCAAATGCAATCTACCTCCCCTACTACGCCGGCCTCGACGCCCTGCGCTATCTCTACGGCCCAGAATCAAACTTCAGCGCCCTACACGGCCTCCACCTCTTCAACTTCCTCCAACAAGACAACCCCCAAATCTGGGCCCGCAACATGGCCCACGACCACTTCCTCGTCATGGCCCGCCCCGCCTGGGACTTCTCCCAACCCCTCGTCAACGACCCTCCCATCTGGGGCACCTCGTTTCTTGAGTTACCCCAATTTTTTAACCTCACCGCCCTCACGCTCGAGGCCCGCGCGTGGCCGTGGCAGGAACACGCCGTTCCCTATCCCACCTCCTTCCACCCTCCCAACCTCGGACTCCTTGAATCCTGGCTCACCCGCGTCCACCGCTCCAAGCGCTCCGTTCTCGCTCTCTTTGCAGGTGGAGGCGGTGGAGGTGGATCAGCTTCACCCAACATCCGTCGGAGCATACGCAGTGAATGCGAGAACGCCACCTCGGACCCCTCGGACCCCTCGTACGAGAAGTTGTGCGAGATCGTGGACTGCTCCAACGGGGTTTGCGAGCACGACCCGATTCGGTTCATGCGGCCCATGCTGCAGGCGAGTTTCTGCTTGCAGCCTCCCGGAGACACCCCCACGCGCCGGTCCACGTTCGACGCGATACTCGCCGGGTGCATACCGGTTTTCTTTGAGGAGCTTTCGGCCAAAACGCAGTATGGGTGGCATCTCCCCGAGAATGAGTTTGAGGATTTCTCTGTGTTGATTCCGAAGGAGGAGGTTGTGTTCAAGGGGTTGAGGATTTTGAACGTGTTGCAACGGATACCTAGGGCTAAGGTTAGGAGCTTGAGGCAGAGGGTTTTGACGTTGATACCAAATGTCTTGTACAGGAAGCATGATAGTTCTCCCGGTCTCAAAGCTAAGAAGGATGCAATTGATTTGGCCATTGATGGTGTATTGGATAAGATTCGATCCAGGGTCGAGAAACGTGATTTCGTTATCTAAATCTAATCGTGATTTTCTTTTTGTTTCTTTCCTTATAGGCTCTTAGTTACTCGTTTAAGGTGTACCTTTTTAGCCAATAATCAATAGAACTTCACACAAAAGAAATTAGCATTTGGTTGTTTTTGGAAGTTTCTGTTTCAAGTTAGACCAGGAAAATGTTGGACTAGTGATAAGGAATAGGTGTTTTTGCAGTCTGGTCGATGTAGCTTATATAGATCAGCTAGAATTGATGATCCACAAGGCTTCTATTCCAATTCTATATTTGTACAGTACATGTTATATTGTATTCTCGGATTTTAGTTGCTAATCCTGTTTATTATGATGAATTAAATTCTGAACAGAAATCTGTCTTATGACAAAGTTGGAGGTATGCTCTTTCTTTTGTGTTATAGAAGAAATTGAAAGTTGATCTTGACTAGAACCAGTGCTGGGATCATACTTTGTAAGCAGTGCATCTCTTTACAAATAATTAGTTATATATTGTATTTTCCATTCACTACAGCTTTTGCAACTGGACCATCTGCACGGTCTTGTATTCTATTCTATCGATCTGCTGCATTGTTTCTTTTGCAATGAAATTTACTTTGAAAAAGTATGAGGTGCTGATTGCTGCCATTCAACCCTTTCCTCTGTTTCACTGTAAGTTTCTTTAACTACTGCATGCAAAATGGCAAGTTGCATTACCTTTCAGATTATGTCCTTTTCTTTTGTGCTACAATTCTGAACTCTGTTTAGTGCCTCTGTTCTGAAGCCTTTGCACTCAACATCAACGCCCTCATTCTATCAGAATATTTTGGTCCAGAACGAATCCATCACGATGAAAGCACAATGCATGCAAGGCTACTTTTAAACAGTTGTGATAGAGTATCGGTACATAAACCCTTTTTTTATTGGTTAAACTCGCCTTTTCATGATTTTACCTTCTCATGCGCACCTCCTTGTGCAGCCTTTTTGTGTTGTGGTCCATTAGATTGTATTTTCTCAAATTTATAATTTCATTGCAATTTACTGTTGTCAGGGTCTGAACTGTGAAGGCAATTAGCAGCTAGGCTTATGGGTGTTAATGTTTAACTCGTTTCCAATTTTGAATATCTGGGTATCCTGGAATAATTGTTGTATTTTAGCTAATTTTACAGATTGTGTAATTGGTAGATCATCACACCGGAATGTTAGAACAGAAGGAAAACTATAACAAACCTGAGTTCGATGCTTTAGCTAAATGCCATCAGCCATATCATGGTGTAAGGTGTTAGTATACTGTTCAAACATGATAATCTATTATACTGATGGATCCTCTGAAGTTTAAAAATAAACTGCTTATGGATCCAAGGATTTCCCCTCGTAGTGTTCCATTGTTTATAGTTTTCTATAATGTAGATCAAGTATTTTAAGGGCAGGATGCGTGCAGTTTAATATTCTGTGCCACTTTCTTAATCGTGCAGCACAAATATTAGCACAACAGTTTAAGACCATCTTTATCTGGGTTGGGGGAATCCATTCTAGTTGCAGATTTTGCAGCATGGATGAAGATTCCTCTGTTACTTAAAAGTGGGTCATGGAAGGAGAAAAACACAAATGCTTATGCATACTTATAATTTGCTTTTGGTCGCTGTTATCTAAAGATGTTTTGTGGAGTGACAATGGGGCAAATGCAATGTCATATCACGTGATAGTTTCACTACTGTTTCATTCTAATCAATAATATGGTATGTACTTTGTGGCCTCCTTCAATTTTTTAGTATAATTTTGAATATGATGATGATGATTATGAGATAATCCTTTAAAAAGTGAAAATTAAGGCATGGGCTTTCTTAGAAATTTGTAGAATTCATAAAGTTGTTTTTGTGATCTAATGAACAACATTTAAGATTGTAAAAACTGGTTAGTGTTTTTTTCCCTTCAAGCAGATGTATGGGATTTGTCTGAAAAGGATGGTACTATGAACTCGACAAATTGTCACCAAATTCGGTAAAAGTAATAATTATTTGCTGGGCTACTTCATTATTACGGGTCTCCTATTCTAGCATTTCCCTTCTATTCATTTGTTTCCCTTTAATAATCTTTAATGTAAGGGTTTTATGAAAAAAAGTATGATTTTATATGATTTTTTCGTTATTTTAAACGACTTTCATATGCCACATTACTTTTTAAGTGTTTTTTTTTTAATTTTAATATAATGCTGAAATTTTATAAGACTTACAATTTTATAATTTTTTATTGTTTTAAAAGTTAAGTTAATTATTACAGTTAAAGTATTTTTTTTTTTTAAGATAGAATTCAGATTTTAAATTTAAATTTTTTACCGTAGCACATCGACATAATTTAATAGAAGCTTCTTAAAAGATTAGATCTTAATTGATCGAATAGAAGCTTCTTATAATATTTAGATCTTAATTTTAAGATATTAATTATGACATAGTCTTAAATTTCCATTAGTTTTAAACTACTGAAAACTTGCAAGAAATAGCTTTTGAGAATAAAACATTTGAAGTTCTTTTAAATCAAAGACGAGTACTCACTTTGGGGTGGGTGTTCTCTTGATGAAAGAAAAAGTGAGAATATTGGTAAATAATGTCATCTGTAAGGATTTTCTAATAATTATTTATTTATGATTATTAAAGAAAATGAGTGCTTGATATAAAGAAAATAAATAGCGAGGATGAAAACAGGGAAGAAAAAAAGTTGAGAAAAGAAAAGAATATTTAATTGTTTAGTAATGTAAAAAATGTGTACGAAATAGAGAAAATATATATTAAAATCTATCAAATTTAATAGATAATAAAAATGGAATATGAATAGAAATAAATAAAAAATCATATAATAAGTCTAACTAGTTTTTCTTATTTTAAACTAAATGATCAATATTTTTTCTTTTTCCTTACTTCCACTTCCGTTAACCAACTATCTGTACGAATCCAGTGCACACTTATATCATAAAACATTTTATTTTTATCCTTACATATCTTTATTTTATTATATTATAATACACCACTTTTTAAAAAAGAAAATAATTATTCACAATTTACCAATTTTTAGTGTTTTTTTAATTAAACATCACGAATTTATAAATATTACGTGACACACACGAAATAAATATACCAAACATTTATCAATAATACAAAAATAAAAAATATTAATTTAAAAGGGATAAAAACAAACCAAGGTTAAAATTTAAATCGAATATCATAAATCGTGAAACGACTTTTTTTTTTTTCTTCTCTCGTGTATAAATAAATATAAGTATATAGAATAGTAAATCATTACAAAATACAAGCAGACATAAAACAAATGCTAACATAATATTTGAGTGTATTGTGTTTTTAAAGAGGCAGAGAAGCAATATATACAAAAGAAGTTTTGAAGACTAACGATGATGTTGAGAACTTACTAAAGGTGAACAAATTCTCTTCACTCTTAAATTGTAATTTTAGTATTTTAGATATTTATAAGAGATCTAAGGTTTAACTTATTTCTATATTCTTCTATATTAGAGTCTACACCAAATGAAAGATTCAAGGTTTATTTAGAGCATGAATGTGAATTGATGAAATTATAGAGTTTTGATAACTCACATGAGATTATGAAATATGAATGCATCAATCATGCTTTTATATTAAAATTGGTTTTAATTAAATATATTTATTCAAAATATACTACTAAATATTGTAAAATTCCTTTTGTATAAATTATATATACAAAAAATTTATATGGATAAAAAGTGTATTGATATAAATTAAGATCAATGTAATATATATAATTTAAAATGTGTTAAAATATCTATTTGATATTTTTTATTGTTATAAATTTTTTGTAAAATTTGATATAAATGTTTATAATTAAATAAAAAGGTGACTTGTAGACTCAATATATAAAAATGATTTATTTATAAGTCTCGTTTTCTTAAAGATTTAAAAAAAAAAAAAAATGTGTAATTATGATAACTAAAAGTGATTTATGTACTTATTTTCTTATTAGTATAATTATTTAATTTTTTTATAAGAAAAATTATATATAACTTAAGTGTTTAGGATAAATTAGTATAATTTTTTTGTGTTATTTTTATTAATTAGATGATATAATGTTTTTCCAAAAAATTATTATGATTTATTTAATTTTCATTCTATAGTTACATATACTTTCAAAATTTGCTATTATTTATGTTTAATATACAAATTATTGACATTGACTATTGTTTATGTTTAAATAACATATAAACTATTGGAAATTGAATTTTCCAAAACTATATATATAAATATATACATCACAAAATAATATAAATATACATATTTTTTTTCTTTATATCATTACTTGTACATCATATCCTTCGGTAGCAAATATAATAATGTAGTTAACACACACATGTAATGATGAGTTAGTTATTTTAAATAATCATACATCATACACATATATATAATACATATATTGATTACATCATAATCTCCTACTAGAGCATAAATAACAGATTACAAATAAATCATTTTTATCTAATAACACATTAATCTCAATTACATCTCAATAAACCAATATAAATTATCACACTCAAACATTTTTCTAGAAGACTAGTATTAAATATATTCTAATAAATACTAACACTTACTCACTAGAAACATATTGAAAAATTTATCCTTAACTTCCTATTAAGTAATTCATGTACATAAATTTTAATAATATGATGCACAAACTTTTTCTAATTTCTTACCACTTAAAGTCTTATTTTATATAGTAATGAAGCTGAAAATATATAATTTGGATGTACTTAAGTTAGATATTAATTATTTAAATTATAGTACTTCAATAACATTCATTCTCTTTCCAAAAACTCAAGTACCGAATACATATACGTTGCACATAAAGTTTAGAAAAGCCAACATGTTGTAGCGATGAATAATATATATATTTACTTTTCAATAACTTGAAAATAATTGGTCTAAAAAAATTGGTTGGCATTGAAGATAATACAATAAATAAAATATATATTATTATTTAGTACATTTTGCAAAGAAAACTATTAGTTTTCTTTTGAAAAGTTATACTCATATTAACACACAAATAACATTTAAAATCCTAGCATTGAATAAACATTTACTTTTATATATATAAATTGTTGAGGTAACTGATGTTTATATATAGTTAGTCTCCTCTCCAAAGTAGTAACCTTTAATTGGTAGATATTAGAGCATGGAAGGAGTAAAAGGTGGTTAGTTTGGGTTGGGCATAAGTTGGTGTAGGGTTCATTAATATGCATCGATCTCTGGAATTGGAGAAGATAGCATCAATATTTACTGCTGCATAATAATTGGTTTGAGTAGCCACAGAAACAATAGAAATGATGTGAAAGAGGTTCTTTCATCATTAATGATTTTCATTGCCAAGTTTGACATGTCAGTGAGTGAGTGAGTGAGTGAGTGGGTTTGCTTTCTGCATCATCAAGGCACTTCCTATTCCTATTCATTACCACTTTTTATTTAGTTTTCCTACCAACCACACCTCACCATTTCTACGTCTTTATAACCTCATCACATGACACACAATGTTTAATAATTATTTTAATATACTTATTGATATTATTATAGATGATATTAATTCTCTCATAACAAAAATTAAATTATAATCCAATGAAAAGTAAAAATTAAGTAGAAAAGATTATGTTTTAATTAATGATTATAACTTTTAATTTAATAATAAGTTAGATCTAACAATTTGTATCAATTTACGTAACAAAAATCAAATTATAATTCAATCAAAAATAAAAATTAAATAAAAAAGTTATAATCTAACTAATAATTATAACTTTTGATTTAATAATAATTATAAATTTTAATAGTAAAAATATATTTATTTATTATAGATAATATCAATTTACATTTATAACTTTTGATTTAGGAATAATTACTCATCCAACAAATTTTTAACTTATTTTACTTATTATTATTTATTATAAATTAAAAATAATTTAATATTATTATTTAATATTTTATCACAAGATAGAATGTTTCAATTTAAAAATTATGTAAATTAACTTGTATAAGAACTTATAAATTAAAAATTAAACACTCTTATTACGATCTTCTTGGTTTTTAACTGATATTAATTAAAGTTGTGGACTGATAGTGTCCCTGCCGTCTTTTAGAACCATGGTTGGTGGCTATGGGATTTTGTGGACCAGAAAATCCTGCAATCATAACATATCATCCGTAAAAGAAAATCTTTCAAGAAAAATTCAACTTTTTACTGAAACAGAAATATGATCACTGCTTCGTTGAATTTATAGTTTGGTAAAATTAAATTTAGATCAATATTTAAAAAGTTTCTCTTATATAAGTACATATTTTTTTTCCTTTAACAAAATTCTATCCACTACAAAAGTTTTAAATTTTAAAAGATGAAGTCCGTATCACAAAATATTTTTGAAAATCCAAAGAGTGACCCATTTATTGTTGTATAATTTGTTTATTTTTAACTCTGTGATTGCAGATGAAAACAAACAAAGAGTAAGCTCATCTTAGTTTAAATTTTAATAGAACTAATTTTGTAATAATTGATGCTGAAAAATAATTTACATTTAAGAGTAATTTTTTGTCTAATTGTTTACTGTCGCAAATTTCCGTGGCCACTTTTAAAACAATAAATATCTCCTCTTTCAATAGTTCAATGAGGGTATCATCAGTTTCGTGGAATTTTATGATACATCTTGTTAAAGTTGTTTGGAAACTTTTATACTTAAGAAAATAAATAAATGATAGTTATGTTAAATTTTACTTTCATTTAAATTTAAATAATTTTCACACTTAATTGGTTTTCCAACATATATTTTCTTTAAATTTGATTTATTTATATTTTAAAACATTCCTTTGAATTAATTATTCATATTTTCTTAGTCTATGTATTTTTTTAAACTTTACATAAATTAAAATTACCAATACAATGTATAAAATGCCCACTAATAATAGTTTGAAGGTGATCTTAAAACGTTAAGTTTCATTTGAATAATTTTAAATTCTTATGAATTATATACGTATATTCAATTTTTTTACAGTAAAAAAAATAATTTTTAGTAGAAAAATGTAACAAAGCAACAGGAGGGCTGCAATATCTCATTTTTGTGATCTAAAACAAAATTTTGAAAAATATCCAAGCAAGCACCTTGTGAATTGTATACTTTCAATTTATAAAAAAATGCAGAGTTGGTATTATTAAAATTTTAATTTATTCCAGGAAATATTTTTTTTAATAAAGTGCTTATAATTAAGAAATCTTATAATTTAACCCTTAAATGTTAACACTAATAAATTTGTTTTTACCACGACATATTTTTTTTTATGCAATATCATGTCTCTTATTCGTCAAAATAAAAAATTAATTTGCGAATGATTTGTAAAATGAAATTTACAAAAAAAGAAATTGTAAGTGATATATGAAAAAGACCAAACAACACCTAATATGTACAGTCCCCATTTTGTTGCTAAAGGAAGATTTTGAAAGATATCCAAGCAAGTACTACAGTGTGATTTGTACAGATTTAATTAGTAAAAAGGTAAAATGTTTGGGAAAATATTATTGATATTTTAATTTGCTTCAAATTGTTAAGAGTTTAGAAGAAGTTGATGATTTTCTTATGAGATGTTTTGTAGTTTTTATAGAATATAAAATTTTTATTACGTATTATGTTTATGTATACATTTCATTAATAGATAATAAGAAAATAATTCTAATTGTTTTGTAGTTTTTTTACTAATTAATTAATGCATAAATTAATTTTAATTTATAAAGAGACTGGACTTACTCTTCCTTTTCAATATATGTATACTTTGAGTAGTTATTGGTTCCTATTAGAATTAGAAAATACTAATAAGTAAGTGATTGAAGTTTTGGATAAGGAATAAAAAGATTATTAAGAATTGGTAGCAATACATATTTATCGTAATTTCCTTTTCATTCTTAATGTGAATTTCAATGAAAAATTTATCTGCCACATACTAAATAGACTGAAGTCGAAACTGGAAATATTTAAGAACAGCTTTTTCTTCTGATGAACCGCGATTTAAGTTAGGTTTATATATTGGTCACTTTTATTTATTTTTTTCCTCTTTTCCCATACATCTGGCGCTTTTATCTTGTCGTATATGTAAATTTTTTAGGTTCTATTTAGCCTAGAGTTGCTCTCAAGAATCATAACCTTGGCATTGGGACATGTTTGGTCTCACATTGCAAACATCTTTTTAGGGTCAGATTAACAAATAAATAGCTACATCTTTCACATTTGGTAGCACAATAGACGTGACTGATTTCCGGTTTCCAAACAAAGTGTAGGGGTCAAACTCAATCTGTGAAAGCCAGAAATTTTGTTTCCATGCGTTTGTACATGGTAAGAACTTTTTAGTGCTAATTTGGGGAAAACCTGGTCCTAATCAGACTCACCCCTTTGGCTACTAAGAGCCTCCACCTACAAGACGTACAAGAAGACCAAAAATTTAAAACCTACGAACCAAAGTTACTGTTACCCATGATAACCATGACATGTGTCTCCATGAATTTAGGCATAACCACATTAAATAATCTTACCAAGAGGAATAATTATTCTGGTCCTGTAATCCTTGCACAACAAACAAAAGGTCAGTACATGGATGAAAGGACAAAAAAAATTAAGATGAAATGCACAATAAGATGGCATGCTAATTTTATTTATATTTTGTTTGGTTAGTTAAAAAATAGCAAAAATGTGAAAAAGAAAAGAAAGCAGAAGCAGCGAGTGTGTTCTTCTTGTGTCATTGTCACATTATACTTTGGTAGCCATTCTGGCCTGCTTGCTTTGCTCCCAAACGGAGAGTACACAACTCTGCTACACTCTTGGCATTTTCCCTTCCCTTTTCTTTTCATTTTATCTTCTTTTAACTTCCACTCTCATTTTCCCTTCTTTTCCAATTCCTTCACTCTCTCACACTCTCACACACACTTTCTCTCATGGATGCAAAGTCTCCCCAACCTGTTGTTCCCTCTGAGCCATTGATGTATCAGGTTAGTCTCTAAAACAAAAAAAGAAGGCATTTTTTTTTCTCCCTTTTTCAAAATCCTCTAAATAAGTTGGTTTCTTCTCTGTTTCTCAGACTTGGTTCTTGAAAGTTTCCATCCACTGTGAAGGGTGTAGGAGGAAAGTGAAGAAGGTTTTACAGAGCATTGATGGTAACACAAAAATTTACCCTTTCTTTCTTTCTTTCTGCTCTGCGCATTCTTCACCAGCAAACCACTTCTTCTCTCTATCCTGTTTCTCTACAGGTTTTCTTTTTTCTTTTTTTTTAGTAAATTTTCCTCATGCATGGACAGATTCGGAATCTCAAATTTCACTGTGCTAACAAAAGTTGTCATTTTCCGCGGGCTTGAACTGAACCGTTTACTATTAACGTATTTTCACTGTTTGCACTATTTTTAGGTGGGTATAGTCACAGAATTTTCAATTTCGGGTTATTTCACAGGTGTTTTCACCACAACGGTTGACGCGCAGCAGCAGAAAGTGACGGTTACCGGAAGCGTCGGCGTTGAGACGCTGATAAGGAAACTTGCGAAAGCCAAAAAACACGCCGAGGTTTGGCCCGAAAATGTCGCCGCCGGGAAGGGAAATAACCCCGGCAAAGACAAGCAGCAGCAGCAGAAGAAGAAGAAAAAAAACCAACAAGGAGAAGAACCGGAAAGCAAGAATAATCAGTCTGCTACAGCAAATGCAGAGCTTACCACCAGTACCACCACCGCCAACTCTAGCAAAAAAAAGGTAAACGAAAAAAGTGTTGAGAAAGGCAACGCAGAAAGCAAGAGCGGCGGCGGCGGCGGCGGCGGCGGAGAAAAGCATTCAGCGGAAGCGGAGAAGAAGGCTGGTCAAAGTGAGGGAGGTGGGAAGAAAAAGAAAAAGAAAGAGAAAGAGATGGAGAAATGGGAGAGTAGTGGGAGTGCAGCATGTAACGGTGGAGGTGCGCACAGTGGATCCCCTGTGCAGGTGAATCTGAGCCCTACACGTCAGCAATCATACATGTATCCTGAAAGCTACTGTTATCCCCCACTTGTGTATCTGGCAACTCACAACAACAGGTTATGTCCCATGGGAACAATGGGTGGTCCTTCCTACTATGTTTCACCATTGCCCTACATGTGTGCAGGCATAGACCACGACCCCTATCGCCTTCAATCCACACCCTTCGTTCCCTTCGAGATCTTCAGCGATGAGAATGCCAACGCCTGTTCCATCATGTGAGAAACCAATATACTTCCTTTTTGTTTTTTTCATGCTCCAATCCCACTTCTTGTTTTGCTATGCTATGCTAGTTTTGTATTTTTTGAGCCAAAATCGATGGAGCTTTGTGCTGTTCTTGGATTTTCTGGGGGCTCCTTTTGCATTCACAATATATATACCTTGTTGCCAACTTTAACTTGTTTTCATTTTCTTGGACCAAATTGTAAATAATGGTCTATCATGGACCCTTTCGATATTCATCTAGAGATTAGATGGCAAGCATGTCAATGTCACGTCCAAAGGGCATTTCAGCATAGGCAATGGAATGAAGCTACACATAAGAATCTTTTTCAAGCTGGCAGGTGTACTTTAGCAATACAACTATTTGAACCAAATCATAATTTATCAAAAAAATCACTCACTTCTATATAATCCTTCCATGCTAAACTCTACCTATACTAGTTTTAATCTTCTTTTGAAGTTAGGGCTTTCATCATAATTTTCAACAAATTCAGGACACTCACTGCATTTGCTCCAACAACGAGGACACTTGAAAAAAGTCCATTGACCGTGCCGTGATTAGTGCCGCGTTTGATTGCATGTTCTGGACATCGCAAATATAAAATAATACCACTATCAACTTAACATATATCTAAGCAGAATTATAGTTTTTTATTTTTATGAAAATTTCTCTTTTTTAGGTTATTCTTGGGTATAAATTATATTGTTGTAACTTCAAAGTTGTGTAGAAAAATAGTATTCATTCAATGTTGAACTGCATAATCTGACGCCACTGGGTAGCATGACATGCCAAATGGACTTGTCCTTTCTTGAAATTTCAGCTTTGGGTCAAAACTGCATCACCTCAAAGTTCAGTTATTTTGTTCGAAGAATGCATATGTGGCGAGGGTGTGTATCATTATTCGCTCATCTCATCCACATCAACTTGTCTGCATGAATAAAGCAGCATGACATTGAATTGAATCAATGCTTCCATTTGCAACACAACAGTATTTAAAGGAACGATTATAATCTTCGTTCATGTTAGCCAAATCTCACTCTACCCATTTTGGCAAAGCATATAACGAAAAATGCTTAAGGTATGGACTGAACCAAAAAGATAAATAAATAAATTGATGACTTCCGATAGTTTTATGTTAACATTTGTACAAATAAATGTACTAAAAATTGAGAGAACCATTTAATGTTGTCTGCATTTTGCATGTAAAGATGTTAAGCGAGGCCATGTGAGGGAATCAGGTTGTGGACCTAAGGCATTGTGAAGATGAATGAAAAAAAGTGGAGAAAAAGTATTAAAGGAAGAAACATGGGTGAAGAGCAGTTAAAAAGTAGTGGTGCATTGAAGTGAAATAAAATACCCTGCGTGATAGGACACTGATAAGAAGCAATTTGTTTCACCAGAGAGGAAAACCTGTTCAATTCTAACTTTATTTTAATTATTAACAATTCATCAGTCATTTGGAAATAATAATATGGAAAAGAACAGGAAGAGGAGAAAGATTCTAATTCTCTTATTAATCTTTAAATAGTGAATGATATTTATATACAAGTGTTGAATAACAATAAAGATAAAAATATAAAAAATAAAAATTGAAATTACACTATTGAGATTACGTGAGTGTACAATCATGTCATGCACACAATGAAAATTACGTGACTGATTATTGAAAATCTATAATATATTAATTTAAGTTTGATAGGATCCAGGTCATCTTTAGCTAAGATCCTCCCACATAAGGGACTGCAAAAGTTCAACTTGAAAAGATTTACTTTCAATGTTTGAGTATGAAGATGTTTAGTATGAGTATGTTTGCATCTTGAGAAGAAGACAATGAGAGGAGATAGGTAGTAAGTGAATAAGATCGTATTGAAATTTGTCTTTAATTAAATCTTAATAAACTTCAATATGTTTTGCAAAATCATGAAATACATAATTTTTTATTATGTGTATAGTTGTTTTATTATCATAAAAAAGTTGCAAACCAATTAGGAATCAAGAGATTGAAGTTAGTACATAAATAATATAATAATTAAAGTTTGCTGAGAGTGAGACTAATGATCTATATCCAATTTTATAAAAAGATTTAGAGACTCTTTTTTGTTTATTGGACTTCTAAGAAATCAAAGCATCCAAAAAAAATACAATTAAATTATTAGTGTCCTATTAAATCTATCACCCATCGATATTAACAAAAATATCAAGATTAATGCATAATAAATTTTATCACCCCTCAAAATATTTAATTAAGATAAGATAATTAAAGTATCTCCCATGGGGATCATAATTAGAATCTTAAGCTTAAGACATGATTTGAACATGAAAAAACATGATAAAAGAGAAAAATATAAGAAATAAAAGAAATTTATAAGGAGAGACTCGTAAAATAAATAAGAATTATAAGGGGAGACTTGGAATAAGAAAGTTTAGAAATTATAAAATACAATTTTTGCAAATTTTCTAGAAGATTCTAAGAGGTTTGAAAGTGAATAAATATCTGAATTCATTTAACTAGTTTTGAGAAAGTTAAGCGAATTTCATGTAATTACTTCATTAATAAAGAGGTTAAGCATGCCCATGCTGTAACCAACTCGTTAATGTGAAAATTATAACTTTCACTCTGTCACTTTCGTAGCTTTCACTTTGTCACTTCATAGTTAGGTGCAATATCTCACTTTCAAATGTTACATACACTTTTTTTTATCCATTTATTTGGATGATTCTTGAAATTGTCTTCCTCTATTAGTAAGAGGTTTCTCTAGTGCTCTTCATACTTAAAATTTAATTAAGTATTTTTTTATAAGAATTCTAAGCTTCTTAGAATATGAAACTCTTTTTCATGAGTTTTTATATTAAAAAAACTAATGAATTTTTAATGCAATTATCTTGATTCTATTCAGATGACATTTTCTTATTTTATTTTCTCCTTGGGCTGGAACTTCTTATGCCTTCCATGAAGGTTGCTTTGGTTGAAATCCTTCTTCTTTGAGTTAATAGATAAAAAAAAAATTACATCACTTAAGTTTTATTAAAAATAAAATGAGAATGACGTGATATGATACAATCTTAAATAACACTCTAAGTCATAAAGAAAAAAGTCTTACGATGACAATACTTGTATGTGAAGTGCGAAATGAAAAATTATAAAATTGTAAATCTTATACTATTATTATATTAAATCAAAACTTATGAGTTTATATTACTTAATTATGGTTTCGTAATATTAAACTTCTCTCTTCTTTCATACACATAATATCAAATTTAAATATAACAAAAAATTATAAAAAAAAGATATTCTAATTACCCCACTTTGATGATAGAATTGCGTAAACATATTTGACTTTCGTGAAAACGAGGCCCATCAAACCCGTGTTGCTATTAACAACTTTATAAGCAAGTGGTGATGACTAGTCTTTGTTTTCCAGTGAGCTTACGAACCCCGCCACTAGAATCAATGGTTTCATATTTTTTTTTTTACTTACCAAATTTAGTTGACTTTAGTACAAATATTTGTTAATAATCTTTTAGTAATATATAATGTTGATTCGAACATTGTTTATACGAACATTTATTTCTAACCCTTATACCTATGGATTCTGGTGTTTATTTTTGTGATTTTAATAAATTTTATTCATGTTTAATTAAATTTAAATCAAATAGATTAAATGTACTTTTAGTTTTGTAGAAATATAAAAATGTTCATTCTTAGTATACGAAAAAAATGATTTCTTCTATGTTCTTATTGATAAAAATGTGTCGGGCGTGATGGTCGTTCACTATTAGAAACAAAGTCCCCTTTTAGTATTTTTTTTTTAAATAAAGATTACCGGTGATGTATTTTCATAAATAAAATAAATACTTATTCGGAAATGAAAAGTAAACATTTTTCTATTTTGATAAAATAGCAACTCGATTATAACAAGGTTCCTGAGATATCAACATTCTTGAGTCCTGAGTGCACATAAAAAAGTTCATATTGTGATCAATGTTTACAAATGATAGGACCTAACAATGCCCTAGTGCTTCTTGTAAAATGCCATATATACACTTTTAAGTAACACAACCTAGGAAATACTACTTAAACCAGAACATCCTATGAAAAGCTACATAGATACAGAGTTTTGTTGTCTTTTTGGTGCTAAGTCTCAAATGCAAGTTGATGCCTTTGAAGTCCGTTGATTCATCCCAAGAATGATCACAATTACGGTTACATCGTCATGGTACTTCCTTCTCCTCCCAGCTGGAATGTTCACCAACTCTTCCATGCTTAAACCTGCATGAACATTTTTTAACCAATAATCATATGATAAAACAAGCAACATCTATGATGAAAATAAAATTCAATTTAGCATAAGATATGGAAAAATGACCGGCAGAAACAGCCGCTCTAGCCATGAGCTGCTCTATGAGAAACTTAGCTGGATCACCAAATGGGGTGCTCAAGATATAAGACTCTACAAGCTTCACTGCCTCATCATTGCTGAAGAAGTCAAATAAACCATCACTCCCTACTATAACAAATTGATCGGAACCTGAGATTCTGTGGACATTCAGTGATGGCTGAGTGGATATGTATGGTGGGCTTTTAAGATCACGAACTCGAAGGATTCCCATCAAAGCATCATTCAAAATTTTCTGCACCAGAAAAATAAGAAAATCAATTCTGTGTTTGGTAGTTGGTAGGACAAACATATATTCCTTGCAACCCTCCACTAACAATCACAGTAGCTTGAACTTAAAGGTTTATAACTATCACCTTTATTTGCTAAAACATCAGAACCAAAGTCTTTTGGTAATCGAAGAGAATACCAACCTTTTTCAAATAGCCAACTCCAAAAGCACGAGTAACCTTCAGTTTCCCTTTCACTTTTCCTGCTGTAATGATCCTGGGATCATCGGGGTGTTCGGCCAGAAGTCTAGCTCTTTCAACTTCATTATCAACAGTGTGATTATCTGTAAGCTGTATAGCCTTGAGTCTCTCCTTAGTATCCATTCGGTAACCTGTGATGGAAGTTGCCAAAACTGCTCTGCTGTCACCTAGGTTGAGTGTATACAAATCATTACCATGAAGAAGCACTAGTAGAACACAAGATCCAATAGAAACCAGATCAGGACGTTCCTCCATTTCTCGCTCCACCATGTAAAGGAAATCATTCTCTGCCTGAGTAATAGCACGTTCAAGGATATCAAGTATCCCTTGTGAAAATGAATCACATGATAGTTCTGACTTAGTAGATAGACTACACTTTGCATAACATCCATGATGAGAATCATTTATTCCTTTAAATCTTGCCATAGATTGATCCTCGTGATAAATAACACTGTCATTTAACTTACATTGCAGGGATTCATCCAAGCCCCTATCATTATAAGCTTCGACGGAAGCTGGCTCCAATTCCTCTATTAACTTATTAAAGTATGATATGATGGTGTCATACAGGGTACCAGCCAGAAAATCGGCTGCATCTCTTCCATTAAAGCCATCATAAATTGCACAGAAGAGCCAGCCATTTTCTTCAGAACAAACTGCTTGAACTCTATCTTCACCAGCAGCTCCTCCTGCTACTTGAACTTCCTGAACATTAAGAAAACCTTCACCTCTGGAAGGATCACATTCGAGGATGTCGCTTGTAGTAGAAGGACTGCAGCTAAGGTAAGACAAACTACTTGGGAGGGAAGATGATAGTAAGTCCAACTTTGAAAGACTTGGCGAAGAGGTTACCTTACGAAATGAATTAGGAGAGTCCCAACTTGGAAGGATTTCTTCACCTATTTTACCATTGCAGATGTTTGTGTTGGCTAATGTAGCATTCGCACTTAAGGCTGCCCCTGACAAGCAAGAGAAACTACTTGTTCTACGTACTCCAGGAAGGATTTTGCACCCACTGGGAACCTCACAGGGAATACCTCTACCACTGTTGCATTTATAGCCAAAACTTATTTTAAGTTCTCCTTCAGGACTAAGCATTATACCCTGCGCTAAGAAATCCATTCTCAATAGTATCAGTATCACAGGTATACATATACTCAAAGGAAAACACACACATATTCCTCTATAATATAGGCTGATAGGAAAACAGATTTTTGTGAATTGATAATCAGATAAAATAGATGTATATATAACCAAGATGGTTACAGTGCACGACCATTACAAGGAAAAGACAAATTGCTAAAAGATATAAACAGGGAATGGGAGGAAGAACGTTTGTATGCGGGGAAAGAGATATGTAACCAGTGGAGCAAGCAATTCCCTCCCCTTGCTCACTCACTCAACTTTTCGAAGAAACACAAAATACCATAACAATTTGACATGAGATCACCAAGCACTAAAGTATATGGCTGGAATTAAAAAATGAGACTTCACATTTGTAGAACTTTTACTTTAAGGTTTTCAGTATCAGCATTCGGTTCCACATATAGCCAGTTTATTTATTTTAAGATTTTGATGAACCTCGTCGATTCTTTGGGGAATTGCTGATATTGAAGAGATGATTACAAAGCGTCCAATTCAGAGATTTGGATCAAAAAATTTGATTTTATTCTTTACCCTGGGTCAAGAGTATCAGATCTTCCATCATGATGCCCATTATCCATACAGAAAGGTCCATAGCAAGACAACGAAAACAATGAAAGTCCAAACCATAATGATTACCCAAATGATTCATAATAGTCAATAAAAATGAAGCATCCGCACAGTAAAATATTAGCTTCAGCCCAAAAAATTGCAGGCAATACACATCAGCAGGGAGATGATAAAAATTAAACAACATAGCTAGCTTTATCTACGTGTGTACAACGTTATTATATAACTCCTTGGTTAGAAAACCTAGAATAGTTCAACCAATCTACACAACAGACAGCTTAACAACAAACACCCGCCATGAATACATTCAAACAGGGGAGGGGTTAAATATAAACATGAATTCATTCAAAAAGGGTGTCCAATGCCCCAGCGATGAGCAAATGATGGGAAGCAGATTTTGCTTGGCACCAATTTCTCTGAGATAGAAGGTGCCTACTCGGAAGCTATTGCTATGAGCAGCAGGCAATGCAAGTAAAAGTTGAAAAACCAAAACCTGAGAGGTGAAATGAAATGAAATGAAACGAAACCATAGCAAATGCTAATAATCAGACACCCCAAATAAGAAGAAACAATCCAAATCGACTCTGCACAAGAGGACAGTATTCAAGCAAGGGAAGGCAGTCCCTTCCGAAAGGCATAACAGAGAAAGATAAAATTTTTAAGAAGAGGAACTGACCAGTGAGGAACCCAATAGAGGGACGGAGAAGAGAAGAGTGAAGGCAAAGAGAAAGGGAGAAATGAGAGAATGCGGGTATGATAGAAGAGAGAAAGGAGTGAGTGAAAGTGCGAGTATATATATAGAAGAGAGTGTGTGACTAAGCAAATCCCGAAAGGGCAGAGAAAGAAAATATATTTGGTTGCGTTTTGCGTCAGGTATGTGCGTGTGTGCGGCAACAAGTGGAGAATCCGTATCACAATGAAATTGCATTCGGAATTGGATGGTATATATTAGCCGTTGCCAACCCAAAACTCAACACAACCCAAATCATAAACCTCTCTTTCACTCTTCTTTGTCCTCTTCGCTCTTTCGGATTTACCCTATTCTTCACCACCAACCCTTCATTTCTCTCATACTTTTCCCAATGCTTCCTTTCTAAACTCACTAAATCCTTTTCCACACCCGTTGACCTTTTCTTCCACTCTTTCCATTTATCTTCCACCTTAATCTCTGGTTTTAGTTTTTTAATCGTTTTCTTATTTAAAGTTTCAATCGTTTTGTCAATAGTTGTTAGAGGAATTTTAAATAAGATTAAACGAAAAAAAAAAAAAACAATGATGTTGAGAGAAACTGAAAAATAACTAAACCAAAAACAATTGTTTATTAGTTAAGTTTTAGATTTGATTTTAAAAACATATCAAACTGAATTCGTATATACACATAAATTTAATATGATTTTACGAAAATAATTTTTACTTTCATTTTTTAAGTAACTATTTAAGTAATGAATATAATTATCGTAAATTTATTTTCAATATTATATATACATATATTCGAAAAAAATATCCTATTATTTGTCCTAGAATAAGTTACAAATGGAAATTTTTTTGAAATTTTTAGTTATTTTTATCGTGTATCTTTACTATTTATATAGAAAATACAAACTCTGATATGATCTAAGTTGCTTTAAATTGAATTTAATGGACATTTCAAACTGATTCGATGACGAATTACGAAAGTGAAGCTATTAAATCAGATAATTTTTGTCTTCAAAACATATCCAATCCAATCTGCAAACACAGTTATAATAATAGCAAATTTAGAGATTAAATTTAAATAAGTATATCAACAAATTCTATGGTATAAAATTAATAAGCAAAATTGCATCTTTATAATAAGTAAAATCACACATGATGTTACTTTATGGGATAGAATAGATGCTCATTACATTACTGCCAAACACATGCAGAGATGCTGCCAGTGAACTGAATGGCTGAACGTTGTGTGTTGTTGCTCTTACTTTTGCAGTCACTTGTCTCTCCATACAGAGTATTTTTGGCCAAAATAAAATTCACCAACCAAATAGGAAATTGAAGTAATAATAATAGTGATAGCAGTGCATTTGAAGATTGGTTCCTTCTGTCACACTTTTGACCGAGTAAAAATGCTGCTTATAATGTTACGGCTTATTTATGGACCATACGATATTCAGGAAGGATGCTGCCACTTTGAACAAAAGGGTATGGCGGCTGATAGCAAAAGAAAGTAGCTGCGCATTATACCCTTCCATGCAGATTTACAAGGACCATTCTTGCACCCCTATTATTGGCAGCCTAAACAAAGAAAAAGAGTTTGGACTTTTGACAAGGTGCCAAACTCATCACTACCACCCATTTTTTTTTTTAATTTTAGACAATTCAATTTTCTCAGGAGCATGAGAACAGCTGGGACAGAGAAAGATAAAAATCATTATGATCGTGACCTGCATAAACTCTTTAGAGAGGAGGCGACAAAACCACATACCTACCTGCATTTCAAAGATGTTGTCCAGTAGTCAACAGATCATACGCGTGAGTTTGAAGCAAATCAAAGGGTGATTGATTAGTTTGATTTTTGGAAATTTGAAACAGGATTTGGATTGAAGAGAATATGGCATGTCAAAGTGGGATTTTTAACCAAATTGGTGCGTGCAATTTAAAAGAAAAATTATAGAAATTGACAATTTTTAAAAATTTACTCATATAGATAAGTCATGCTACCATGACACAAGTTCATTGTAACAAAGATATGCATAAGTTTGAATTTGTGAAACTAAAATCATACCATAATGATTTTTGTGTAAAAGGAAAACTCATGTTTGATCCACACAGATTTGATTAATATTAATCAAGGTTGGCATGTTGATATGACTTTAATATAATCTGATTCAAATAGAAGTTGTGTTACTTTATTTAAAATAAAAGAATTAACATTAATCTAAGTCAGATGGGTCAAATACAACATTTCTTCTTACACCAAAGTCGTGTAAGCTGATATGACTTCACTTTCACAAATCTAACACGTGTCATGCATCACTTTTTTCACAATAAATTGTGCCTGGCACAATTTACCGACATAAGTAAATTTTCCAAAATTTGTCAATTTCGGTAATTTCTTTGTAAAATTGTACCAATTTCATTAAAAAACCTGTCAGTCATGTGTTTAGGGACAGACTAAGATACTCTGACAGTATTTCCCAGTCATATAATACATGAGATGATTTTAACTTGTTAAAAACCTTTGTTTATTTTATAATCTTGTTTTCTTTTGTAAATGTTTACAAAAAAGTTTATCTAAATAAGGACCTAAATAGAAACTACAAATTCAGCTAGTTTTATCCGATGCTTATATAAGAGAAGTCATAAGTAAGGAGCTAAAATAGCAGTTTCACAGCAGCAGCCCAACCGTATATAACTAGGATTCAACTTTGTAATAGACTTTTGTCAGCCCCTTCTTCGAGCGAATTTGAGAAACCTGATCAAATACACAGATTATAGAAGCATATAACACAAAATTGTTACCAAGCAACAAAATATAACTAAAAAAGACCATTTTTCTATAAACCAAGTAATAAGTCTTTGAACAACAAAGTTTTCATTAATTCAACAGTTTCAATGAAAGAAGTTCATTGGTGCTAGTTGCAAAGAGTGAAGCGTAAATGTTCTTATAAGCAGTGCAGCAATCACAGATTCGAAACAGAAAAAACTGCCCAGCAGAAATAAAATCCAAGCTAGAGTACACTCTCAAAAAAAGTACTAATTAAAAAATTGGCAATATCCTAGGGAAGACCGGAAAATAAATTAAGCAGAGATGGTAAGGCATTTCCCTAGCTGCACAAGAAAAATAAAGTGTTCTTCAGAAAAATAATTCATACAAAACAAATCACATATGTGGGATATCTCAACTCAATCTAAAAGGAAAGGAAGAAAAACATAAAGAGAAAAGTTTGAAGAATCTCATCCCCTGAAAAAAAAAAAAAAAAAGTCAACCTGGAGTTCAGTTTTCGCCTCTGCTCATCAACAAAAAGTGAAACCTCATTCCCTTTCTCCTGTGTAGGCTCAAATTCCCCTCCCCCATTCTCAAAGAAACCATAGTGAAAAACCTACATCATCGTAATATTAAAAAGAAATCCAAGGATGTATACAAAATAATAGATGACCTCAGAGACAGGTTCAAAAAAAAAAAAAAGGAACTTTCATTCTTGAAACTTACAATTCCATCTTTGGATCGAACATAGAAACCAGAAACTTGTTTTCTAAGCCATGAATGAGTAGAAAGCCAGTATCCGCGGGTTGACCGCCTCCTTGCGGATAGAATATTGTACGATCCAATATCAAAACATGTCTACCATCATCGCCCTATTCATTTTACATCAAGAACTAAGAAAATTAAGATTTCTCATGTCTCAAAAATTAGCGGGTGAATAACTAACTAACCAACAAGCAAGAAGTAACAGAAATGAACCTTGAAGTGAGATAACAGCGTGGCAGTGCATTGGCGGCTCCACATGTCATCGTAGTATTCCAGCTTCGTGGGATTCTTATACGAATCCATGGCTTCTACCGAACCGAACCCTGAATCTGTGTCTTTGGGTTTTTGTTCGTATCATAATAATATATAACATTATTAAATATATTATGATATGTATTTTATGTTAAAAATATTATAAAGATAATTTAATAAAATGGTATACATAGACAAATGTATAATATTGTAATGCATGTGACGTGTAAAGGCGTAATTAAGTATGTTGTATACCAACATATAAGGAAATATCATAAACTTTTATGAGTATATTGTTCTTTTACGAGTGAGTGATGTTATCTTTATCATACAATATAATATCACATAATATAAATATAAATAAAATATTATAAATATATATTTTTTAATAACTTAGTACATTTTATTCAACCATCTCTTATTGCAATATAAAAACAAAAAAAAATTATTAAAAACTTTTATCAATTTTCGTAAGATGCTATATTTATCTATTCTACTCACACATTATTAAAACCTAAAATATTATTGAAATCCACATACTTCTCTATTTATTACCTACATAATACATGTATATTTCAGAAATAAAAATATTAATAAAAATAGACAAAAAAAAAAAAACATAATCGAATCATATATATTTCATTTAACTAATTTTTCACACTGAATTGCATCCCATTTAGAGGAATCAATTTATTAAAATTCTCAATTACTTTTAACAATTGCTATCATGCT
>Ga0209489_100381_pt1 | contig 79692 bp, 59 predicted proteins | sample SiratrowhiteBW_FD_187527 | JGI IMG/M metagenome (GOLD analysis project Ga0209489, IMG submission 187527) | Root nodule microbial communities of legume samples collected from California, USA - Siratro white BW (SPAdes) (version 2) | ecosystem: Host-associated > Plants > Roots > Nodule | place...
ACAACTTTTCTGCACCAAGGACTCCACAACAGAATGGAGTGGTGGAGAGGAAGAATAGATCATTGGAGGAGCTGGCCAGGACGCTGCTGAATGCAACAGATTTGCCTAAATACCTCTGGGCTGATGTAGTTAGTACAACATGCTATGTACTGAATAGAGTACTCATTTGTCCAATCTTGAAGAAGACCCCCTATGAGCTATTTAAAGGTAGAAAGCCTAACATTTCCCATTTAAAAGTTTTTGGATGTAAATGTTTTATTTTAAACAATGGGAAAAACAACTTGGGCAAATTTGATCCAAAAGCGGATGAGGGTATCTTTCTTGGTTACTCACTGCACAGTCATGCATATAGAGTGTATAATAGGAGAACCATGGTTATAGAAGAATCCATGCATGTCGCTTTTGATAAAACTGACCACAAAGTGCAGGAAAGTATTAAGATTACTGCAGATGATGATGAACCAGTGAATCAGAAGATTGTCACAGATCAACTGAGTAAATCCGTAAAAGACAATCAATCAGATGAAGCTCAATCAATTGAACCACATGATCAACCGATTGAATCTAGCACTGGAGCAGCAGCAACTAGTACTGAACTACTTAGAGAATGGAGGGTTCCTAGGAATCTATCACTAGACAATATCATTGGTCAGGTACAGAAGGGTGTAACCACTAGAAGATTCATGAATCATTTTTGTGAACATATGGCCTTTGTGTCACAAGTTGAACCCAAGTCAGTGGGTGAAGCTCTTGAAGATAGCAGCTGGATAAATGCCATGCACGAGGATTTGAACTAGTTTGCAAGAAATGAGGTCTGGACACTTATTCTTAGATCAAAGGAGATGAATGTGATCGGAACCAAGTGGGTTTTCAAGAACAAGATATATGAACAAGGTGTCATTGTGAGGAACAAGGCGTGACTTGTTGCAAAAGGATATAACCAAGAAGAAGGCATCGATTTTGGTGAAACCTATGTGCCCAGTAGCTAGATTGGAAGCAGTTAGATTGCTACTAGCATATACTTGCTTGAAGGGGTTTAGATTACATCAAATGGATGTCAAAAGCGCATTCTTGAACGGGTTCATTGATCAAGAGGTATATGTGAGCCAACCCCCTGGATTTGAAGATCACAACAATCCAGATTACGTTTTCAAGCTCAAGAAGGCCTTGTATGGGTTAAAGCAAGCACCTCGAAAGTGGTATGAGAGGTTGAGTAACTTCTTGCTTTCTCAAGGCTATGAGAGAGGGAAAACAGATAAGACCTTGTTCATTAAGAATTCATGCAGTGATATAATACTTGTTCAAGTTTATGTTGATGACATTATTTTTGGTTCAACTAATGAAAGTTTATGTGAGCAGTTTGTTGCTACTATGCAAGGAGAATTTGAGATGTCCATGATGGGGGAACTCAATTTCTTTCTAAGCTTGCAGGTTAAACAAGTTGAACATGGCATATTTCTTTGTCAAGCAAAGTATTGCAGGGCATTATTGAAGAAATTCTATATGGAAAATTGCAAAGAAGCTTCCACCCCAATAGCCATTGGATGCTATTTAGATGCTGATGAAACTGGAGTTGATGTGGATCAGACTAAGTTCAGACAATTTGAGCAAGTAGACCAGACATCATGTTCAGTGTGGATTTATGTGCCAGATTTCAAGCTAAACCAAAGGAATCACACTATGTGGCAGCCAAAAGAATTTTAAAGTATCTCAAGAGAACCACTGAAGTTGGTCTATGGTATCCAAGTGAGGTAACTTTAAATCTTGTTGGATATTCTGATTCTGACTTTGCAGGTTGCAAAGTGGATAGGAAGAGCACTAGTGGAACATGTCACTTGCTAAGATCCAGTTTGATATCTTGGCACAGCAAGAAGCAAGCCTGTGTTGCATTGTCTACAGCTGAAGCAGAATACATAGCTACTAGAAGTTGTTGTGCTCAAACCATCTGGTTAAAACATCGGTTAAGTGATTTTGGACTTAATCTTTCTAAAATTTCATTGTTGTTTGATAACACAAGTGCAATTAACTTGACTAAAAATCCAGTTCAGCACTCTAGAACCAAACATATTGAAATTCGACACCATTTTATAAGGGATCACATTATGAATGGTGATTGCGAAATTCAATTTGTTAATTCAGAGAATCAACTTGCAGATTTATTCACAAAGCCCTTAAATAAAGAAAGATTTAATTTTCTCAAAAATGAGTTAGGCATTATTGATTTCAAAAATGTGAATTAATTCTGGACGTAGTTTACTGACTGGAATGTGTCTCAGTTAATTGAGAATCAATAAATTGAGCAGAAACTGCTGTAGCTGTTTGATGTGCAGACAAAATCTGTGTGTATTACTGCACCATAAGAGATGCTTCTTGGGAAGGCAATGACATCTGAACAATGGAGATGCTTCGCAGTGAAGAATAAGTACATGAAAAGGATCAAAAATCAATTCAGAACTGATCAACTGCAGTCAACAGAATCAGCACTATATGGGAATCACTACAACTGGAGAATAATAATAAGATTGTAACCTGCTTCTGGTCAAGGGACACAACTGGTCAACGTTCAGCAACATGTGACACACCTGCATGTGGAACGAGCATGCTTAAAGAGAAGAATCCTCACAGTGCCACGTGTCACAGATTAATTCGTGGTCAACTAGTCAAAAAGCAGTTCAGAATATTCTCTGGAGAAAAGTACAGTCAGTCTGTTTCTCTGCAACAGAATCTATGCATGCATTTGTTATGTCCTGCAGTGTTCAGTGTTTTGTTTGTTTGTGCATTTGAGTTTCTTTAAATTAGAATAGGTCTTGCATTCACTTGCACACACCTTACACTACTCATTATGTGAACACTAATCTCAAGAACCCATTGAGCATTCTGCCCTTGTCTTCAACCAAACCATGGCCTCCTCCTCAGCATCTAGAAAGAGAACAAAGAAAGCTGTAGCAAAACATGTTGAACAACATGATTCCGACGACAACAATGAATCTGACTTCCTTACTAGATGGTTCGGTGGCAATATGGAGAGCATCAACGAATATCACAGGGAGTTTAGCCAGAAAACATTTGTCAACCCAAAATTCCTAAGGATGGAGTTCCTTAGAAATGAAAATCTGAATCAAGTGGTGGATATCCTCAAGTTTCAAAGGCTTGAACACTTTGTCAAGTTGTCCGGGAATATCTATCCAGACTTGGTGAAGGTATTCCTTACCAATATGTGGATAGATGAAGGTGTGATTTATTCACAAGTGAAAGGGGTAGACATGGCTATCACGGATGAAGTTTGGCTCTCGGTGGCTGGCTTAAGGGATGCTGGAACAATAGTGAGCAGAGCTAACGTGGCAGATCTGGGTGGTTTTGACAAGGTCCAGTTCTTCAATGCTTGTCTAAGGAACCCAAACAGTTCAATGAGGAGCTATTCAGTGGGAGGACTTTCTATTATTCCAAGACTGTTGTCCTATATTGTCATATGGATACTTACACCTAGATGATTTAATCATGTTGTGCTTACTGAAGATGACCTGATCCTGATGTACTGCCTGGTCAACAAGATAAAGGTAAACTGGGTAAGTGTTATTAAGGAGCAGCTGGTCCGCATTAGGAAGAAGCCTGAGTTTAAAATTCCCTATGCAATGTTGATTTCTAGCTTCATTGAGTACTATGATATTGATGTGGAGAATGAGCTGAGTGAAGAAGTCAAAGCTCATAGTGAGATCACCGTGGCCACATTGAACAAAATCGGGCTGAAGAAGGTAAATGGAAATCAATGGATTTGCAAGACCAGTGCTGAAGATGACATAGATGGTGCTGGAAAAAGTGCAGCTGCTGAGCAGTTTACTGGAGAAGATCTGGGGACTGGAGAACAGTCTTACTCCAGGTTTGAGCAACTGATGATCAATCTGCTGAACAACATTGAAACTAATCATAGGTCTCATCATGAGTATTGTGAAACTCACTTCCAAAACCTAGAAGAGTGGGTTGATGACATTCAAGGCAAGCTGGGGCAAATGTTCTATGGGCCAGATGATTAGTGTGTACACTACAAGTCTGATGATTGTTCCCCTCCATTTGATGAACTCAATGGGGGAGAATTGTGTGTGTTTCGTGTGTCTGCCCTGTGTGATTTACAGTTTGTTGTTTGTCATATGTTTCAGTTTGTCTTTCAGTTTGGTTTGCTTTAGTTCAGATCTGCTTAGTATAGTACTAAGCTTGGTTGATTGAATATCTGTTGGGTATGTGCTAGCACCTGCAGCTCAGTTATATTTCCAGTTTGTTGTTGTTTTTCTTAATCATGATCTATGTCCTTGATGTAATTGGCAACTTCCTATGTTGATTGACCTTCACGGGTCAATATATATTAATGAAATGATTGCCTTATGTTATTAATCTCTTTATATGCTTTTAAGGGACATCAAAGTATGGGGGAGTAAAACATCTTGATCTGAATAAACTGAGTCTGGATACAGGAAGAAATTTAATTAACTGTGTTTTAACTCAACTAGTTGATTTGATATTTTTTGCTCTGAACCTATTGGACCTTGTGATGCTAATAAACTGTTTGAGTAAATAGACAGGTATTTCAGGTTCAGATTGTTAAAATCAACACACAACAGATTGCCTTCATCAAATTGGGAGAGATTGTTAGCACCAAGGCTAAGCATGTGATTTGATGAAGTCAATAAAGACCATAGCTTGCTAAAGTTTCTGATGAATTGTATCTGGACTATGTTAGATCAATGCCTAGCACGTGAGCTGATGAAGACTTCCTCATGAAGAATCTGTTGGAACCAACTTGGACCAGAATTGTTCAAGTGAAGACTTTGTGCCAACATGAAGATGGTTGGGTGATTAAGTTTTGGTCCTTAGTTGGGTTTGTTGTGTTGGTGATTGGCTTAGTCCTTAATCATTAGTGGCATGGTTCATCATTCCTGATGTGCTAAAGAAATTCACAAATATTTTTTAAAACTAGTTTTAAGAAAAATAGCCCAAACTGTTTTTGTTGGAAAAGTTTTTTCAATCAATTGAATTTCTAAAACAATCGATTGAATGTGACAGTTATTTCTATTACAACTGGAATCTTTGACTGGGTCAACTAACGGTCAATTCAATCGATTGAATGGTTTGTTCAATTAATTGAACTGTGACAGCTAAGATATTATTTAAACTAATTTGAGCATTTAAAGGAATGGGCACTATCATTTTCAGAAATCTAAGACTTTCGAAAAGCATTCCTTGAGATTTTCTAAGTGAGATATAGCGCCCCTTTTGTGCGATCATCATTTTGTCAAAGCCTTTCAAATCAAGAAACCTCCAAGAACGTGAATCTTTGAAGCATCCTTGAGTGAGGTTCTTGCGACTTTGGTTCTAGACCAAAGCTAAGTCTTCTACACCTGATCTTCATTCTTTGTAATTTGTTCTGTGTAAAAGTACTGTGTGATCATTTCTGATCTTATTATTCTGTAATCTGTTTGCTGTTTTCAATTACTGGGTTTGTAATTGAGTTGGTGCAGTGAGTTTCTACACTAGTCTCACATCTGCTGAAGGGTTCAGTAGAGGGTGAGTGCTGCGGGGAGCAGTGTTGCTTGCGGACTACAAGTGTTGTAGTACAGTGGGTTTCTGCACTGGTTACACACTAGTTGAGAGGTTCAGTGAGGTGTGGGTTTACTGCTGGGAGCAGTTTGTAACTTGCTGGGAGCAAGGGTTGTAAACTGATCTTGTGATCTTTTAGTGGAAATCTTTGCTAGTTTGCAAAGGATTAGACGTAGCCCTTGTGGAAGGGTGAACCAGGATAAAAATTTTGTGTTCTTGCTTTTCTCCCTACTCTTCTTGATTTCTTGCATTCAACTGTTGTTATCATTTAAATTGACTGGATTAAAATCTGATCATATAGTTGATTATATTTTGAACATCTGTTTTCATATATCTGAATCAACTGTGATTCTGGATTATTTTTAATCTACTGGATTGTGTTTAATCATCTTGAATATTGATTAACACATTTCTATACTGAAACTGTTTTCTGGGTTTTTCTTTAATAATTTCCGCTTTGCACAATTGATTGTTTACTGAACAGTTCAGAATTACACGAGTTGATTGATTGAATTAAGAATTTTCATTCTCTATTTCAAGAAAAAATCAGATTTGCGAAAAGATTTTGAAAGTTCAATTCACACCCCCTCTTGAACTCGGTCTAAACCTTATTTTATAGAATAGCCCTTGTGAATCATACTCATCTTTAACCTTCAAAAACTTCTCTGCATTTTTATACTTCTTCATTACTCCTTCAAATGCCACATTCCTATTCTTACTCCATTGGGGTAAACCTCCATATTTGAAAATCCCTATCTGCTCAACCTCTTCAATAATGTCTTCATTCAACCAGGAGTCATAGGGTCTTTAAAAACATTAATCCATGTAAGAGAAGAGAAAAACCTAGTTATCATTTATAGATGTTGTGTGAAACAAAACTATCAAAGGAAAACCAATTCATACTCGATAAGACAAATATCTCTTGATCCATGCTTTCGGAGAGGATTGACAGCCTTTCCAATCTTAGTGGCCTGGAAAAATTAATTGTTCAGATAACTGAAAGATGTACTGAAGCCAAAAATGGCAGGACAAAAACACATCTACAAGCCAAACAGCAGGAAAGAAAAATGGCAGGTTTAATGAATGAGCAAGGGATGACTTAATTCAAACCTTCAAAAGATCAACTGTGAGTTCCATCAGCTGAAGCCTCCTCAATGAATCAAACAAAATTGAATCAGATTGTTGCAACATGAAATATAAAACCATGAATCATGGGACTGCAGGACACAAACCAATTTAATCTTTCATGTACGAACTACACTGCCATCCAACAAAACCACTTATATTTTATGACGAGGCTTCTCAAAAATGGTCACTGTGGTTGCAACAAGACCATCCAGGTCTGAGACCATGATTGAGGCACAGAAAGGTTATATTACAATTTGGGTAAACAATAGGTAGAGAAGGAGTAAGTGCTCACCGAGCAGCTGCATGTGCTGTGTCAAATCCACCTACACAATTTTATTCAAACAAAACTATCTCGTCAGTCGTCCCTTAAAATTTCCCCCACAATACACTCTTGTCTGCCTCCCAATTCGTATCCACAACAAAACATTATTAAAAAAACATAATAAAATATACACAGTGTACAACAAAAACTACCACATATGCAATCCTTTCCATCGTGATACCTACCCAAATACACTTGTTTTCCACAATCCCTGCACTACCAAGGACAACCACAACCAAAGGAATCAATATCACACCTTTCAGAAATTCTTAGAATTTTTTTAATAAATTTTCAAGACAAATATATCTTGATCCATGCTTTCGGAGAGGATTGACAGCCTTTCTAATCTTAGTGGCCTGGCAAAATTAATTTTTCAAACAACTAAAAGATGTATTGAAGCCAAAAATGATAGGACAAAAACACATATACAAGCCAAACAACAGGAAAGAAAAATGGCAGGCTTAATGAATGAGCAAGGGATGACTTAATTCAAACCTTCAAAAGATCAACTGTAAGTTCCATCAGTTGAAGCCTCCTCAATGAATCAAACAAAACTGAATCAGACTGTCGCAATATGAAATATAAAACCATGAATCAGGGGACTGCATGACACAAACCAATTTAATCTTTCATGTACGAACTACACTGCCATCCAATAAAATCACTTATATTCTATTACAAGGCTTCTCGAAAACGGTCACTATGGTTGCAGCAAGACCATCCAGGTCTGAAACCATGATTGAGGCATAGAAAGTTTACATTACAATCTGGGTAAACAATAGGTAGAGAAGGAGCAATGCTCACCGAGCAACTGCATGTGCTGTGTCAAATCCACCTACACAATTTTACCCAAACAAAATTATCTCATCAGTCATCCCTTAAAATTTCCCCCACAATTTTACCCAATTCGTATCCACAACAAAACATTATTAGAAAAACATAATAAAATATGCACAGTGTACAACAAAAGCTACCACATATGCAATTATTTCCATCATGATACTTACCCAAATACACTTGGTTTCCACAATCCATGCACCACCAAGGACAACCAAAACCAAAGGAATCAATATCACACCTTTTAGAAATTGTTAGAAATTCTTTCAATAAATTCACACAGCACCAACCATATATGACTCCCATCGACCGGTTCTTCTGTAAAACGTAACTCGGGATACTGCGAACTTCGCAACTCGCAGACTTTTCTTCATCGGCTCCGACACTTTCACTGACTTACTGGCCATTAGGAAGGCCGGAATCCTCGACCGGAAAAAATTGAAAAACTACCGGGTGACGGGTGTGTGGTCACTGTCATCATGTGTAACAGAAAAGCCGAATGTTTTCTCTAACTTCAATGAAGTCTGTCAGAACCGGGGTCACGACGGGGATGGCGAACAAAACTATAACTTTTTTTTAAAATAAAACAGAGGAGTCGCCACCATAATTTATTAATGGAAAACTATGAAAAACCAAAAACAGGATAAGGCAAGTTCACAAAACCGGATTTAGAGTCCGGGAGTCGGTTACGTGTGGGGAAGGTATTAGCACCCCACAACGCCCATCCTAAGACGGTACCTTTAATTAAATAAGTAACCTGAGTGTAATTTTTTTAAAAAAACATTTATTTTCCCAAGAAAGAGATTAAGATAAAACAAACAAAATGTTTTTTTTTTATTTTAGGGAGCCTGACAAGGTTTGACCTTGCTCCTACGTATCTCCATCAGGGATGAAAAATCAGGGTTACGTAGTTCTTTGAGAAAATTCGGTTGTTGAAATGTCCAATATTTTTTAGTGTTGAAAATTTTATATATTTTTTATTTTGAATGTTTTTTATAGTAAATTTCAAATTTGGATACCGTATACGCGTGCGGTCCTTTGGTATTCCAGACAAAACTTCAAAGTTGGGTACCGTAGACGCATGCGGTCTTTTGGTATTCCAAACAAAGTTAAAACTTCCCGAATTAAACTCTTGTACGGTGCGAACGACCATTTTAAGAATTCAATCGAGTCATCATAACTTTTCAAATCAAAATTTGGATAGTTAGAAGTTAAACATCTTTTTTTTTAAAAAAAGAAAAAAAACACAATATGTCAAAACTTTTATTTTCTTTATATTTTTTTTATAAAAAGAACTAAAGGGGTATTTATGGAAATAAAAAGAATTATGGGCGTAGGTCTAAATATATGGGGTTGCAGGGAGCAATTTAATGGCTTGCGAAGTACTGGGAGGCATTTGAATTTATTCTGGAAGAATGTAACAACAAAGTCAAGGTGGCCTAGGTGGTGACACAAGGTGGTGGCTCGCTTGGGAGTTGATGGTGGAAGGTGGAGGGTTGATTTTGGTTTCGGGCATCAAGAAGTGGAGGACGTTGTGGTGGCTTTGAGGATGTGGTGGTGCATGAATAATTTTTTTTTATTTTTTTATTTTATCCTAATGCATGCGTAAAGAAACTTGAAAATAAGCAGAAGAAAAAAAAAGCAACATACCTGGGTGCTTGAATAAGCTAATATTTTTCTTCTCTGCTTTCTTCTCTCTATTCTCAATACACGATTCTCTATTTTTTCTCACTTCTCTCTCCTCGTTCTCTCTTTTCTCTCTTCAATGTTCCCTCTTTTCTTCTCCAGAATCCCTGTGCCTTTAGTTTTTTTTTTTCCACAATGATTTTTCCTCCCTTTATTAAAGTCCCTCTCTTTTCTGATTTTTTTCTGTTTTTTTCCGTTATATATTTTTTTAATTATTTATTTAAAACATTAACAGACAAATCTAAACTACTCTATTTTTTATTATATTTATTTAAGCAAAACAGCTTTTTGTTTTATATATTTATTTTAAAACTTGCAAATCAAGTATAGAAACAGTTATTTTATTGTTATATTTGTTTTTATTATTTTTTATTTATTATTTATTTATTAATTTTCAGATGCTGTTGTTTTAAATTAAGATATTTTTGTTATTTTCTTGTTATTTTCGTTTTTTATTATTAATTATTTATTTTATTATTTTTTTTGGAAAAAATCATTTTTTATTTTTATTAATGGAAAAATTCAAATTTATTATTTATATTTTGTTTTTTTATTGTTATCATTATTTTTTCAAGAAAACTTAAACTAATAAATATTTTTTATGTTATTATTCTTTTTTTTTATCAATATGCTTTAATTAAAATATTACCCGGACAAAATCGGGTGTTGACAAAGTCCAGGTCAAGGATCTTCCAATTATTGGAAACCTTAAAAAATTGAGAGCGTGGGAATGAAAGTCGCAAATCACAAACCCAAAAAAACATAAAAAAATATTTTGCCCAAATCCTAAACCCATGAAAATCCTAAATAATATCAGGAAATCCTCAAACTGCATAAACATGATAAACATGATATAGATCTTACCTAATGTCTTCCTCCAAATCCACATCAATTTTGATCTCCTTGAGATGAGACCGTTGGAATCAAGTGAATAGGGTTTGGAAGGTGAGAGGGTGAGACCGAACGAAAATGCGAGAGTGTGTTGCAGCAGTGAAGAAAAAATAGAAACGCAGAAGAATGAGAGAAGTTTATGAACATAAGATTAGGGTTTTTTGAAATTTAAATTTTGAAAATGGAAATGAGAGAGAAGTGGAAGGCGCGAAAGAGGGTTCACGTGTTGCATGGAAGAATGACCACGATTTATCCTATGTTAAAAAACACGTGTGTAATTTTCTTTTTTTGGTAAAATTTTTGATTGATTATTTTATATTATCTTTTAAAATTTGTCATTTGTGCTCCCTACAATTGTTATATATATATATATATATTTTAATTTCAATTTTGATTTTCTATTTTTTAATTAGCAATTTAGTCTGCACTTATATATATGATTACAAAAATGTTAGAGTAACCAGTATAAAAGTTTATAGTTAAACTTTCTTATTAATATCTCAAATGAATCAACAATTAACATGTATAAAAGTTTATTGTCATCATTACTAAATAAAGACATTTAGAAATACAAAGAAATAAAGATATTTAGCGTTGGTTAAAAGTCAATATAAATATGTAAAATTTTATATTAATTAATTGATAGCACGGATTTCTGATGCACATGTAACAAATTCTTAAACCATATTTATTTATTTATTGATGTCAATTTTTGAAAATCAAATTTAAGTAATGTGATTAAATCGACATAAGTTTAGCATTAATTTTTAAACTAATTTTTAGTTAAATTTAGTTTTGTGTCGAGTTTAATATTTTGATATTTTAAAATTTATTTAATTTAACATTTTTTTAAGTTGATGATAAGTGAAATTCATTTTAATATTAGTTAATTTGTGTTAGTGTCATTGATGTTAATGAAAGTGAAATAAAAAATTATTTCTTGTAAAGCGTCTGTCTCTATTGTTATCTTGAACAAAAATAACATGCAAATATAAAAATAGACCAAACAAAATAAGCATATGAATTTAATTGAAAGAGTTTCATGAAGAAAGAAACGTGAGATTAAACTTTCTTTCATGGTGATAATTACTTTCTTTAATTTGAATTGTGATAGACATTGTTTAAATAATAATTCGTAATTCAAGGGGACAAAAAAAAAATCTTAAAAAATAAGATAAGTTGTTACCATAGTTTATTAAGACAAAATAAGAAAAAAATATTTTTAGAAAGGTAATCTTCAAAACTAAATTTGGGTTTCGAAGTTGATTAGATATAAGGAGAGATATTAACTCCTTATAATATACTTACAATATACTTATGGATACCTTTAATTAAATGTGCAAAATAAATATAATATTATACCACTTTTCCCTTCAGGTAATGTTAATATGGCAACACCATTACCTAAAATAAGAAGTAATAGTTTTAAGTGATCAAAGTGTATAGCAAAAACATTGTTTATTTATTTTAAGCAACGCAGCAAAAAATCGATAAGCAATGGTTATTGAGATGTAAATACTTTAGATTTTGAAATTGTAGGTATTTTAAACCACTTTTAATTAATATTGCTTTAAATATAGCCCAATAGTTTTTAAAATATGGTTATTTTATACTATATTCTTAAAATTATAAGTATCTTAAATCAAATTTAATTAAAGTTGTCTTTAATGTAACTTTCAAATTAAAACCTCAAATATGTAAATTCTTATTCCCAAAATGTTAAAAAAAAAAGCATTGATTCCAAACCACTAAAATGAAAAATCTATGATTCCATAGATAGAAAAATCTCGAACCATGCTTTCTTCTAATCAATATTATTAATATTATTATTAATATTATTCTTAATAATGTTGTTATTATTATTAATATTAATATTAATATTACAATTAATATTATTAACATTATTATTTTAGTTATTATTGATAATAATAATAATATTATTATTATTATAATTATTATTATTAGTAATAGTAGTAATATTATTGATATTATTATTATTAATCATAAAAATCATAATCATAATTATAATAATAATAGTATAATAATAATAATCATAAAGTTTATTGATGTAGTGATTATAAGTTTTATAGCATAAAATCGTTGTCTAAAAATATTGCTTATTGGGACATTATAAAACAACATTTTTATAAAATATGTGACTTTAGAAACTACATCGTTGCCATTAAGTTACAACAATAGCCACATACTCCACACTTGAAAATTCTCCCTCAAAGTGTTGTCTAAATTTTAGGTCACACTTTTTTAACTTTAGACTACACTTTTTAAATATTGTCTAACGCAAAAAATCATGTAATATAAAAATATTTATTTTTTCTCAAAAATAAAACAAAAATAGATTCAAACCATTTAGTTACTTATGTTTGAAAACCAAGAAAATGATTATGAAATTACTTATCAGGACTTGACAAGAATTGATCTTGCTGATAACATATATTTTTATCATATATTTTTACCCAATTTTAACCATGAAGTCAATTCTTTCTAAACTTGAATCCTAGTTATTTGCTTATTTTATTATATTTTTGTTAATAAATTGATTACTTATGTATGAGAATGGTAAATTATACTAATTTTCTTTATTTTACCGAGAAATAGAATAGAAAACACTGGATTTAGAGTTTGTTTATGAAATTACCTATTAAGACTTGACAAGGATTGACCTTACTCAACATATTTCGATTCATAATGTAAAATCATGATTACGTAATTCTTGATAAAAGGAGTATGTTATGAAAATGTTGATATAAGTCTGACAATGATTGACCTTGTTCCTACGTATTTTCATTCACAATAAAAAAAATTAAGGTTATGTAGTTCTTTTTGTAAAAGGATGTTATTTGTGTTGATATATTTTTTTAATTTTTTAATTTTTTCAACTTTTTAATTTTTTCAATTTTGATAATTTTTCAATTTTTTAAATTTTGATATATTTTTTATATTTTTGCATTTTTTAGTTGACGTTGATTAAATGCGAGGGATTATACTTGATATTTTTACAAAAAACCATACATAAATGTAGATATCGATACTATAAACTATTACATGACTATTATTTAAGAGAATATATTTATGTAATAAATTGTTATACCAAAATAGGATATTGAATAACCTACATTGAATAAGAGATGACGCCTACGACATTCATATACTCGAACAATTATTTTTAGTCATATGATTTTATTATTTTTAAATAATTAAGTATTAAATATGTGGTAATACATGTTTTTATGGAAATAATTAAGCGTATAAAACTGGTATAAAGTTAATAGAAATAAATCTATCATATAAAAAATAAATATTTATTTTAATTAATATACACTAGATTTGAGATGATATGTGTGGTCATACATATACCTAAATGACTCTTTAATATTTTTTAAGTTATTATTAATGAAATATATTTTTTAACATTTATTTAAGTTAGCATTGAATTAACTGATGCTAATGAAACATATATTTAATATTTGTTTTAACTTGCGTCGGTTAAGACAACACTAACCTTGCAATTTAAGTACCATATAAATTAAAATAGGAATTTTAGATAACGTTTAATCAAAGGTAGAAACATTGATTGTTTAATCAAAGATAGAAACATTGTTTTGGCATTAGGACCTCCAATTTGAGTATATATATTATAATCACCATCAGATGGCAAAAGCAATTATCAATAAGAAATCCCAATTCTGAAATTTCTAGTTTTCTCTGTCTCTGGTTCCTATAGTTGATTTTATTGCCATTAACGAAATATAGTGTTTCCAATTTCGAGGTGTGTTGGTTCTCTTACTTATGGTTGTGTTCTCAAATTTCAATGATGATAGTGGTTATGGAGAGACTATCGTTGTTGCTACATGTTTCAAAGATGAGAGACACTCTCTCGGATTTAACATTTTTTTATGAATAAGCAAAACACTATACATTGTTGTTGCATGAATAACTTATCCAATTTTAAAAATTTTGATGACATGACTATATATCGTTGTCTTGGTTGATGCTATATAGAGTCACCAACACTATATAAAATCGGTCTTCAAAAACTAACACTAGTGAATTAATATCTATACTCGACGCAAATCTGATGTTATTTATTAATTAATATTAACTTTTAGTTGTTAGTCAAAAATCATGTTAAATATATTTTTTTAACGATATCTAATGATTCTATATAATTTTGTGTTAATAATTAAAAGGCATATTAGGAAACAAAAAGGTTTCCTGATTTATTTATTTTTTTTAAATTACAAACCAATCTGCAATCAAAATTGTATAGATATTAAAATTAAATATTTAAAAAACTACTTTAACTTTAAATTGAATTTAAACTCTTCTTTTTATTCTTACAAAGTATTTTCAATTGCTCTATGAAGAGCTTGCTTCCTATAAATTGTGAGACAAAATTTATATTGATCATTAAACATGGGAGGTTGAGTGCAACACTTTGAATGAATTATTTCAAGCAATTATGGTACAATGACGTCTATTTTCAACATTTGTCGGCATGTCATTCTAATGTTTAGTTGTAAAAAGTTATTTGTGAAGATCGAGATATTTCAAAATCTTAGCTAAGGTTTATGAATGTTGTAATCTCTAAAGTTGATTGACTCTCGTTAATAGAGAAAGTCCTTGTATTATACTTGGATCGAAGCTTAGTAAGAGGTTGAAAAAAAGATGAGGTCACGACTGGGACTTGTGGATCATATATCCTTACTAAAATAATAGACTTGGAAATACACGTGAGACAAAATGTAAGACGAATTTAAGGTAATAAAAAAGTTAATTAAATCTACCGTGCTCCTCACATTGAAGAAAATTTGAATTAACAGAGATAAGAAAATTATTCTATTACATATCCTAACAATGAAATAAACCAAATTTCTTTTTAAGACGTCATTTAACAGAGAAGACTGTCGAAACTTTAATTTTTAAAAACGATACATGTTTGCATTTTTTTCATAAGTAAAAGCATATGATGTGCTAAACACATTAATCAAAAAGAAAACTAAAAAAGAAGTACATGAAATATGAATTAGGCCAAAACTAATGAAAGACAAAATAAATCAGTAATACAAAACAAAACAAATAAGTAGCCTCTTTTGTAATAAAGTCTTGAGCTAAAAAATTCGATATCCCATTCTACCGTAAAAAAGATATTTGCAACCGAAGTGTAATATAATTTGCAAATTCTGAAAATTATTATAGAATTAACCATCAAGCTTTATGGAAAAGAACAGAGTCACTAGCCATGGAATTTTGGCCTATTTGAAATTTGAATTTCTTTTTTTTTTTTTTTTTTTTTTTTTTTTTTTTTTTTTTTTTTTTATGTTTTGATAGGTTTCTTGTTATTGTTTACCATTTTATATTCTATGTTCCGTCGGCCATAGTATAATTTTAAATGAATTTGATGAAAAATTAGATTTTTTAGGAATTTCATATTTGTTGTAATTTTATACATAGACTTTCCGATTAAAAAATTATAGTTTTTTTTCAAATATTAATATCTCTATTTTTACTTTTATTTTACAAAATATTCACAAATACATATATACAGTTAAATAACTTTAGCAGCCCCCAAATGAAGGGCATTCTTGTCACAAAAGCTAATGCCATACCTACGTCCAGCCTGTGCCCTTGGTGTTTCTATTAGATGTGTATTTCATAGGAATGAAAAGTTAGGGGTTACCCCATGGACATAGTCCCACAATGTGACCGACTATTCCAAGCATTATCTATTACGGCACCACACAATCTCAACAAAAACGATGCGCCACGCCAATTACTCAACCTTATAAATGCAACTCATCTCTTCAATTTCACCACCATCTATACCCACTCCCTTCTCTCTATTCTATCTTCACTTGTTCATCATTCCATTTTCACTGTGACATGGCCAAGTTGCGAAGTGCAAGGGTCACCACCGAGGTTGCTCCCCCAAGATTCGTGTCGGTGACGAGATGCCGCGTGAAGAAAATGCTTGACACCATTATGGAGGAAGAGAATGATTTTGTTGCTGACAAACGCTTCTCTTCATCTTGTGGCTCCTCCTCAAGAAGCCTTATAGAGAGGCCAATTTTGTTAAACAAATTCTAGCTTCTTAGCTATTATACATGCAGAAATTATTGTATGGTATGGAATCATTACTTGTTTCGTGTTTCAGTTAATTTTCACGTGATACAAAGTCAAGTTTTATAAACTGTTTTACGAATTAAAAATTCAACTACATATCACGTAAAAATTGATTGAAATGTGAATACGTAATAGTTTTTTTATCATGTAATAATTTCTTTATTTCTTTTTTGTGTGGTTGTGAGAAGAAGAATAAGAAGCATATGGTTTGGAAATTTTGCCAGTGCTAATCAGCTGAATAAAAATAACAGACAGGAAAATGAACACCACTTGGATTGTGACATTAACGTGTTGTTTCTCTGAGGGGATTAACACCACTTAAGTTATGATGACATTGTGCTGTTTTCTTTTTCTTTTGTCTTTTAGAATTCTTTCATTTATTTAATTTGCTCGAGTGTGCATTGGGATTTTTCATCCAGTTTTTTGATTGTGATTTCCGCTCAGGAGGCTCTTCTTGTAATTGTTTATGGCTTTTATGTAACATAGGCACAGATGAATCTCATGGATAGTATCCACGACTATGAAGCCCGGACACTGATACGGGTACAAATACGACACGGACACGGACACGTAGGCACATGTAATCTCCAAAATATAGGACACGGAGACACGGATCTATATATTACATGACTATTAATTTCAATCAAGATTTATGTGTTAAAAAACTATCTATGAACAAAGTTAGTCAAATATAACAATGAGATAGATATAATTTCTTTATCTAAAATCTAAAAAGTCAAAAAAAATATGTATAATCTAAATATTCTTATTATATATAAGATTTGTATCTTATCTTTATAATAAATTAACGAGTTTTTAAGTAAATTATTGTATTATTCTCTGTTAAAATTATGTTAGAACTATGTTAAAATTGTTAGATGTTTAAAATATTATCTTTTGAACTGGACACTTCACTAATATGTGTCGTACGAGTGTCGTACGGGTATCAGTGTCCGATACGTGTCGGACACGGATACGTCACCAAAAATGGAGTGTCCGAGCTTCATAGATCCACGATGGTGATGTTAATTACTTTATGTGTATAGCCATGGACATGGAGTAAGAAGGTCTTAATAAAGGGTCTATTTTTCTATGTCAGTTTGCTTATTAGTGGAAAACTTATTTAACGGTGATCGACTTCATTCGATGCTACTTTTCACTCCTTTTATATATTTAATTTATTTCTTTTAGCTACATAGGATATACAACAAAGATTTGAATTTGAGATTCCTCGTGACAAATCAGTTGCTTTTTTTATGTAATCTTATGACTTTGCACAACTTGATCTCAGTCTATATTAATATACTGGAATAAAAGATTAAAAGATAATGTTTTTTGATTTTAGGAGTTTTTACAAGTAATGGGATAATCAACACTATTTTCAAGATAAACAAAAAACTTAATACTAATAGCAGTTCGAAAGGGACTCTCTGAACACTCATCCCACCTTTGGATATTGCAAACTCCAAGATTCATCAGAAAGTTCAAACCTATTGAATGAAAATCATTTTGTAAACATATATATGCAGTTTGGTCTTCTGAAAAGTCAATTAATTTGAACTCTTGTAGCTTCCACTACTTACATTAGCGCATGTTTGTTTTAAGGATATTAATATTCACGTGAAAAAGAGAGAGACATCTTTGTTTGGTGTTCAAGTGATGTGCAAGAAAAAAGAGTATTGATTTGCGGGTGACTACTTGCACGGAAAAGAAGTCCAGCTAGACAACATGTAGTTACCGAAGTGTCCCTTTTTTTCACTTAAGTGCACACTTATTTGGTTGGTCCTTCTTGGGTCGTTGCTTTTGAGGTTATAGTGAATGGAGTGATGTGTTTGCAGGAACTGGTTTACAAAGATTCTGCAATGTGGTTGTGTTCTGTTGTTCGTGATGGCTACTGTGGTTTTGCTGGTGAGTATAAGCTTTATTTGCATTTTTTTTCCGTATGGAGTGGCTTGCATTAATCCAAATCAATCAATCAATAATAATAATAATAAATAATAATAATAATATTAAAAAAAATTAAAATAATAATAATAATAAAAGTAGATTTAAAGGTAAAGTAGATTTAAAGGTAAAAAATGTTGAGCTTGACGCAGCAGGCCTTGAGGGTTATATTGAATGTTTTAAAAGGCCAATGCATTGAGCAATATACTTTGCACTTTCTTGATGTAAATGATTTTAGCTTAGGGAAATATGTCATCGACGATAACTTAGTGGATGACTAAATTATGTATTTGACCTGTATTTATAAACAAAACAACTTTGTTCAACGTTTCGTCCAACTTCGTATCACTAATAGAAAAAAAGATTTCTACGTCGTTAATATAATGTTGGTTAAACCAAAGATCGATGTTATAAAAAACGCAGTGACATTTTTGTAAATAAATCAACATTCATAACGTCGGTTAGACCAAAACCGACGTTGTGATGTATACACAACGTCGGTTAAATAAAACAACCGTCATGGATATATCAGTAAAAAATACAAATTCAAAATTTAAAAATTTTCAAATAGCGGGTGAGCACCACGTCGGTTAGGAGCTACAAACCGACGTGGTGTGTCCAACCATGACGTCGGTTATGGGACTTCAACCGACGTCATGGTCACGCTGACTAAATTGAGGAAAAAGATGGGTGAAATTAGGGTTTGCACCACGTCAGTTATGGGTTTCTAACCGACATGGTGGGCCATTATAATTAAAATTGGAGATTTCAGGCCACACACCACATCGGTTAGAAGCCCAGAACCGACGTGGTGCTTCCAGCTTCACTGTTTTTACTTTTACACTTTGCCTTCCTTCCTCATTTTCACTCTTGTACGCGCTGCTGCTTCACAGTTCTCTCTCGCTCACATTGCCTTTTTCTTTCTCACGCATTCTCTCTTGCTTTTTGTCTCGCTTTCTTGCTCATATTTTCACTGGTACGTGGTGTTCTCTCTCGCGTGTTGTTCTCCCCCATCTCTCATTGTCTTTTGTGGTTTCATTCACTCCATTTTTACATTTTTTGGTTTTGATAGATTTCATTTGGGTTGATTTCCGTTCATTGGTTTTATTCTCATTATCTACAAGAGGTATGTTTTCTTATCTTTGTATGCTTGGAATGCTTTCTGGATGTTTGTATTATAGATTTAGGATTTCAAAAGTTTTTGGACGAAAGAACTTCAAATGACCATAACTTTTGATAGAAAGCTCGGATTGAGATGCTCCAAAAATGAAAGTTTCTCGAAATTGCGTAATAAAGTTCCTTGGCCATACCTTGTGGGGATTCGACAATTTTTTTTTCCAAAATTCCATCGTTTACCCTATTTTTTTAATTTTTTTGTAATTTTTTTTTCAATTTTTTATATTTTAGCTTACTATTTCATCTATTTATACTTGTCAAAAAGTTATGGAAATTTTTGTGGTTGTTGTTTGTAGTCAACTTGGACCAAGAATGAAGATCATCTTGTGTTGGTCTAGACTTAGGTTTGTATGTGAGTGTGATCCATGAACCATGAGTAAGCACTTTGAATCTTTGGAATGAGCTTTAAAGATCTACTAAGGCTAAAACTTTTAAAGTGAGGCTAAATCATTTTAGAAAACCCTTTTACAAAGTAAAGCAATAAATTGTTTTCAAAAATAAATTTGTTGAAAAATCTGTTATGAGAAAAATCAATCGATTCATTTTCGGTTTGTTAGCACTAGGAGTTGCTGTATTGATTTGATGAAGCCAAACCAACTACAATTAAAGCTGCTGAGTTAAGTTGAAGAAACCAGTCATGTTGACCAAGTCAAGACCTTGTGCTGTCAAGTGAAGATGCATGGAGTTTGCATGGAGTTTGGTGTTTTGGGTCTAGGCTTTAGGTGGTGTTGGTGTGTCTAGATTGAGGTTAAATCTGTGATGATGAATGTGCTGATCATTGATAAGCTCCACTGAGAAAATTGGCTTTAGCAAGATTTTAAAAATCATTAAAAACAGATTTCAAATTTTGATAAACCGTTTTAACTGTCTTTTAAAATCTAGTCGACTGAATGACAAATCAATCGACTAAAGTTTGACAGCTGTCACTACAGCTGTTTATAAATAGCTGGTGCATTTTCAAAAGAGAATAATACATAGAATTTTCAAACGTACTACACTGATTTGATTTGAGAGAAAACGCTACCACCTTTTTGAGATCAAGATCATTTGAAGTTTTCAAAGAATTCATCAAGAACTGATTTTCTGCATTTTGTTGGAGCTTTGGAAACTGACTGCACATTTCTACATCATTGATCTGACCTCAGCCTAAGCACTCTATAACTGTTTCTTCTTACTTTCTGATTTGTTGTATAGAATTGCTGTTGTTAGTTGATTTCTGTGTAAATCCTTCAACTGTATTCAAACTGCTACTGAGTTCTTGAATCACTGGGGTGTAATTTGTGGTACAGTGAGACTGTACTGGTGGTTCGCCTACTATGGGGAGCACTGTAAGGCGTTTCTTGATTATACAATGGGTTCTGTATAACTATGACTTGCTGTGGGTTTCAGCAAGGGTGTTCTTGAAACACACAGTGGGTTTCTGTGTGGTTTCTTGTTCTGCTGTGGCTTCAGCAGTGGTCTACTGCGGGGAGCAGTGAGACGTTTCTGGGTTATACAGTGGATTCTCTATAACTGTGATTTGTTGTGGGTTTCAGCAAGGGAGTTCTTGAAACACACAGTGGACTCTGTGTGGTTTCTTGGTCTGCTGTAGGTTCAGTAGTGGTTGCTGCGAGTGCAGTGTATTCTTGTTGTGGGCAAGTATTGTAAACTTGATCAGTTGATCATTTTTAGTGAAATCCTTACTGTGTGTGAGGGACTGGACGTAGCCCGTTTGTTGGGTGAACCAGTATAAAAATCTTTGTGTTCTTGAATCTTCTTTCTCTTTCTTGATCACTGATTTAATTGATTGGTTCACTGTATAAACTGTTTTCAGAATCAATAAATGAACTCTATTTGATTTAAGACTTAAACATCTTTTAATAATTGTTTCTTTCATAAAAAGAATTTTATTTTTGATTGGTTCATAAATAATTCAAACTGTTAACTGAATTGAATTTAACCAATTCATTTTGTGCAGTTAGCTTCTATCTGTTTCTGTGTAGTAAACTAGATCACTTCCGTTGTTATAGTTGAATTCTGATAATTTTTTTTGTTTTACTGCATTGTACTGTGACTTGAGTGAGTTCTGTTTACTGATTCATTCTACTGCACTAATCAGTAAAGTAAATAAAGATCCAATTTATCAAACTGACTTGCATTTTCTTAAAAGGTCAATTAGTTTTGAAAAAGATTTTGAAATCCAATTCACCCCCTCTTGTATTTAAGCCAAAACAGTTTCTTACACGGTTTCAATCGATTGAATCAGGGTTTGCAATTTTATTTCATAACTATTTTTGTTTTTAGAACTGCAGATGAATACATAACATATTAAACACAATTAAAAGAGAGCTCTAAGTGCGAATAAGTGTGAAAATCAAATACAATTGAGTGGGTCTTTGAAATTCAAGTGTTCCTCTTCAAGAAAGATCAAAACTGTAGATCTTGAAACTCTTCATTGGTGAAAAATGTACTACTCTGATTTTGGATCATTAGAGATAAGTTTTCTGCACTGATTTTCTGTCATAGGATTGTTGTATGTGCATAATTGATTTTGGTTTTGTAATTCCCATGTGTTTGTGAGTGTTTAGTCTACAAATTTTATAGGGTTTACATTTGTAGGTAAGCAATAGGGTTCTACATTGGTTTTGTATTCTCTATAGGGTTTAGAGGTGATATTCTACAGGGTGCAGAGGGTTTCTTGCAAGGTGCAAGTGTATTGGTGCTTGTATTGCTTGAACTTTGAGTTCTTAAGTAAATTTCTTTATTTGTTGGTGTCAACTCCCAATTTCTTCCAGGTGAAAAATGAAAAAAAAAAATTTATTCATGTTCACATTTTTTTAATACATAACAATAAAAAAATTAAATTAAAATTAAGAAAAATATAGAAAAATAAAAATAGGAATAATAATAAAGAAAAGAATGTATGGTGGATCTTGAATCAGAAAATATAAAACAGTTTGTCGCGACCATGGATCACGACAGCGGGACGACAATCTGAAAAGAGAAATTTAAAAATTATTTTTAAAATCAAAGAAAAGGAGTTGCCAGCATAGTTTATTATGGAAAACTATGGAAAAATCGAATTTGGATAAAACAGGTCTGCGAAACCGGATATAGGTCCAGGAGTTGGTTACGCGTGGGAAAGGTATTAGCACCCCCACAATGCATGTCCTAAGACACTACCTTTAATCAAATGAGTGAAACGAATGTGGTTTTGAAGTTTATTTTTCCAAAATAACAAAAGAAAAACAAACAAGAACAAAATAGTAATTTTTAGATAAAAGGGCCCGACAAGGATTGACCTTGCTCCTACGTATTTCTATCCGTGATAGAAAATTAGGGCGTATGTAGTTCTAATAGAGTTTGGTTGTTTTAGAAAATTTGATATTTGAGAATTTTTGGTATTTTTTATTTTTTATATTTTTAAAAAACCGCATGACGCGTATGACCATTTAGGATCCAATCGAATTTATTTAAAAGAAAATTTTGCATGACTTATACGGGCATTCAGAAGTTTAATTGAAATTTGTTTTTAATAGAACACGAGAAAAATATTTGTATTTCGTATTTATTTTTAAGAAATTAAAATATCATAGAAACAACTATAAAATTTACATACTGAAAATGATTATGAATATCTAAATGTTATCTTGTAAAATGTATTAGTTTTATTTAATTACTGTAAAATACAAAAGTGACACACGTAAAGCGGTGCACTTATAAGAAAGAGAAATGCTAATTTGCCATGTTGGGGTTAAGCAAGAAAAGAGTGGTACTGGAGACGTAGGATGGGTATCCCGAGAACCACCTCCATTCGGCATGTTTGTATTTGGGAAGCTTTTCCACTTACGGAGTGGAACCTTGAATTCCTCGTAGGGTTTTCACCATCAATATCCACCTTCACATCTCCAACCAAGCCTCACAACAACTGCCACGTGGCTATGACCCTTTCCAAAATTCGAGAAAAATGGTTTAGGTGCCAGGCTGAAATATGATAGAAGATATCAGGAATAGGAAGAAAAGCTCCTCGTCAAAATTGAACCACGCCCTAATACTACTCCCGGTGTCTCCCTGGTTCAGTAGATCACTACCCGAATCAATCCCGGCTATGGTTCGGTGAAATCGCCTTCATCTTCGAGAGATATCACTGCACAGCTATCAGAAAGTTCATCGGAGTACGCAAGCCTCGAGTGTGGTGGCCAATGCCAACACAAATGTAAACCTGAAGACGTTGCTCGGAAGCTCTGGTTGTGCTTCTAAGCACTCTCGGTTCGTTTCAGCATGTGAATGGCTTCATTTACATGCAAACCATTTACCTTGCATCTCTAGAGTATCAGGATTCCTCTGACGGTAAATAGATTCTTGAGTTTTTCCATGTGCAGCTTTCATATGCATGTTGTGTAGTTGCCCTTTAACACTTAGCTCCTTTGTAAGGACCTTGTTGACAACAAGGTAGGCTTGTCATGCCTGCTCAAATAATCATTACGCAGACATGCATGATCTCGAGCCTCCTCCCGTAACTCGATGACGGAAGAGCATTGGGAGCGGAATACGTGGCCACCAACATCATTTTCTAGCTCTGGCATGATCTCTACGAGCTCCTTGTTGTTCTTGCTTCGAAGTTTGTTGAGGAACACCAGAGTCATTGCGCCAAAGGCACGTCCTCCAGTCGCCGGTGACGAAATGTCGAAGCTCTCTGACCATTAGAAGTCTCGGCTGCTGCCTCTCCCATACGACGACGTCCTCATAAAAAATGTAGCCTCACTTGCAATACGTTTTCTTGGTTTATTCTTGAAGCGAGTTCTTTCTCTCTTTCTCGACAGACTTTGAATCAAGCTTAGAATAACTCAGTTTGTCGAAAGCATGCATTTCAATCTCTCGTTTACTTCTTGTGTCCATTTTGTTCCTTCAATCTTTTCCTAAAAAAAAAACTCACCTTTCTTTAATTCTTCAAAGACTGTTCCTTTAACCGACCGTGAATGGCGTCAAGAAATGAATCGCTTTCGTTCGACGTCGACGTCGGGCCCCGTCAACGATGACCTCAATCACAGGTTAGCGAGAGAAAGAAAGAAACTGAAACTGACTAGGACGTCACCAAGCAGGATCTTGCACCGATATTGATGGGGCCTTCTGCAATTAAAACTCCTGAGTCTGACATCACTCGTACTCACTGTTGGGAGAAGGGTTTTCCTTATCCGCCATTGTTTCTACTTCAACATTGCAAGAATAAAAAAAAAATGAATCTCTTTATCTTCTTTTTCATGTAAAATTTCAACCCATGATCAGAAAACCAACTAGCACTCCAGAGCATCAGGGCATCGTTTTACGGTCACCGGAGACGAGGGGTCGAGGCTCTCCCGCTATTGGAAGTTGCCGCTACTGCATTGTTCTTGAAGCGAGCTCTTTCTCTCTTTCAGCAAACTATGAATCAAAGCTTGAAGCAACGCCATTTTTTCAAAGCATGCACTACGCTTTATGTCTCCATCGCTGTCTCTTGATGAGTACCCAAGAAAAACCAAAGAAAAGAAAACCAGAGAGATGAAAAAATAATTTATCCTCTGTGTAACCTCCGGGCTCTCTCCTTTTGTGAATCGTAAGGGAAAATCCCCAATGTAACGTAAGGGATCCTTTTTCATGCCCCTGGGACGTGAGTGGTTATTTTTTTACCCCGTGGATCAATGGTGTATCCTAACTTATGCATGTGATGGAAGAAAACAAAAACAAAAATGAGTGAACGTGAGTGCTTTAATGATCGACTTAAAGGGAGAGAACAAAAGAATAATGTGTTTTTTTTCTTTATTGTAAAACTTATTTAAAAAAAAAACATTTAAAATCAATTGGATAAATAAATTTTTCTTTTATTTTTCATGAAAATATATATATAAAAAAAACAAACTTAAAAAAACAATAAAATTTAAGTTAATTGATTATTATTTATTTTCTTTTCAAGCAATTTTTTTTATTATTTCACCTGGATGAGATTGGGTGTTGACACGGTTGAAAGAAGAAATTTCCAGGTTGAAGATGGAGAATGTTGCATTAGAGAATAACATGCAGAACCTGCAATGTGATTATGTAGATCATCAAGAGGTGTATGAAGAAAAAATAAAAGAGAATCAGGAATTAGTGAAGAAGTAGAAAGCACAAAAAGGAGCATATCTTCATAATTAATCAAGATTGATGACTGCCAATGCAGAACTGGATTTGAGAAATAGAGAGCGGAATGCAACAATTTTTTTTAACGTTAATGGAAAAATCTTTATGATGCTGTAAAACAAGACAAACAAGAGGTGCTTGATAAACTTTGTGATCTTCAGAAACGGTTCAACAGTTTGGAAGCCATGATGGAAGAAAAGGTGAGAGAATATGAAGAAAGAATTGAAGAGGAACATTGGCAAAAACGGGATAATGAAGAAAACCATCAGGTGACTATAGCCCAACTAGAGGAACGCATAACAGATATGGAAAGAATTGCCATATTTTAGAGCAATAGCTGCTCTAGCTAATGGAGCAATAGAAGGAGTCCCGGAGATGTTCTGCCAAGTTGAGATATCTTTGCCATTTTGTAAAAATCCTAAACAAGTTGAGATTTTATTTGAGCATTGGAAAGGGCTTTTAGCAAAGATGAAAAATATGATATCTCGTGCCCGAAAAGAATGATTATTTTTTTGTATCTGATGACAAACTATTCTCAGTTCTCAATAAAATTCAGATTGCTTGTTGATTTTCATGAAATATTCGCACAAGTTTTCAATTTACTGTTTTAAATTAATTAAATTGCATTTGCATTTAATAAAATAATGATATTGAGAAATGAAATTAAAATATTCTGTGACATCCTTGTAGAATTCAAATCAATAACTCATAATGGAAGACAAGGGTAAAGCAATCGCGGGAGATAAAAGGAGCACACCTCTGCCTAGGCCAGTTGTCATACAATTTTCAAAAGCTACTGCTAGTCCCATGCCTTCGAAGTCGTAACCATTGGTGATTCAAACACCATTATCTTTTCCATATAAAAATAACAAAGTTGTTCCTTGGAAGTATGGTGTTAGTATCATTCAAGGTGAACTAAAAGAAGAATCAGCTGATCAAGGCAAAGTGGCAGTTGATAATATTTCTGGAATTTGGGGTATGACTAGAAGCGGTCGCCTTTTTACTCCTTCTGACTTAAGAGGTGAGAAAAGTCATGAGCATATTAGAGAAGAAATGGCTATGGAAAAGGATAAATCATTCATAAAAGAAAAAAAATGTGCAAAACAATGCTGAAGATGGGGAAAAAGAAAAGAAAGAGATAACCGTTGAAGAAGCATGTGATTTTTTAGATTTTTTCAGCAGAGTGAATACAAGGTTGTAGATCAATTGAATTGCATGCCTGCAAGGGTATCTTTGATGGAGTTGTTTGCACATTCCCCTTCTCAGAAAAAATTATTAATGATGATTCTAAGCAGAGCACATGTGGAAAAAGATATCTCATTAGATAAATTTGAAGGAATTGTTAGTCATACCACTACTAACAATTATTTCACTTTTACTGATGATGAAATACCATCTAAAGATAGGGGTCATAATAAAGCTCTTCATAATTTTATCAAATGCAAGAATCACTTTATATCATGTGTGCTGATTGATAATGGTTTATGTTTAAACGTCATGCCAAAAGCTCCCTTTAATAAATTGCCTGCCAATGGGATTTGTAAGAAACTGTTTTGGCTGAAATACAAGAGGGAGGGGGGAGGTGAATTGGATTTCAAAATCTTTTTCAAAACTATTTGAACTTTTAAGAAAATGCAAGTCAGTTTGATAAACTAGATCTTTATTGACTTTACTGAGCAGTGCAGTAGAATGAATTAGTAAACAGAACTCAATCAAGTCACAGTACAATGCAGCAAACCAAATAGATTTATCATAATTCAAATGTAACTGCGGAAGCGATTTAGTTTACAACACTGAAACTGACAGAAATTAACTGCACATAATGAACTGGTCAAATTTGATTCAGTTAACAGTTTGAATTATTAAGAACCAATCAAAAATAAAATTCTTTTTATGAAAGAAACAATTATTAAAAGATGATTAAGTCTTAGACCAATAGAGTCCGGTTATTGATTCTGAAAACAATTTATACAATGAACAAATCAATTAAATCAGTGATCAAGAAAGAGAAAGAAGATTCAAGAACATAAGGATTTTTATCCTGGTTCACCCAACAAAACGGGCTACGTCCAGTCCCTCACACACAATAAAGATTTCACTAAAAAAGATCAAACTAATCAAGTTTACAACACTTGCCCACAACAAGAATACACTACACTCTGCAGCAAACCACTGCTGAACCTACAGCAGACCAAGAAACCACACATAGTCCACTGTGTGTTTCAAGAACTCCCTTGCTGAAACCTACAGCAAGTCACAGTTACACAGAATCCACTGTATAACCCAGAAACGCCTCACTGCTCCCTGTAGCAGACCACTACTGAACCCACAGCAGAACAAGACACAGAAACCCATTGTGTGTTTCAAGAACACCCTTGCTGAAACCAACAATAAGTCACAGTTATACAGAATCCACTGTATAACCAAGAAACGCCTCACACTGCACCCCGCAGTAGGCAAACCACCAGTACACACTCACTGTACCATGAATTACACCCCGATAATTCAAGAACTCAGTAGCAGTTTGAATACAGTTGAAAGATTTACACAAAAATCAACTAACAACAACAACTCTATACAAAAGATCAGAAATGTAAGAAGAAACAGGTATAGGGTGCTTAGGCTAAGGTCAGATCAATGATGTAGAAATGTGCAGTTAGTTTCCAAAGCTCCAGCAGAATGTAAAAATTCAGTTCTTGATGAAATCTTTGAAAACTTCAAATGATCTTGATCTCAAAATGGTGGTAGAGTTTTCTCTTGCTTTGAAAAATCTCAAATCAAATCAGTGTAGTATGTATGAAAATTCTTTATGTTACTTCTTTTGAAAACGCACCAGCTATATATAAACAGTTATAGTGACAACTGTCAAACTTTAGTCGATTGATTTGACACTCAGTCAACTAAATTTTAAAAGACGGTTAAAACTGTTTATCAAAAACTGAAATCTGTTTTTAATGATTTTTAAAACCTTGCAAAAGTCAATTTTCACAGTGGAGCTTATCAATGATGAGCACATTCATCATCACAGATTTTAACCTCAATCTAGACACACCAACACTACCTAAAGCCTAGACCCAAAAACTCCAATCTTCATGCAAACTCCATGCATCTTCACTTGAAAGCACTTGGTCTTGACTTGGTCAACTTGGTTGGTTTCTTCAAGTTAACTCAGCAACTTTAGTTCTAATTGTTTGGCTTCATCAAATCACTATAGCATCTCCTGGTGGTAACAAGATTCATTTACGTCTGTGTAACATGGTAGTGAGAGCTTTTGATAGAAGTAAGAGAGAAGTATTGGGGGAAGTTTAATTACCAATACAAGTTGGACTGTGTGTTTTTCAAATCACATTTCAAGTAATGGATATATTGCCAGCGTACAGTTGTTTTCTTGGAAGACCATGGATTCATACAGTTGGAGTCGTACCATCCACGTTGCATCAGAAACTCAAATTTATAATTGATGATAAGTTCATTATAGTTTATGGAGAGGAAGACTTACTGGTATTTGGGCCATCTTCTACCCTATACATTGAAGCTACTGAAGAAGCACTAGAAACTTCCTTTCAAGCTTTAGAGATTTTCAACACAACTTATGTTAAGCCTTTCAAAGTACATCCAAACTTGTCAAATGCATCATTAATGGTAGCTAAGACTATGATGAGAGAAGGGTACAAATATGATAATGTCTTAGGCAAGAATGATAAAAGTTCTGTGATGTCTTTGGAAATAGTTGAAAATAAAGTCAGATTCGGTCTAAGGTACAAGCCTACTAGAGTTGACTGAAGGAGACTAATTGAAGAAAGAATTGAAAGAAGCCGAGCTAAGGCGAAAGGCAAAGAACCAAAATTGAAAGAAATATCTTTGTGCCACTTGAATCAAAGATTTTATAGTGCTGGGTGGATACATGTTAATCAAGTGCAAGTTGTTGAAAATGAATATGAAGATTCAAGTCATGAATTTGTATACCCTTGTTTTCCTAATCAACAAATTGATAATTGGGAGGTTATAATGCATAAAGAATGTAACATTCCATTGAATTTTGACATTTTCATTGTGCTACAATTTTCAATAAAGAGAATTTTTCAGAAAATTTTGTTTTGCTAAGAAAATATGTCATGGGTTATATTTTAAAATCCCAAAAAATTCTAAAAGGATATCGTGGAATAATAAGAATAATAATAATAACAAATAAATAAATAAAATAAATAATATTTTAAATCAATTGTTTATGGAATCATTGAATTTATCAGAAAAAAATGAAAAAATATCTTAAAGCCTGATATAAAGAAAAACAAAATGAATTCTTTTCCAAATATAACATTCATTGAATGCATATGTTTTGAATAAAATCCTTTTGAGCCTTCTTTGAGCCTATCTAAAGAAAAAGGTTTACCCTAGTGGTCTAAAATATCAAAAGATTTTTCATAATAGGGCAATCAAATTTCATGTCCCAATTTCAATTCCTTTTTCCAGAGGAATTTAAAAAAAATAATAATAAAAAAGAAAAAGTCTGTTAGATTGAAAACCCGCAAAGGGTGGTCTAAGCAAAAGTTATGACACATAAAAAAGATATATATATATATATATATATATATATATATATATATATATATATATATATATATATAAATATAATGAAACAAGTTGAAAGTTATTGAAACTCTGTTGCAAAAACTAATCTTTTTAAAAATCAAAGCAATCAAGCCCAAAAGTGATATACGACCATTTTTTCTTATCCCAATAATAAAAGTCATGAAATATCCATCGCACCTTTCTTTGAGCCTAATACAAAATTTTTCTTTCAAAAGTATACCTTGAACAAAGATCATTAAGTGAAAGTCAGTTCAAGTATATACATCAAAAGTGTCTTAAAGATTCATCAAAGACGGAGTACATCAAAAGCTCCCAATTCAGAATCGTAAAGAAAAAGGATAAAAAAAGAGAAAAAAGAAAAGAGAAGAAATTTAAAAATTAAAATGTGTTATCAAAACAAAAGGATGACAACTTTCAAACAAAAATTGTTCTCTCAAAGTGAGCAAAAGAAAAAAAATGAAGAAAATTGAAGAAGAAACTCAATTGAAAATCTTGGCTGTTTTTCACTAAACATTAATGATCTTTGTTCCAAAATTATAACTCTTAAACACTTTTTGGGCATTTAATATCCTTTTCTTTAAAACCTCTTTAACCCCTAGTCACGTTACAAACCCAATAAAGTCCACATTGATTGGAGTATGATTGTTAATGTTTTTCACTTAGAATAGTCTTGTAATAGAGGAATGTGACTCACAACATGTGTTGGAAAGAAACAAAAGAAAAAAAAAGGAAAGTAAAAGAAAAAATGTGTATAAAAAAAAATCAGAACGCCCCTGGTAAAAAAAAAAGTGATACCAAATTTGAAACTCAAATGAAAATAACATTGATAAAGTCAACACTGGGGCAATTCTTTCTCATTTCTTCCTTCCATATTTCTTCCTCGTCCAAAATTGAGTCATTGTGAAATCAAATCTTTTTGTTACCCCTAAAATCTGAAACTGGGACACTCTTTGTTTGATTCAATCTAAATTTTATTCCCTTTATAGGAAGTGCAGTTTTCTCAACAAGAGTTCCACTCTCCTAATTTTCACCCCATGCTCATAAGTCATCCCTTTGAACCCGAATTCTCATATTTCAAAATTGGAACAACTCCGTTGCATTCATGTCTAACTCTTAAAGAGTACGAAAGATTCAAAATAAAGGTTGCACTCATACTCCATACTAAAAATTGGGGCACTTCCATTGCCTATTTGGAGTTCAACATCTTTCCCATATTTTTTTTCATCCACCCATTCTAACACATATGTATCAAAATTTTAAAATTGATAACATTTACATTTTTTTGTGTCAGGCGTTAAGATTTGTGAACATCTTTTTCAAAATAGAAAAATCAATTTCCAAATCCAATCCCAATAAATTCAATGATTATGTAGAATCACTTGAGAAATGATTCAAAACTTGTCAAAAAAAAAATCTCTTATGCATTCATACATGCATTCAAATCAAAATTTTCATTCAAAAATTATCATGCATTCAAATCAAAGTCAAAAATTTCTCATGCATTCAAACTAAACATTGAAAAAATTCAAAATTCTCATGCATTCATACATGCACTCAAAGCAAATAAAAAAAATTTATATACACATTCAAAACAAAAGCAAATAAAAAATCTCATACAAATATTTTTTTTTATATGCATTCAGAAAAAAATCAAAATTCTCATGTATACAAAGTAAAATAAATTTTCTCTTACATTCAAAAGCAAAAATTCAAAGTTCATATAACAAAGCAAAAAAAAAAAAAAAAAAAAAATTATAAAAAAAAAAAAAAAAAAAAAATTAAAAAAAAAAAAAAAAAAAAAAAAAAAAAAAAAATCTCTCATGCATTCAAAAATAAGCCAAAAATGCTCATGCATTCATACATGCATTTAAAACATAAAGCAAAATCAAAAGATCTTATGCATTCATACGTGTATTTTTAAATAATTAAAAATTAAATCTTATGCATCATGCAAGTCAAAATTTCGTGCATTAGCATAGAGTCATGCATTCAGTTCAGACATATATTCAAATGGATAAAAGTCAAAAGTTTCATGTATTTTCATGCATTCGTAAATGCATTCATACATTCATTCCCCAGTGAAGAAATCAAAATTGCCAGGCATTTTCATCCAGAAATTATCATGCATTTATACATACATTAAACAAATTAAAATCCAAAAATTCTCATGCATTCAAAAGCAAAAGGCCAAAAGTTCTAATGCATTCATATATGCATTCATTGAATAGTAACTAAAAATTTCTCATGTATTCATACATGCATTCAAATCAAAAACAAAAAATTGAATTTTTACATAATGATTTCATGACCCTCTCAAAATTCCATTGAAAAAGATGACCCTCTGATGCAAGGTCCGGTAAAGATGTTGACCCTTTGAAGCAAGGTAACATTTATTTTTGGCGCTTGATCTCCTGCAGAAACAAAGGTCTTGCCTATTCTTTGATTTTCGACTCCCTACAAAAGCAAAGTCACAACTATTCTTTGGAATGTTGACCCTCTGATGCAAGGTCACATTTGTTTTTGGTGCTTGATCCCCTCTAGAAGCAAGGTCTTGGTCATTCTTTAGTTTTTCTAGAAAAACAAACTGATGAACAGTGAACCCAGTAAGTTGCGAAATCTGCAGATTTACAGAACAATTAATATACTGGTTATTAATCAGATTCAGAACTGTTAAAAGTAGACTGTGCTACTTTGGGGTAGACAATAATGGTGTACCCTTGTACATATCAATGCAAGATATCATTAAAATCATTTCAGAAAACTAGCACTACTAGAAAAAACATATTCCACGACAGTATACCACTACGGTTAAGAGGGAACCGCATTAAAAAAAATTGCAGTGACAATTTTGTAATTAAGTGGAACCATACCATCGCCGTTCTGGCCGTAACCGCGGTGGTAGGTGGATACGACCGCGGTTCCTCCTTACAACCGCAGTTGTATCCCAAAAATTTTTTAAAAATTAAATGATGCAGGAGATACCACCGCGGTTGGGGCCAGAACCGCAATGGTAGGTGGATACTACCGCGGTTCCTCCTTACAACCACGGTCGTATCCCCTATTTTAGAAGCCCACGCTCATTTTTTCCTTTACGCTTTCGTCTGCCCTCTCTCTCGCACAACGCTTTCGGCGTTGTCTCTCGCCCTCGTCCTTAGTCGTCGTCACCTAAACTAAGGTTAAAGCTCTCTCTCGTGTTGTCGTCCCTCACCGTCGTCCATATTCTTACTTTGCCACAATTTGCATTTCAGTTTTACTCTTCCTTTTCGTTTTCCTTTGGTTCTCGTAGAATCTTTCATCTGCGTTGCATTTTCGTTTTACTCTTCACATATTCGTCGATGTTGGGTTTAGGTTTTAGACGTTTATCCTTGCATTGGTTCTTGGCATTCGTTTTGAGTCTTGGTTGTTTTCTTCTTGCATTGGTGTCATCTCGGGTTGTTGATGTTTTCGTGGTAGGTTCTATTTTTACTCTTCATTTTTACTTGGTATTGGTTCCATTTTTTTTGGTTTGGTAGATTGTGGTTCGGTTCATTTGTGTTTTGTGCATTTCAACATCTTCCCGCTCTTTACCTTTGTCTACAAGATGTATGTTTTTTATTTATTTATGGAATGCTTGAACTGTTTTAGTTTGTGTATCTTGATCAAAACGTGTTGGGATTGAGTTCGGGGATGTTCGATCCCGAACATTTTATGTTTGAACTATTTTAGTTTGTGTAACTTGTAGTGTATGTATAGTATAATGTATGACTTAGAGTATAACTTGTAGTGTAAAATGTATGACTTGTAATATTTGTGTAATGTATAATTTTGAGAAATCTGCATGGGTTTTGAAATATTTGAGCAGGTTTTGGGCAGCAGTTATTTGCTGTTGCATTTTAAAATAAAAATGCATGTACCGTCGCAGTTAAAATAAATACTGCAGTGGTAGGGGATACACCACAGCAGTTGTTTGGTTAACAACCACGGTAATAGGTATCATACCATTGCAGTTGTTAACCAAACAACCACGGTAGTATGTGATACTTTCTACTACAGTTCTACAACCGTAGTGGTAGCTTTAATACTTTTTACTACGGTTGAATACAAACGTGGAAAAGCACAATTTCATAAAAATAGAACTATAAAACAAATCGAAGAGTACTCAAATTATTTTCAAAAACATATTTGACCATTTTTCTTAATTATTTGCCATTTTTTTCTCTTTCTCCCCCTTTTTGTCATCACATAAAGTAGTTGATTTAAGAAATCATCACTGTTGCAGGGAGGTGCTAATAATTACTCATGTGTTTGGAATAGAAAATTGTGGATAATAGTGATAACATCAAACTCTAGCTCACTAACCTTGATCTTTAACACATAAATCCTATGGTTCTTGTGTACACTCATCAATTAGATATTGTTAAATAATTAACATGTGAGGGACAATATTCTTTCATATTGGGGAGTCCATCTAAGGTAAATTTCTGGTTTGAATAACACAACAACTTGGGTGAGAAAAGGAAACCAATTAAAATTTTCTAGGTGTGTAACTTTGGTAAAGGGGAATTGCAACTCAGACTTTTAAAGTTAGAAAATGCATAGCATGAATTAATTAAAAAAAGAAAACAAATTTTCACCAAGCTTTCAAAAATAATTTATATATATATATATATACAAATATTTTAAATAAATATATCCTATTGATATTTTTGCCAAAATGACTTTTGAAAATGAAAGAAATACAATTCTTAAAAACTGGAATCATGCACTAAAAGTAGCATATATAGATGCATATAAAATTTTAAAGCTAAGTAAAAATGGATTGTAGAAAAGAAAAGAATGAAGAAAAAAAATTGATGAAAAAAATTGTAAATATACATTAAATGTATGTAAATGTTCATAAAAAACTTTTGTGAAAAAAAAATTAAACTAAATTAAATTAAAACAATTTAATTCACATATTTTGATGCAATGAGTTTTAGTCAATTGATATTTGCCATCATTCAATTAAGAACGTACTCAAAAAGCTCTCTTAAATATTTAAGACGTTATTCAATAAGGGGTTTTGTATAAATATATCACTAGTAAAAAAACACATTTAATCGTGGTTCTACAAGACTTACAATTGCGGTTCTGGAACCACGGTAGATCGAACCGCGTTAAAAAGTACTGAACATATCATCGCGGTTGTATAACCGCGATGGAAAGTATAACATACCACCGCGGTTCTTATTACAACTGTGATGGTAAATTCAATTTTTTAAAATAAAACAGCGACGCCACAATCTCATCCTCCAACCAGTTACATCTCACTAAAGTTCTCTGGGTCGCGCCTTCTACTCCTCCTCCATCCAAATCTGGGATAGCAAAACCGGCAACGTCGCTAGCTTCGCCACCTCCTTCGCCTTCAACATCTTCCCTCCCAACAAATCCAACTCTGCCGATGCACCTCCGCCTCCACCTTCAGATCCAACGACCTCCGCCTCTAGATCCAACGATGTTGATGCACCTTCTCCTCCACCTCTAGATCAAGCACCACGAACACGAGCTCTGCCTCTAGATCCAACTCCTCCGATACACCTCCACCTCCGCCTCTAGATCCAGTGCCACGAACGCGACCTTCGCCTCCAGATCCAATGCGGCAGCCGAATCGGTGGTGGTCTCTGAATGGTGGTGGCTCTGAACGGGTCGGTGTTTGCAAAAATGTCAAGCCGACGGGGTCAGGTACCAGTAGTGACAATGGCAAAGGGGGGGAGCTGGACACTGCTGAACCGGAAGAGATTGCTCAGGATAAGTGTAGTCAAGGTGCGAGTTTAATGAGCGATGAGAGTGATTTGGCCCATAGAAGCGAGGATCTAGAAGAGAAGGTTGATACTAGGTCAACTATGGTAGTGACTGAGGGGGACTTGTTCTATGATAAACAAATGACTCTAAACAAGAAACTCAGGGCAGCCAATCCTAAGAAAAGGGGGATACGAGTACGGTTGTTTGTGGGAACTACACTCGTATCCCACATACCATCGCGGTTGTTTAAACAACCGCCCTTGTATCTCCCTACAAAATAATTTAAAAATTATTTTGCAGATACCAGCATGGTTGTTTAAACAACCGCGATGGTATGTCTCTGCAAAATAATTTAAAAATTATTTTGCAAATACCAGCACGGTTGTTTAAACAACCGCGATGGTATGTCCCTGCAATTTTTCAATTTTAAATATTTGTGTTCCTTACCATCATGGTTCTCGCTCCAACCATGGTGGTATCTCCTGCAACGTTAATACAATTGCAGTTATTGTGGACAACCGAGGTGGTATGATTGCACTTAATTTCGAAAATGTCACCGCGTTGTTTTTAATTGTGGTTCCCTCTTAACTGCAATAATATCCTGTCCTGGAATGTGTTTTTTCTACTAGTGTATGCTAATTGTTCATCAGTTGAGACAAATTACAAATCAATGATACCCTTTTGAACATGATCTCTAAATGATGTTTAGTTTCAATGTGCTAAAAAAACACACTTGTTTTATAAATAAAATAAAACAAAATTGAAGAAACCAAGTTAGTGTATATCAAATTAAAAAAAATATGCAAAAAAATGACATCTTGGCTAAACAATCACATGTGATCAAATACATGCAAACTCTATTAGACCGTCTAATGTGTAAAAGATTTAGACTAACACATGCAAGTAAAAAGAATTAATTATCTTGTAGACGGGACAAACTGTTTAATCTTAGATGAACTTTTGTTAGTAAAATGTGAATGTCTCATCCTTAGTTGAGCAGTTCCAAGAAATCTGGTTCATCTTTATCTCTTGTCTCTCTATCTGTTGTCTCTAAATTTTGGGAATGAAGACTTTCTTAATTATGAACAGTGAGTATCCGTTTTCCCAATTCCAATATTTGACTCTTCTTGTTTGGATGTAATATATCTGCAAGAGGAAGAATTTTCTCTTTTGGTACCCACACTGTTTTGGATCCTTTCATGTTAGTTTTCCTCCAAGATTTATTCTTGAAGGTTCCTACAGAAATAGGATGTACAATGGAAGAACTAGATGATGTATTATTTTGATCACAACCTATTTGTAAGAAATTGTTTCGGCTGAAATACAAGAGGGGGGATGAATTGGATTTCAAAATCTTTTTCAAAACTATTTTATCTTTTCTGAAAATACAAGTCAGTTTGATAAACTGGATCTTTGTTGACTTTACTGAACAGTGCAATAAAATGAATCAGTAAACACAACTCAATCAAGTCACAGTACAATGCAGTCAACGAAACAGATTTATCAGAATTCAAATGTAACTGCGGAAGCGATCTAGTTTACTACACAAAAACAGACAGAAGTTAACTACATAGAATGAACTGGTCAGATTCAATCCAGTTAACAGTTTTGAATTATTAAGAACCAATAAAATGCTTTTTATGAAAGAAACAATTATTAAAAGAAGATTAAGTCCTAATCCAATAGAGTCCAGCTATTGATTCTGAAAACAGTTTATACAGTGAACAAATTAATTAAATCAGTGATCAAGAAAGAGAAAGAAGATTCAAGAACACAAGGATTTTTATCCTGGTTCACCCAACAAACGGGCTACGTCCAGTCCCTCACACACAGTAAGGATTTCACTAAAAATGATCAAACTGATCAAGTTTACAACACTTGCCCACAACAAGAATACACTGCACTCTACAGCCAACCACTGCTGAACCTATAGCAGACCAAGAAACCACACAGAGTCCAATGTGTGTTTCAAGAACTCCCTTGCTGAAACCCACAGCAAGTCATAATTATACATAATCCACTGTATAACCCAGAAACGTCTCACTGCTCCCCGCAGTAGACCACTGATGAACCCACAGCAGAACAAGAAACCACGCAGAAACCCACTGTGTGTTTCAAGAACACCCTTGCTGAAACCTACAGCAAGTCACAATTATAGAGAATCCACTGTATAACCAAGAAACGCCTCACACTGCTCCCCGCAGTAGGCGAACCACCAATACAGTCTCACTGTACCAAGAATTACACCCCAGCAATTCAAGAACTTAGTAGTAGTTTGAATAGTTGAAAGATTTACACATAAATCAACAAACAAGAGCAACTCTATACAACAGATCAGAAATGTAAGAAGAAACAGGTATAGAGTGCTTAGGCTGAGGTCAAATCAATGATGTTGAAATGTGCAGTCAATTTCCAAGCTCCAGCAGAATGCAACAAAGCACTAATGCTATAACCTAATTTTGGACAGAGATATAAAAAGGAAAGAATCATCCTCGAAATAGGGGCGGTTGCAGCTACAGTATTGACAGAGTCCTTTATTCTATTGTTTTTATGTTTTTATGGCTACTATGAGTAGCTAACTTTTTTATTTTCTTGTTTGTATTTAAACTCTACACTTTGATGAAACACATTTATTCATAGTTGGTATTTTCGGTTCTTTCTTAATGTTTGGTTTTATTTGAGTAATGAATCCGGGAACTGAATGTTGCGATTAACTGGGAAGTAGTTCCAAGGTTCTGAACTAATCGAAAATGCTTGTTGCCAAGGGATATCAAGAATGAATCTCATTGGAACAATTGTTGGGAGGCAGCTGTGTTTAATGCCCGTTAATGAACGAAATAAAGGAGACTGTTATTTAGTTAGATTTACTTGAGAATTTCAAGGCGTGAGGAATCAGCTTGAATGAATGCTAGCTGCACAGAAACTATGAGTAATGAGATGTATCTCCAAAAGGTTGAGTGGAAAATACAACAAGTTTAATGGAGGAAGTTCACTCCCAAGATACCTTAACGACATTGTCTTTAGCTTTGTTATTGACCTCTATTTTATTAAGTATTGTTGATATTCACATTTAATCAGTACACTGTTTTAACTTAAGACATTCTGCAACTTTCACTTGACTTAAGATTACTTGCTATAACTAAAACGAGACCTGTTCCCTGTGGGTTTAACACTCATACGTTTTGCACTATATTACTTTTGACTCGGTACACTTGCCGAAAAATAATCAACAAGTTTGTGGCGTCGTTTTCGGGGAATAGTAGTTTTAGTTATAGAGAGTAATTTTATGCATTGTAGATAGTAGTAAATAGTTGTAGATAGTTTGTCATTCTGAGTATATTACTGTTGAGTTTAAATTTATGTGATACAACAAGTTTTCCATTCCGTTATTACTAACTTTCATTGAGGAAAGGTGATTTATGTTGTTGAGAGGCCAGGTTCCTCAATTACTTGCCATAGTTTATGCACTTGAAAAGTTACGATCCTATTTGAGGGGTTCCAAAATCATTGTCTTTATAGATCATGCAGCAATTAGATACCATTTGACTAAGCCAAATTATAAGCCTAGGCTAATAAGGTGGATTTTACTATTGCAGGAATTTGACTTAGAAATTAAAGACAAGAAAGGTTGTGAAAACAATGTGGCATACCATTTGCCTAGACTGGCCAATGATGAGATAACAAATGCAGAGGCTACAATACTAACATAATTCCTAGATGAAAAGCTATTGGTGATACAAGAAAGCCTATGGTTTCCAAATATGGCAAACTCTAAGGCAGCAGGTGTGGTCCTAGAGAATATGAATTGGCATCGGAGAAGAAAATTCTTCAAGGATGCAAATCAATACATTTGGGATGACCCTCAATTATTCAAAATGGGAGGCTAATAATTTACTTAGAAGGTGTGTCACTTAAGCTGAAGCTAGTAACATCTTGTGGCACTCTAACAGCTCACCCTATGGAGGACACTATGATGGAGAAAGAATAGTAACTAAGGTGTTGTAAGCAGGATTTTTTTGGCCCACCGTGTTTAGTATTCTCAGAAATGTGAGGGATTCCAGAAAACTGGAAGCATGTCAAAAAGACGTGAAATACCGGTGCAAAACATTCAAGAAGTGGAGGTTTTTGATTGTTGGGGGATTGACTTCATTAGACCTCTTCCAATGTCATTGTCCCATGAATACATTCTCCTAGTTGTGGAATATGTTTCAAGATGGGTGGAAGTTGTACCAGCTCAACATGCAAATGCTAAGACAATGATTAAGTTTTTGAAGAGGCATATCTTTTGTAAATTTGGCACACCCAGAATCCTGATAAGTGATAGAAGCTCTCATTTTTGCAATTCTTCACTCCAGAGAGTCCTCGAACATTATGGTGTGAGACATAAAGTTGTCATTGCTTACCATCCCCAAACAAATGGCCTCATCGTGCAAGGATTGGTCAATCAAGCTAGAGGAAGCTTTGCGGGCATACAGGACAGCATTCAAAACACCAATTGGTTTGTCTCCATTCTAATTGACATATGGGAAGGCTTGTCATTTACCTGTGGAATTAGAGCACAAGGCTTATTGGGCTTTAAAGCTCTTGAATTTTGATTCCAAGGCTTTAGCAGAAAAGAGGAAATTGTAGCTCCATGAGTTGGAGAAGTTGCGGCTCAGTGCTTATCAATCTTCAAAAATCTACAAGGAAAGAACAAAATTGTACCATGACAAGAAGATCTTCAACAGAACATTCGGCCCAGGTTAATTAGTTTTATTATTTAATTTAAGGTTTAGATTGTTTCTTGGAAAAATAAAGTCAAAATGGTCAGGACCTTTCTTGGTTAAACATGTCAGAACATATGGCATAATTGAATTGGAAGACCCAATTTCACGTCGCAGTTGGTGGGTTAATAGCTAGAGACTCAAGCACTACCACGGTGGTGAGATTCATAAGCTTACCACTATGAAAGAAGCATGAATCATCAAGCGTCAAGCTATTTGACGTTGAACGAGTGCTTGCTAGGAGGCATCCCAGTGTTTTAATTATTTTTGTTGTTTGTTTGTTGTATTGCTTTTGTTTCATGGACTCCAATTACCATAGTCATGCTTATGTTGTCGCTGCAATTTCATTACTTCATTCATAAGTAAGCTATATTCAAATATAGTCAAGGCAGGGGACTGAGGTTTTGCTTGGGTTGTGTTTTCATATGTTTTAGGTGCGCTTCAAATCCTTTATTTAATAAAGAGTCTCTTACTTTTGAAACTACTCTTCTTTCCACTCGTATGCACTAGCTTAAAACCCTAAGCCCTGCCACGCCCTGCACATTTCATTCTAGTGATCATTTATACCCATAGTTCTCATTTTTCTGCTTCATTTCCTTGCTTGTATTCTTGAGAAGTGATAAAGATGCCTAGGATTAAACACACTGCAGGACTGAGGAAGCGAGCTGTGAGAAGGAGCAAAGCGCCTATTGTTGATGACGCTTTTGAGAAAACAAAAGGGTCGTGTGAAGGGGAGGCTTCAAATGAGAACCCTATCCGATTTCTAAATCGATACAAGGAAAGGAGGTTTGCAGAAATCAAGCATTGGAGCTTCATTCCCGAAAGAAAGGTGCAACTTGCTCTTAGAGAGTATGATGTTTTTCTTATGGGTTTGATGAGGAGAAACTGGAGGCAGCTGGCAGACCCGTTATTCAAATATGATGCAGAGGTGGTCTATGAGTTTTATGCAAATGCATGGGCTGGGAGACAGGACGTTGTTGAAAGGGAGTCATATGTCAATGTAAAATGGATACCGTATGATCCAAAGTCTATTAACAAATTTTTGGGGAATCTGTATCCTGACCCTGATGAGCAATGCACCTACCACAGACTAAAGGCAACTGAGAATGATTTCAACAATAACAAGGTAGCACAAGCTTTGTGCATACCAAATCGTTCATACCAAAGAGGACCTACTGGAAGGCAGAAGCGGATTCAAAGAAAGGATATGAGAACACTGGCCCAAGTCTGGCTAACATTCATGTTAGCTAACATTGTCCCCATAGGGCATGGCTCTGATTTGAATGTGCCCCACTATAACTTGTTGTATTCTATAATACAAGAAGAATATATAGTGAATGTGTCAAGAGTGATCTATGATGAGATTCAGAAATTTGTGGACCTGGAAGTCAATCAGGAAAAAGACAAGAAACATGGAGTTTTTTCCTAACACTCATTACTCCTTTGTGCCAAGCTCATGGTGTTTTTGTGGAACCATGGATAAAAATCCGACCTCCCATCAATAAGAAGTTCATCACCCTTAACTGCACTAATCCAGAATAAGACCCTGTGACACAGTTAACCAGCCACCACTGCAACCACCACACTCTCCATAATCACCGTGCCTTGAATCTTTTGAAAGCATCTCCTGGAGTTTCTAGACACTCAAATTGATCACATTTATGCCAAATAGAGCTCTTTGCACCGTGGAGTCAAACATATATGTCAAGGGTTATATGATAACTCCCTCAAGCCCAACCAAGTCCATGGATGGATCCTGAATCCTTTTTCTCATTTGTAGCATGGCCTGGGGACAGGCCAAAACCTGCAGGGGAGGCAGACCAACCTTGACTGTCAGTAGTCCACACGAAAGACATTGTGACTGGAGAAGGTGGAGAAGAGGAAGAAGATAATGAAGGAGAGGCTGGTTATGATACAATAAGAAAGGAGGATGATGACTTTGTGACAAAGATGGATCAGTTCTTTAATGATGACTGACCTGCTCAGTCTTAGCCAAGCTGCCAAGGGGGTTAATCATGTTTAAGTTTAAAGCTTGGATAACTGTTCATTTTGTACTGAATGCATTGATGACTGTTGCATGTTGCATGATTCATTGATGATTGTTTTGGGATAGGAACAGATTAATTAAATGCAAACATGTCTATTAACTATTTTGAATTAACATGGATGAATGTAAGTAATGCACAATTCTTTGCTTTGTTTGTAAATATACTATGAAATTTGATGCTATGAAATTCATATTGAAATGTTGCCTGAGCTGTGATGATTTGATGCATGAGACAGTTTTGATTTAATCTAAAGTAAGGAACACTGTCAATTTTTGAACTCAAGGATAAGCAACTCTGTGTTTGAATACTTGGTGTGAACGATTGCATGAATTTTTTTTGGAATGCCTAGCTGAGTCACATTTGTCAGGGAAAAAGATGAGAGTGAGAGAGTGAGCAAATTCAGACAAGAGGGAGTTGTTCTATGATATGATGTTCACCTAGTGTTGCTTAAGCGTTTTCAATTGTTGCTAGCGAGACAAGGGATGAAGATGATCAAGGCATGTGTGTATCAAAATGATAGTAACCCACAGCCAAACAACCTACCTTTAGGAGTTAACTTCTTTTGGAAAAACCAGTGGGCCAACATTTCCTAATTGAGCTAATATTTCCTTCCTACACTTTAGCCTCTGTTTTTATCTATCCTACCCTCAACATGGCTAATGAAAGGAAACATGAGCACAATGGAGATCTACAGTAAGTTTTACCAAAGGAACCCGATCTAACAAGACTTAGAAAGAGAGACAGATCATTAGAAATAACCAGTCATTATTCAGAAAAAAGAAAAAAACAGTCAAATCATAAGAAAGTGTAGCAGAAATAAAAAGAATAGAGTTCTTTAGATAAAAAGGGATACAAGTTGTGCATGTGTTTCCTTCATTAAACATGTCCTTTGTTATCTGATAAAACCAAAGATTTTTTTTTTACCCAGCCCCATTACAACCCAATGAAAGACCTTGAGATTCATGGCTTGTTACGTGAGCAGCTATTAAAAAAACGAAGAGCAACACTAAGGTGGAAGTATCATGAACACATAAGTGAAACACTTGAGAGAAACACTCAGAAGGAGCATTAGAGTGATTTAATCTTGAACTCCGTGTCAAATTGTGGTAAAGTTGTCATCTGAGGAACTCAATTGCAATAGTTTTAAAAGTAGCTAACACAGTGGTTGGGCATTGTTGTGTTACAATTGTTTGCAGTGGGATCCTTCTCAAGATTGAACTCATTATGGAATCATGTTCAGTCATGATTCCCCAAAGACCATTACGTAAGCTTGCTGCATAATTATTTATCTTACTTGAGGGCAAGCAAGAGTTCAAGTTGGGGGGAGTTGATAACTGTTATTTTGTAATGTAATTGGGTATATGTTTTGATGAATTTTACCCAAGATTGTGTATAATCTAGGCATTTATAATGAACTTACAACTTAATTTGTGAACAATGCAAAACAAGATGCTAATGCTCAGATTTTCTGGAGATTTAGGTTTGGAAGGCACAGGGAAGCTGAAATGAAGGAGAAACTGTGAAGCAAAATGCTTAAGCGAATCAGGACAGCTCGGACAAAAATGACTCATAGAAAAATAGGTCATTAGTGAAAAGATGCTCGAGCAAGGACTTCTACTTAGACCAGAACTCACTAACAGAACACTGATGTAGTAACCTAATTTTAGACAGAGATATAAAACGGAAAGAATCATCCTCAAAATTGGGGTGGCTGCAACTACATTATTGACTGTCCTTTATTCTATTGTTTTATGTTTTTATGGCTACTATTAGTAGCTAACTTTCTTATTTTCTTGGGATTGAATGTAGTTGATTTTCTTGTTTGTATTTAAACTCTACAATTTGATGAAACACATTTATTCATAGTTGGTATTTTAATGAACTAGTTGATTTAGTTAAATTAACTTGATAATTTCAAGGCGTGAGGAATCAACATGAATGAATGCTAGTTGCGCAGAAACTATGAGTAATGAGGTGTATCTTCAAAATGTTGAATGGAAAATACAACAAGTTTAATGGATGAAGTTCAATCCCAAGATACCTTCACGACATTGTCTTCAGCTTTGTTATTAACCTCTGTTTTATTAAGTATTGTTGATACTCACATTTAATCAGTACACTATTTTTACTTGAGACATTCTGCAACTTTCACTTGAGCTAAGATTACTTGCTAGAGCTAAAACGAGACTTGTTTCCTGTGGGTTTGACACTCATACTTTTTACACTATATTAGTTTTGACTTGGTACACTTGCCGAAAAATAGTTGTCTTGTCCTTGTCCCTACGATGCATATTAATTTGATTATACCCCGAGAAGGCATCAAGGAAACTTAAGAACTTGTCACCTGAAGCTCTATCAAGAAGTTGCTCAATGCTCAGGAGTGGATATGCATCCTTTGGGCACGCTTTGTTGAGGTTGGTGTAATCCGCGCACATTCTCCATTTTCTGTTGGGTTTTTTAACTAAAACCACAATAGCCAGCCAAGTACTATAGTGTGCCTCTCGGATAAAACCTGGTTCGAGCAACTTCTCAACTTCTCCCCTGGCTGCCAATCGCTTCTCTTCCCCTAACTTCCTCTTCTTCAAGGTGACAGGTTTTGCCTCCTTGAAGGTCAATAACTTATGCACCATGGCAGTTTTTGGCAACGTTTGGCTTATCTTTTCAGCATTTTCTACGGATAAGGAAGCTCTCATCTTGGTGGTTTTGTCTTCGCTTAGCAAAGAAATAGGTTGTGTTTCCTCACGAGGCTCGACCCTCATTTCTTCCATTCTCGACAACATGACTCCTCTTGGTGCTCCTTTCTTTAACTTCCAGCTCATCTTGAGTTTGCATGGTGGGCTCAATCTTTAGGCTTGCCACATAACACTCGCGACCAGTTCTTTGATTGACATCGACAGTGATGATGTCGTCTGTCATTGAAGGGAAGTTCATGGCTAGATGGGGAGTTAACACTATCTCCCCTAACAGATTCAAGTATGGCTTGCCGAGAAGTATGTTGTACGATGTGTTGGCATCTACCAAGAGATATCTGATCTTAATGGTCCTAGTTTGCCTTCCTCCCTCTCCAAATTTTGTCTACAAATCAATATACCCCTTGGTGTCAACTCTCTCACCGGAAAAACCCACTATTTGGTCGTCACGTGGCTGCACTTCACTTTATGGTATTTGAAGTTTTTTGAAGGTGCTCCAGTAGAGTGTATCTACCGAGCTCCCTTGGTTTGCCAACGTTTTCATGACCGCAAAGTTTTCAATTTCTATCATGATCACCATGGGGTCGTCTTGTGCCGAATCGATGCCTTTGAAGTCTGTATTCGTGAACGTGATGGGAGGCATCTTGTGTCGCATGGGGGCAAATACTTTGTTGATAGTTTGGACCGCCCGCAAGTGCTTCTTTCTCTCATTCTTACCATTTTCGGTCATCAATGCACAAATCGTTTCAAATGGCCTGCTTGGATCAACTCCTCGATCTTATCCTTTAGGGAAACACATTCCTTTGTGTTGTGCCCATAGTTTTGGTAAAATCTGTGTTGCGCAATGTTGCCGCCCTCCTTGGAGTAGGCAAGAGGTCGCGTTCCACGCCTCTTCTAGTATTTGGCCTCTATTGGTATTAAGAGAAGTGTAACTAGAGAGCCTGGGTGTTCTCGCCTCCTTTGGTCTTTTGAACGGAGGAGGGGGGGCTTGTTTATCTTTCACTCGTACCTTCTCGCCCTGAGGCTCTACTCTGACTTGATTTTGAAACTCTCGTAATTCTTCTAATTGCATAAACTTGGCAGCTCTCCTCCTGAGCTCATCTAAGTCTGATGCTGGTTTTTTACACAGGTTATCCACAAACGGTCTTAGCCTAACTACAGTTACCATATGGTGTAGGGCGACTTTCGGGTTGAGGTCGTGGATTCGCAAAGTCAGCTTACCAAATCTTTCCATGAACACTCACAAAGATTCACCCTTCTCTTGTCGTATGTTGACAGGGCTAGCAATGTTAGATGATGAGGCTTGTTAGTCGCGAATTGTGTGTTGAAAAGGCTCACTAGAGTTTCAAAGCAGTCAACTAAGAAGTGCGGGAGCCTAGTGAACCAGCTTAGTGCCATCCTTTTAGGGAAATACGAAACACTCGACACAAGACCGCCTCGTCGTTAGTGTACAAGCTCACCTAGGTGACATACATGTCGATATGCTCATCGAGATCCATTGAGCCATCGTATCAGTCCATGCTCAGTCCCTTCCAATTAGATGGTGTTAGTACATTCACAAAGACTAAGGATTTGATGAAGCCATGCAAGACATGTTCAACAAGGCAAAGCAAGCATACAACTGCATATGGATTTGGTCTTGGTCTGATGTGAGTAGGTTTAGGTTTGATTGGCAAGGAACCCATGCACGGTCAAGGAGAAATCTAATAGCACAAAGGTCTAAAAGGGTTTAAAATGTTAAATTAAAGAATTAGCTAAGTTTTTGATTAAAACTGGTTTCAATACTGCACTGGGTTCAAATAAAGCGATTTCCATTTTCATGAAATCGAGTTATCCGATACCTGGTAGAACTGAATTAACGGTTTTTGAAAAAATTGTATTGGTGCCTTTTCATCTATAAAAACAGTGAGTTTTCTAAAATGCGCCATAACAATAGAAAACAGAAATACGAAAACGAGAGAAAAATCACAGTTGAAAAACCAGTGAGAAACACCTTTGTGAAATTTAGGGTTCTTGAGAAAAATCAATTTGAGGCTTTTGTTGAAGAGTATCGCTTGACCCACTCTGTGCTATTGGAATCTTCGACATTGTGCAAAGGCCTCCTCTGCGCGCCAATCAGGAGTTGTTCTTTACCATTCTTGATCCTATTTGAATCAAGATTAGTGGTGTTTTCATTGTAATTCTGTAAAATTCATTGAACGTTTGTATTGGTTTGGGCTTTAGAAGTAAGCATGTGTTTTCTGCTGAAATTGATTGGAAGCTGCGGGGAGCAGTTTATCAATTAGCAGAGTTCTTGATTTCTACGGGGAGTAGAAATTGACTGGTCTGGGCTATAGGAATTAGCCTCGTGTTACTGCTGAAATTGATAGGGAACTGCGGGGAGCAGTTTGTCAATTTGCAGGGTTCTTGATTTCTACGGGGAGTAGAAATTGACTGGTCTGGGCTATAGGAATTAGCCTGGTGTTTCTGCTGAAATTGATTGGAGGCTGCAGGGAGTAGTAGATCAATTTAGCAGGGTTCTGATTTCTACGGGGAGTAGAAATTGGTTGATTAATTGTATGTGAACAATTAATTGAGTTAGTGGAACTTTCTTTGCAAGTGGTGCAGAGAAAACTGGACGTAGCCCTTTGTGGTGAACCAGTATAAAATTGATTGTGTCTCTTCTTCTAAAACCCTTCTCTCATAATCTTGATTTGTTCTTGCACTGCATATTGAATTAAATTGAAAAATTGAATTAATTTCTGGTAATCTTGATAAAACTGGTTTAAGTCCTCTGCTGAACATTGATGTGTGCATTGTAAGTTGAATTCTATATTGGTTTCTGATAAATCTGTTGTAGCAGTCAAAGAAATTTTGCTTATCAGATTGGTTCTTTTCTAAATCAGTTATACATACAAGATTCTAAATCTGTGATTTGACAAAGAATTGGAACCTTGGCTGAATTGGTGTAATACTGCAGAATTTATATTCTTGTTATGTGTTCTTGGTATACTTGAATAATCTAATCTGTATTCTGAACAATTTTCAATTCTGTATTAATTATTGGTGTTAGGAGACTTTATCAGACTTATTAATATTGATTCAAATCAATGTAGTGTTGTGATAGGAGTTTTAAATTAGTATTTTGTAATTCTGTTTCTCTTTGCTCTCATTCAAAGTTTGATTTTTGTGTTGTTTTGTTCTGAGTGTATATTGCTATTGAAACTGTGTGAACTTGACCTGCTTAAAGTGCTGTTGTGAAATTGCAATTCTGTGTGATTGAGAATCTGTTGTGTGCTTATATATGTCTGTATAACAAATTGATTCATTCGTTCTTTGAATCAATTTATTTCTTTACTGCACCTTATATCTTCAGCACCAAGATTCATTAAAGTTTTTCAAATTGCGAAAACTATTTTTCAAAGGTTTAAATCGGGAAAAATCTTTCAAAGTTCAATTTACCCCCCTCTTCAACTTAGCCTAAAATGTTTTCAGATGGCAATTCCATGCTTAAGATGTCATCCACGAACGGGTGTCGTCTTCCTTCTATGGAAGAGGTTTCTCTAGTATGATGAGATCCTTCTTCCTCCGCTTCAGGATCCTGGCTGCATGCTTTTGAGTGACCAGAAGGTGTGATCACCTTGGTCTTCTCTACTCGTTCACCGTATAGTTTCTTCTTCATCTCCTCGTTTTCCTGTCTAAGCAAACACATTTCTTGTTCGCTTTTTTGCTTCATTTCAGCCATCTCGCACTGCAATGACAATAATAGAGCCATTGTGTCCACACCAGCCATTGCACTTTCCTGCATTTGATCGTATGCCTGACTTTAGGTTGATATCATCTGAGCTCCTGTCTCAACTCTCTTCGGCCCCACGGTGGGCGCCAATTATTCTTACACAAAATTACTGAGACCAAAAGAGTTTTCTACCACTCGGTTGGGATGGTTCGAGTCTTCGCCTCTCTGTGTCCTTCAAGTTCTCGCCCTTGTCCGTAAAGTATACCTCCAAAACTGAATCGGGGTACCTGTCAATGACACTCCGACGCTCAAGTCAATATTCGGTTATTGGAACAAAAGACAGTTACGAATATATATTGTGCACCTTTGACTTGTCCTGTTCACTTACTTATAGTGCTCAAGGCTAACACAGGTCTCTTGCCATTGGTCTAGGTTCTGCCGCATGGCCGCCTTACAGACTGTGACTGTCAGAGATTGTTCGTGAGCTGGTATCCCTAGAGTTGCTTCTGCCTGGGATGTTATCAATTTAGGACGGGAAGTTATCATTCTAAGTTGTGTGGTACAGTTACGAAAAATTATAAGTTTTCATAGTGAATCAAATAAATAAAAGATAAAAAAAAAAAAAAAAACTTAAAAAAAAAAAAAAAAAAAAAAAAAAAAAAAAAAAACTTACAACAATAGAAATGTGTCGCATGAAAATGAAGATACCTTCACAAAAAGAGTAAAGAAATTGAGATGCATTGAAGAACTACTACGACCTGTTCAGATAACCATAACCTTACTGAAAAATGTTCATAAGATTACTGACCAGCAAGCATTTCATATATTTTTTTAAGTCTTCAAAAGACAAGTGTTCTCAAAAAAACCTTAATTTATATTTATTAATAGCATAGCATGTGATAAAAAAAATAGTTTTATCATTTTATCAGATTATTTTATGTTCTATATTCCTAAGTTTATTTTATCAAAAGATCTTTCGAATATTTCCAATTGTTGACTTGCATGCTCCATGCCGCCGAGGATAGGATATGTATACTAATATTCATCTTCTCGTGTTAGTGACTTGGTGTGAACACATTGCAGGATTCAGTTATTCTTCAACAGTCTCATTCTACACAGGGTGTGAAAAGAACAAAATAGAACTTAAGATGTCATCTTTGTTCGTTTTCTTCAATTTATTATTAATGAGACTAGCAACTTCCACACGCTTGAAGGTTCACCACTACCACAAATAGACAATTTTTTATTCAATGCTTTGTCACAATATTTTTTTCCGCCGTATTTGTATACATGCACATTAATTATTATGGTTATAGGTTGAGTTATGGCCATGAAATTGTATTAACGGTTAGGGGAAAAACTTTTTCCATCATAGCTAGTGGTCTTACATATATAATCGAGCATAACTGTACCTTATAAAAAATAATAATAAAAAACAACTATAAAAATTATAAGATTTAAAACAAAATTCTTATTCAAACCAAACAAAAAAAAAAATCTACATAAATTAAGAGATGTAAACTTAATTATAATAAGGTTAGCAGCTTTTAAAAGACTAATACAATATCAAAATATTTTATTCAAAAACAATAATAATAAGAAATTCAATCCATATAATTTTCTTACACTATCAAACACATGAACGGCATTCCGTGTGATTTTTTAAATAGTTGTTATTAAATTCGAGAAATTTATTGTAAATAACTGTTTGTATTGAATAGGAGAGTAAAGACTTTTACTGTGTATGTATAGACTAATATATTAACGATAAGGGAAATGTTAATTAGTATCACGCATTAATTAAAGAATAAAAAATCTCTATGAGAAAATATTATTCTAAACCCAAATTAAATATATTACTAACATAATTTCTACTAAAAATTCTCAATTTATTAATTTATCAATTTCTTAATAAGTACCTTTAGGATATGCCAACCATAAAACCGTAATTAATAATAACAATAATATTATTTAAATTAATGGACTTACTAAATTAAAAAATTAACCTGATATTTCAAATTAAATAAATTTTTAAAAAGAATTTACCCAATTTAAATAGTAAATACGTTGCTAGCTTAGGCATGAAATAAGCCAACTTAGACATATTTTAAGTTTTTCACCGTTATTTGTAATGTATAAAATTTTGTGTCCTTCCAAATATTCAGATTATCATTAGACAACACCTATCTTTCACCATCATGTATTCAGGTATTTAAATTGTTAATTTGAAGGCATGAAACACCCTTGTAGTTGACTAGTATGGATTTCAGAATGCCACATAGTTAAATAATGTCCAACACATGGTTGTACCCATGCCCATGAAAACTATAAATAGTTTAAGCTTTCTCACTTTTTTCCACAAGGCAAACAGAAGACCTCAGTGTTGTGATTAATCCAGTTCATCTTTCAAATCATTTCAACCCAATGGCTTCTTTCCAAAGCATCAACATTGAAGCTCAAATACCAGAAGAGATTCTCATAGCTCAGATTATGCAACTTCATGCAAGCATCTCCAAGCTTGAATCCCTTAGGCCTTGCAAGCAAGTGAATGCCCTCTTCACTCATCTTGTGAAACTTTGCACTCTCCCTTCATCCGTTGACATTGAGGCCTTGCCTCAAGAGGTGCAAGAGATGCGTGAGAGCCTCATTGACCTTTGTGGGCGTGCCGAGGGACTCTTAGAGTTTGAATTCTCAACCTTCATAAGCCTAACACCCGAGCCCTTCAAGAATGTGACCCTTTTCCCTTACTATGGGAACTATATCAAACTAGCACACATGGAGAACAAAATCCTTAAAGAAAATGAGGTGGTGAATGCAAAGAAAGTGGCCTTTGTAGGGTCAGGTCCAATGCCACTCACTTCCATCATAATGGCCACTCACCACATGGAGTCCACACACTTTGACAACTTTGACATTGATGAGAAGGCAAACGAGGTGGCTCGAAAGATTGTTGCTTCTGATGCAGCACTTGAGAAGAGGATGAAGTTTGTTACACAAGATATAATGGAAGTTAGAGAGAGGTTGGGGCAATATGATTGCATCTTTTTGGCAGCACTTGTGGGCATGAACAGGGAAGCGAAAGTGAAGATTTTGGGACACATAAGGAAGTATATGAAGGAGGGAGGGATTTTGCTTGTGAGAAGTGCAAAAGGGTCAAGAGCTTTCTTGTACCCTATTCTTGAGGAACGTGACATGATGAATTTTGAGGTTCTTACCATCTTTCACCCCACAAATGATGTGATCAATTCGGTTGTTCTTCTTCGCAAGCCTAAAGCTTAGTTTCAGCACGACCACCCTAAGTTGTAGTTCTATCTACTTTAAGAAGATCAGTTCTATGTAGTTTCTATGCGTGTGTTTGTTGTTGTGTTACTTTATTGTATGCAAGTTAATTAAAAGATCTGTATCAGTAGGAATCATAAGCGTTATAATAAATATGCTTTTGTTCCCGAAGAGTATTTGCACTCAGAAAGAAGTCAGAAAGCATAAATTTTATTTATCTATGGAAACCACCACTATAGCAAGAATTGAGATTACTCTATCGCAAGAATTCCCCTAAAACTACCTACCAATCTAAATAATTTGGATTGACTTTAAAAAACTAATTTTGCTATAATTCAGTGAATGGTTCATAGTTGTTAACAATTTATCTTTAAATATTAATCTAGACGTAAAAGTATATCTTACATGCATTACAAGAATTACATCAACGAGGAAATATACAATTTATAATCATTACATTAAATAAATATTTTATTATAACTATTAATATTATTATTAATAATAAAATAATAATTATTAATATATTATTATTTTATTGTTATTATCATCATTAATAATATTATTATTATAATAATAATTATTATTATCTTCATTATTATTAATATTAATATTAATATTAAAGTTATCTTAATTATTATCATTATTATTTTTATCATCATTATTAATAATATTATTATCATGGTTATTATTATTGTTACTATAATTATGATCATTATTAATGTCGCTATTATTATTATTATTAATAATATTAATATTAACATTGTTATCATCTTGATTATTATTATTATTAATAATAACAACAATATTAATTATCATAATTATTATAATTATTAAAAAATTATGATTGTTATTGTCATAATTATTGTCATAAATGTTATTAATAACTTTTTTGATATTATCATTGTTTTTATTAATACTATAATTATTTATATTAATTGTAGTAATTATTATTATTATTAATATCTTAATTATTATTATGATAAATATTATTATATTTATTATTAATTTTTATTTTAATTTTTTAAAAGTAAAATCTATAATTACGTTATGATTTTATATTTTATGATTTTTTAAACTCTTTACAATTTTACTATAATTTAAATTTTAACTAGTTTATAACAATAAAATAAAAGAATGTTATAAGAATATTTTTCTTATTTTTTATTCATTCAATTTCACGCTTTTATCGCAGTTGCTTGCTTAGTATCCTTGCGCCCAAATCAGTCCACCGAACCAAACGAAACCTATATGAATTTGTATACAGTAAACGCCATGAACAAAAATGTGTAATAGAAAATGTATGGACTGGAAAGCAAAAAATAAAATCGTAATTTAGGTATATGTTTAAACAACTTCTTTCTACCAATTTTTAATATGGAAAAAAAATTAAAAATTAAAATTAATTTATGCACAAATTAATTTGCAGATATTTTAGATTATTTTTTATTTTTTTAATTTATATATAAAATAGTTCTAATTTATAGAAAAATTATTTAATGAAAGATTTTTATATATTATTGGATTGAGAATGTTTTGTGTCATCTTACAGTATGGCATTAGTTAAGTTACTAACTTATATATAGAGTGGTTTTTGGAAACATTCAAGCGGTTCAATATCAAAGTTGAACTTTGTAATTCACTCTTTCTGATTTGATTGTGTGATTACTTGTACTTTTAGAATTCTTATATTCAGTTCTTGTATATATTCATCAATAACCAATCAATGGATATATTATTATTGTTAATTACATTATATGCTTTAGTCTTTCCCTACACAATTTTGTTCTTGTTGAACTAGTACTTCTATGTATTTTTGTTTATAAATTTCTCAATATAATACAAATAAATTGGTATTAGAACTTTGGTTCCGATTCATTTTACATAAGTTGGTGGTTAATTCCTGATTGATGTGAACTTGGTTAGTAATAATCTCCAGAACCTACAACAAAGAATATTTGAATGCCCCAAGATCCCTAAGTATTCAAATTTAGGATGATCTACTCAGAACCTTTGTCTTGCGAAAAAGAAATGCAGCAAAGACCCAAAAGTATGAAAAACGCCACAAGGATGATCAGCTCTTGATAAGTTACAAGTCCAATGAAGAACTCAAGAGAGAAATTCTCACTTCTGAAATTTTTAGAATCAAATTCTTATTTCAAATTCAAAGTTATTGTTTACATGTGTTTTCTAACTTAAGTAGACTTTTGTTAGCTTCTAAAAGCTAACCTAACTCTTTATTAGCCTAGAAGTCTCCAAATTTAATGCAACAACGGCATTTTGGCACACTTATAGATGACTAATTAATTACATAAAATGGGAAAACGGAAAACACAAATTACTAAGCATGACCACTCTAAGTCTTATGGAAAATTAATCAAAATACATCAAAATAAAAAATTTAAAATTCATCCACAAAATAATGGGTGACTCTTCAGATTTTAACCTAAGCCCAAAATAGCTCATTTACACTTAAATTAAATTTGGTGATGCATTTTCTATGGACCTTTCTCTTCAATTGACTTGCTTTTAGCCCAAATCTCCTTCATTTAATTTCTTCATCAGCCCATATCAAATTAAGAACGTGATCTGGCTTCAATTCAATCTTATACTTTGTTTACGTAGTCAAAATGTCTTGAATCAACCCAATCAATGTCTCTTTTAGTTTTGGGGTCCTTGACCTGGTCATTGGTCCACTTGGAATTTGCAAAGCATCATTTGGATTATTTATTTGTACAGGTGCTTGAGGTTGGTTAAACTTCAAGTCTTGGTTCTTATCACTCATGAAAATACCCTAGAAAATAGCTATGGAATAAAAACTAAACTAGAATTTAATTTTAGAGATAAATAAGATAATACCTATTTCTTTTAACAGAAGAGTTGTTTAAGTAAATAAAAGATAGTTATTTACTTTTTATTTTTATAGCAACCACCAACTCTCTCTCTTAGAAGATATTCTCTCTCTAAGAATATATTCTGTTTTATTTTTATAATAACCACCAATTACCTCTAAGAAGATATTTTGTTTATAAAAACTATCAAATCTCTCTCTCTCTTTCTATGAAAAGATATACAGTTTCATTCTTATGAAAACCACCATCTCTCAAACAATTTCTCTTTAAAGTTTTCTACCTTCTCTCTAGATTTGTGATCTCATAGGTTATTAGATTGACAATCAGAGGACATCCCTAGATTCCTAGCATTGAGTAGATCAAGAGTGTCCGATCATATTCTTGAACAGAGTTAGGTTGCCTATGATTTTAGGGTTTTTGAGTATCTCTACTCTATATAGGTAAGGGAAGCTAGTTTGATTATTTTTCATAAACATTGTAATTATTTGTTTATTAATGAATTGGATGAATGTTTATGTATTGTATTATGTAGTATCAATGTTTGTGAATGATGTGGTGTGTGATCGAGACAATAGTATCTTCAGGAAAGAAGATACCCGTGTTGGGATTATTAGGATGTGCATTGTTTGGGGATTTTAAGGAGGTATCCTGACTCTACTGGTACATTGTATTCACATAGATGAAGATTACCAGTTGGTGAAGAGTCAAAGGAGGTTCATATGTTCCTGTCCGAGGTTTGAAATATGAGCCCGATCGGAATATGACATATGGATTAACCCTATGCATATGGGGTCCGAGGTTTGAAATATGAGCCCGATCGGAATAGACTGTTCTGAGGTTTGAAATATGAGCCTGATCGGAACAGTTTGGTGGTATATGACAAATGCACACCTCTGAGTCTAACTCAATGCACAAGTCTTCCGGAAGTAGAGAGTCTAATGTCTTTGTTTGTGAGTCAGTGTATGTATGTTGTGAGATGAATTATGAAAGATTGAATTGTTGTTGTTTTGTTGAGATAGAAATCCAATTTATGAAAATATATATTTTTTTAAAACTCAGCTTACCCTTCTTTTTGTGTGTTGTTTGTTTGATTTTTTAAAACTGCGATGATCGTGTATATTACACGTGAGCAGAGGATTTGACAGGTGGTGTGAGTCCCCGGTGAATTATTGGAGAAGTTTTATTTTACGAAGATATTTTTATTAAATCTTATGTGGAGAAATATATTTTGAAATACATGATGAATGTATGGATTTTTATATCCAAGTTTATTATATAATTTTATGCAATAAAGTTCTTATTATATGAAAAATATGGGATGTTAAACTATTAGTTTCTTTTTTTCATAAAGATAATATTCAAGACATTCAAAATGATGGCAAACACAATCAAGATTGGGATGTTTATAAGAAAGAACAACTTCAATCTTTGGTACATCATGATGTGTACTTTGTTAAAAGTGTGAGGAGTTAGAACACTCCATTTTGGGAAGACCACACACTTAAGAAGTTAGTTTGGAGAACTCAATAAGAAAAGACTCACTCCCTAATTCTCTTATCTCTCTCCAGTGAGGTTTTTTACGAGGTTGCAAATGAATAAACAAGTTCTAGGCTATGGTTGAAGTTGAAGAAGTTATTCATGACAAAGCTTGTCTGAAGTAAGTTGTTTCTCAACAAACGATTGCTCGAATTTCACTAATGAAATGAACACAATTTTGTTCAAGTTGAGACATATGATGTGAAGGTGAAAGATAAACATTTAGCAATGACTCTTTTATTCAGTCTTCCCCCTTTGTTCAAGAACTTTTTTTAATTCATTGAGTGTCGATAAAGATTACATCACGTTAGAGTAAGTTAGGTCTTGCATCTAGGACCGAGAATTTAGCACAAGAAAATTGGAAAAGTAGACAAAAATGGATTGTCTACGTTGATAATATTGCCAAAGGGCGGAGAAGAAAGAATAAAAGTAATACCAAGACTAATCGTAAAGACATTTGTAACTACTGGAAAATCAATTGTCTCAAGAGAAGGGGTAAAGATTCTTTGGTTGATACAAATGAAGATGGTTTAGTGTCTAATGATGATCATTTGATTCATGCAATAAGTGACAAGTTGGATTACTCTGAAGCATGGATTATGGACTCTGGTTGTATTTTCCATACATGTCCAAATTGAAGATGTATACAGTAGTGAGGAAGAGAAAAATGAAGAGAACACTAGTGAGGAGTCCGAATGTGAGGAGCGTGAGGATGTTTATGTTCATGAGGGGAAATTATTGATGATTAGGAGAACCCTCACCAATCAACCTATTCCACAAACCGAATCATAGAGAGAGAACATTTTTCACACTTAATGTAAAATTTCTGAAAATGTATGTTCTATCGTCATTGACAGCGGGTCATGTTGTAATTGCTGCAGTGATAGGTTAGTTGATAAATTAAAATTGAAAATGATACCCCACCTTAGACCTTATAAATTACATTGGATAAATGATGGGGGGATATAAATGTTAAAAATCAAGTGAAAGTCAAGCTATCAGTAGGAAACTATGTCGATGATGTTTTATGTGATGTAATTCCTCTGGAGGCTTGTCATGTTTTATTGGAAAGGCCATGGCAATTTGACAAGAAAACTATCCATGATGGCCTCACCAACGAGATTACTTTCATTCATAAACATCAAAAGTTTGTACTTCATCCTTTGACTCCTACCCAGGTGTTGGAAGATGAAGCCCAAATGAAACAAAAATCCATAAAAAGAGGGAATGAAAAACATAAAATAACAGTGTTCCGAGGGTCATGTACCTTTGTCCTACTTCTGATCAAACATACATTCATCTTGGAAGACAATTTTTGTTCAGTTATTTTCTTTTCCAATTTTCTGTGAATAGAACTTTACAATCTATTGTAGATCAATCTTGTGCAAAGTTGTTAACAATGGATAAGAAAAATTTTGAGTTTAAACAACTTCATAAGGAAGAAAAATGGAAATATAAAAAAGAACATAAAAATATTTCTAGGATTCAACATGATTGTCTTATCATAAATACAACCTACGGTAATCCTGGAAAAACTCTTCTCTTCTTCTATGCTGTGAATATTTAATTGATCTTACTAAGTGATTGTTGTGATAGGAAGGTGTTTGATCCTAGAGGAAGTTAACTATAATGAATGTCCATAAGAATATTGTGGATCTGAGGATAGATCCCTTTCAAGAGGGAGGGGATGATGGAAGAAGGCCCAGGCAAGGCCAACCATTAGATCCATGATCAAACACATTTAAGCTCAGGAGGAGTCAGAGACACCAACACACATCAAGATGCTGACTACTCTAAGCTTTGGTGGAAAATTGTAAATGTATTTTGGAAGATTTTTCCTTTGTAAAAATATTGTAGAACATATTTCTTCTTTGTAAAAATAAACCCTAGGTGCCTTAGGGTTAGAAAGGCACCTAGGTTTAGGGTTAGAAGCACCTATTAGTGCATGACATGTGGCACCTCCTCATTGGATGGAGATGGAAGGTGCCTAGGGTTAGGAGTTAAGCTTGCTTCACAAGCTAGGTTACCTGAACCCTAACATGTGATGCAAGCTAGGGATTCTAAACCTAGCTTCTTCCACACGCTACCTAGATAGCTTGCATAGGAAGCTACTAGCTCATCTTTCTTTCTATAAATAAGAGATGTAGAGACCTCTCTTGTAAGCTTTATTACCTTAATGAAATGTTGTTGAATTTTCTGCACATTGATCAAGTTTCTCATTGAGTTTCTTCTCCAAAAAGTTAGAAGCTCTCTCTTGAAGGTTGGCCTAACCTCCTTCAAGGCTTTCATCACCTAACTCACCCTTTCCATCGTATAACTTTCCTTCCACGATGCTTCTTCTATTATTCATTGCTTCTGCATCAAGAGGAGCTCCTTCCATGGCATTTGTTCGGTGCAACTGTGCTTGTTCATCGCTACATCACTTGAAGCTTGCGCAAGAAGCTAAAGCACCTAGGAGCCTATCCATCATGTCTTGCCTCCGTTCTTGTGCTTTAATTTCTTGCTTGTCACTTTTATTCCAACTCTTTGAGTTTGTCCATTAAAAATCCAATTGAGTTGTACTTTTTTAAGTTGTTCTTTATTGCTTTATATTTTGTGAATTCTTGATGAACTAGTACATTGACGAGGAGAATTGGGTCGAGTTGGTATCTAATACATCAAGAGTTTATTAGAGAAGCAACTTTGGAGGAGAATTTACAAAGGAGGAGGCGACTTTGCTGCTGGAAATTTTTGAGTGACAAATTGAACAAAGTTGGAGTGATACACTTGTGAGGAGATTTTACAAACAGTTGGAGTGCATAACATAAGACTTTAATTTTTCAGTAAATTTTTATTGTATCTATTTGAGTTGTAACTTGCAATTATACTTTCATTAGTGGATTAACAAATCAAATTAGACAGTGAATGTGTTTGAATGCTCCTTGGTGCCAAAGAGCTTCACCTTAGGAGTTGCCTAATTTAAATTCTCAAGCTTTACTTTTAGTTTCCTTACAAATTCCATTTTTTTACTTTGATAAATCAACTCAACTAGTTTTCTTCTGCTTTGTCGATATTGAGTCGCCTTCATTTGTGACTTAGTGAATTCATTGTAAGAAAGACTTCAGAGCTGCATTAGGTCAGGCTCTAGCAAGGAAAGTCTTGGTACTTAAGTTGCTCTAGTGACACACCTCACTTTCCTATGAGACCCCCTGGTGTGCTAAACTTGTTTGTCTTACCTTGAGAAACTACTTCACAAAACTTAAGATGTCTAAACATTCTCTCCACCACAGTGGTAATGATTCCAGTGAAAATGCTTTGGAGTTGAGAAAATTTTGAATGAAATTCGCTCTATGAAAATTAACACTGAAGTACAATTTGTCATAGTGGAGGAGGAATTGAAGACCTTAAGGAAGAAGGATCACAAGTTAAAATCAAGAACTAGTTCTTCAAAGAGTTGCCATTCTGAGGATAAACCAGAGAGAAATAGTTTGAGAGTGGCAGACTATTATCAGCATGATCCTCATACCCACCATAAGAGAGAGAGAAAAGCTAAAGAAGTTAGTGTAGACTTGTCTCACTTTCATAGGAAGGATGATGTATGTTGCAACCGGGATCACGACGGGACGACGATATGAAAGATTAATAATAATTTTGAAAATTTAGAAAAAAAGGAGTCGTCACAACAGTTTATTTTGAAAAACTATAGAAAAATCGAAAAAGGCTATGGTAGGTCTACGAAACCGGATTTCGGGTTTGGGAGTTGGTTACATGTGAAAAAGATATTAACACCCCCACAATGCCCATCCTAAAACGGTACCTTTAATTAAATAAGTAAAATGAGTGTGATTTTGAAAATGTTTATTCTTCCTAAAGAGGAATTAAAATGCAAATAAGAACAAAGAAATTTATTTTTTTTATTTTGGAGGACCCGACAAGGGTTTTACCTTGCTCCTACGTATTTCCGTCAAAGATGGAAAATCAGAGTTCCGTAGTTCTTTGTTGAAAATTGTTTTTTTTTTTTGTTGATAGTTTTTTTAATTTTGGAAATTTTATATTTTTTTAATTTTTTTAATTTTTGAAAATTTGATATTTTTATATTTTTTGAGATTTGATATTTTTAAGTTTTGGAAATTAGTTTCGAAAGTCTCGAGTTAGACGTTGTTCGACGCGTACGACCACTTGAACGTCTACACGAGACAAAGTAATTTCAGATTAAACATACTATGATGCGAGCAATCAATTGGATGTTTAATCAAAATAATTATTTATTATATTTTTGAATTTTTAATTTTAGAAATCGATAATTTCAATTTAAACATGGCGTGACGCGTGCGGTCATTTGATGTTTAATTGAAATTTATTTAACATAAAACATTATATAAAAAAAGTAAATGATATGTATAAAAATAAAAAGAATAAGAAGAAAAAAGGTTACTTTTTATTGGAAAGCAGGGGTATTTTTTGGAACTTAAAGAAAATGGTGGGTGCAGTTCATAACTTGCGTGGGTGCAGGAAGTAACCCTACTTACTCTAAACCCAATTAGGGTTAGATGTGTAACATGGTGTTGTTTGAGGCACAGTGCATCCGCGGCGGATTGGCGTGGGACGCATGGTGGCTAGGCAAGTGTCACGGCCTCATCGCATGGGTGGCTTGCGGCGGTGCGAGTAGAAGTGGCGGTAGGAGTCTTGGCGGTTCTGGGCGAGGGCGTCGCGCTCGTGGTGAGACGTGACTCTTCTTAGTAGGTGGCAGAGAAGGAGGATGAAGGAGCGGTGGTTTGGATTTTTAATAGTGAGGGTTGAGGCATGGGGACCCTCGTCGGCGGTGAGGGTGTGACTGAGTCGCGAGCGCAAGTTTTGCATGGTGGTGCAACGTGGAGGACTACGGCAGGGCCATGAGAGCTGGTGATAGGGCATCAAACCTTAGGCAGTGGTAGCGACTGCCCCAATGAGTGGTGCGACGGTGGTGGCCTTTCCTTGGCTCGCGACGGTGAGAGGCGTGAGGAAGAAGACCACAAACGTGACGGTTAGAGAGTTTCGAAGTGGAAGAGGTTGATGATGGTGAGGAAAGAAGTAGTGGAGGTGTTCGGTGCGTGGCAGCGACGACTGTGGTGTGACTGTGAAGGTGTCTCGGGGCTGCATGCTTGCTGTGGGAGGTGCTGGTGCCGACGATGGCAGGGAGGCAGTAATGAGGTGGTGGAAGTTGGGGGCAGTAATGCAGGTGCGTGGAAGAGGAGAAGTGGTGAGGGTTGTGAGTTTTGTTTTGAGGTAGGGCTGTTGTGGAGGGTTCGGTGGGTGTTTGCATGGTGACCTACCGTGGTGGTTTCATGGTTGTAGGTTGGCGGCGTGGAGGAAGCTACATGGAAGTTTCATGGTGGTTTTGTGGAGGTGAGGGGGGCACGGTGAAGGTTCTTGGGGGTGTGGTTTCGTGGTGGTTTTGGATTATACATCCTAGCAAGCTGGGCAGCTCTTTCTCGATATATTATGTGAATGAGTGGGAGAGATATGTGACAAAAGGGTTGCTTGAATACACAAGAGTTAGGTAGCTAGTGTTGTTATTGGTCTCTTGGCTTGGGATTAGTGATTGTGTCCTGCGTTTGAAGTTGTTTGAGAAAATAAGAAGGTTTTTGTGTGTGGATCAATGGAAGGAGAGTGACACTGTAAGTCTTGTGTGGGTAAGATTAGTGAAGGGTATCGAAGATGGTCCCTTCATGTGAGAAGAGTGGAATGTATGTGAAGGTGTCGAAACTGTGATGGGAGTAGTGTGGTGTGTAGTATGAGTTCAACGTGAGTAAACTCTCATGAGAATGAGCAATGTATATTTCGGCTAAGAGAGTGGAAGATGAGAGTGAAGGAGGAACTGTAATGAGAGAAGTGGTATCCAGAACTCTGAATGAGTCAACTTTCTTTTATGGAGTGAAGGTGAAATGTAATTTTTGCTAGTGTGGCACCTTCTAGCCAATAAGTGAATCTGTGTAGTGCTGCAAGAGTAGGTTGCAGCCTTTATCGAGGCGTGGCCAGCCTTTATCGGGGGCATGGTTCTTGCAGAGTAGGCTATAGGATATATTTTTTTGGTCTTTTGTAAGTGAGGTGCAAAGCTTGCGTGTGTGAGAGGTGAGAAGGTGAGTGAATGAGAACAAGAACGTGAGTGTAATATTTATGGAAGTGAGAGAATGCGAGTTAGAGACTGATAAGTGAGGGTGGTGAGAGAAAGCAAGGAAGCATGTTATTATTATTTTGGAAAATAGTAGTTTGCCACTATCATTTTTCTATTATTTTTATTTGATATTATTTTTATTAATAAAATATTATAAATTAATAAAATAATAATATAATTTAATGTTAAATAGGAGTAAGAGATGAATAATAATATCAAAATATCATCATCTTATTATTTTTTTTACGTGAGTGTGGACACATTAATTGTGAGGTGCAGCGTGGCTGTTACCTACGTGAGAGTGAAAAGAAAAGAGAAAAAAAGGATAAGGGATGGGAACAAACTTCCAAAATAAGAGTCTTTCTTCTTTTTTTAATGTTTTTATTTTTTAGTCACAAGATTAGTTATTATTACAATGTATTTTTCTTAAGCGACAACCCAACACCATATTACAAGTCTATACAATATCAACAACTTAATTTTCAGGTTCAAAATGTATGCATATAAAACTAAAAACTTAAACTAATTAGTTTGAATGTTAAAATTATTTTATAATTTTATAATATTTATTCAAAAACCTTTTTTATCTTTAAAAATTAATTGAAGAACACTTTTTTTAATTAAACCTTTTTTTAGAAAGAGATAAATAAACCAATCATTATTTAAAAAAAAAAAGGTTGAATGAAAACATAAAGACAAATTGATTTTTTTTTATATTTTCTGAAAAATAAAGAAAACAATAAATCTAAAAACGCAATAAAATTTAAACCAAAAGATGATTTTTTTTTTATTTTTCTATTAATCAGAAACATTTATTTTTCAACCGAACAAAATTGGGTGTTGACAGCTACTCCTCTTTACTTAAATTTTATTGGATAATTTGAAAATTAAAATTTTCGTATTATCAAAGTAAAAGTTAAGTAAAGACGGAGACACTAATTTTGATCGGGTTGAAAAAGAAAAAGAAAATCAAGCATATAAATTTCACCACAAAAGAAAAGTCACTATTTGAAGAAAATGAATAGTGAGGTCAAGACCATTACAAAGTAGAGGATTATGCACCGTCATCTGCTAAAAAGAAAAAGTGAGGTTGAGACCACTACAAAGTGGAGGGCCATGCACCATCACGTGTAGAAAGGGAAAAGTGAGGTCAAGACCATTACAAAGTAGAGGGTCACGCACCGTCACGTGCTGAAAAGTAAAAGTGAGGTCGTGACCATTACAAAGTAGAGGGTCATGTAACGTCACGTGCTGAAAAGTAAAAGTGAGGTTGAGACCATTACAAAGTAGAGGGTCACCCACCGTCACGTGTTGAAAAGTAAAAGTGAGGTCGAGACCATTACAAAGTAGAGGGTCACGCACCGTCACGTGCTGAAAAGTAAAAGTGAGGTCGAGACCATTACAAAGTAAAGGGTCACGCACCGTCACGTGTTGAAAAGTAAAAGTGAGGTCGAGACCATTACAAAGCAGAGGGCCACACACCCTTACGTGTTGAAAAGTAAAAGTGAGGTTGAGACCATTACAAAGTAGAGGGCCACGCACCATCACGAGTTGAAAAGTAAAAATGAGGTCGAGACTGTAAAATATGTCTTGGCCAAGTTCAAGAGGGAGGGTGAATTGAACACTTGAAAATTTTCGCAAACTGTTTGGAGAATGAATAATTTTTATGGAAACTACTAAAGAAGATATGTTAAGCAAACAACAATGGTTCAATCAAAAAGTTTCAGCACAATATTAATCAATCAGATGCAATAAATTGTAACCAGAAAATAGTTCTTGAATACACAGTATGCTGTAAAGGCAGTTCTTAAAAAGTTGAATTAAGAAATCAAAGAATTAGATCAACTTCAAGTTTATAAAGATCCACTGACTAAAAACCTTTTTGTTAAACAATGCAAGCTATGTTAAGTGTATGAAAACAGTCTTTAATCAACAATAGTGAAAGATAAAGTTTTCTGGAAAAACAAACTGATAAACAGTAAACCCAGTAAATTGTGAAACAGCAGATTTACAGAAAAATGATATACTGGTTATTGACAGATTCAAAACAATTCAGAGTAGATTGTGTTAAAACAGAGTATAAAAAGTTGTTACTAAAAATGCTTTCAGAAAGTTGATGAAGTTATTCAATTAGCAAGATTCAATTGATTCTGAAAATTCAAGAAACTCAACAAGATTTAGCAAGAACAGTAAAAAGAGAAAGCAAGAGAGATTCAAGACACAACAGATTTTTATACTAGTTCACCCAACAAACGGGCTACGTCCAGTCCCTTACACACAGTAAGGATTTCACTAAAATGATCAACCTGATCAAGTTTACAACACTTGCCTATAACAAGAATACACTGCACACCGCAACAACCACTGTTGAACCTACAGCAGACCAAGAAACCACACAGATGCCACTGTGCGTTTCAAGAACTCCCTTGCTGAAACCCACAGCAAGTCACAGTTATACAGAATCCACTGTATAACCCAGAAACCTCTCACTGCACCCCGCAGTAGACCACTGTTGCACTCACAGCAGAACAAGAAACCACACAGAAACCCACTTTGTGTTTAAAGAACACCCTTGCTGAAACCCACAGCAAGTCACACCCTGTACAGAGCCCACTGTACAGAACAGAATTACCAACCCAGGTAACTCACAGCAGAATAACCTTCAATACAATGAAAGAATTATCACAGTCACAGCAATACAAGCACTTCTATTCAAAGGATTACAAAAGTAATAAAGAAAGGGTATAGAAGGCTTAGTCTGATGATCAAATCAGTGAAGAAACTGTCTCAGTCAAATCAAAGCTCCAGTAGCAGTTCAAGAAAACAGTTCTTTGATGAAAACGTTGATTGATCTTGATCACTAGACTCAAGGGCGCTTTTGCTCTCTTTAAAATCTCAAATGTTCTTGCTCAGAAAATGTTTAGAATGATTTTTCGTATCTTTCCAAAATTTCGCGCCAGCTATTTATAGACAACTGTCATTTAAAATTCATTCGATTGATTTTTCAAATAGTCGACTGCTTTTCTCCAGTTTGTTAAAACAGTTGCTCAAAACACAAGTTTTGATTTTTATAATTTCTCAAAACTTTTGTTAATTAAGAAAATACTTGTGGAGCTTATCTTTGATTAAGATTGCATGCATCACTGATTAGACCTCAAATTTACCTCACAACACACACTCCTAAGTTCTAGACCAAGTCTTTAATCTTCATGAAATCTTCATGCATTCCACATATGATCATGGGGTCTTGAACATCTTCACTTGGTTGGCTTCATCAAATCATCACAGTAGCCCACTGGTGCTAACAGAGACGATTACAAAGTAGAGGGCCATGCACCGTAACGTGCAAGAAAGTAAATATTGAGACCTTGCTTCGCAGAGGGTTCTATTTGAAGAAGATTTGAAAACGTTTGGACCAATCCCGAGGAGAAGGTCCCTTTTTGAAAGAGATTTGAGACAAGGTTTGACCAATCTCGAGGCGAGGGTCAGTATTTGAAAAAGGTTTGAGAAAAAGTTTTGACCAATCTCGAGAAGACGGTCTGATGAGTCATTATTTTCCCCTATTTACTTGTCTTTATGTACCTATTTTGATTAGTGATTTGTTCTTAACTGCCTCTTATTTCATTAGTTTCACTGTATGGGCTTCATTTCCTGACTTAATTTTATTTATTATTTTCAGGGCAACTTGGTTATTTTACTGAGCTTGGAATTAAATTCTGGACATGAAGAGAGTCGTCACACCTTCTACCACATTACCACTGTCGCCATGTCATTATTTTAGTTTTCTTTTATTTCTTTTGTTGTTGGGCCAAAATTGTGGACTTGGGGCACATTAGGTTTAGGTTTAGACCTAGGGTGACGGCTGCAATTGCGAAGGGATTAACAGTTTTACCCTTTTTCATTTTTTTGGGCAGAACAATTCTATTTTTGGCGATTTTGGATATTCTCGAGCTTTTATATGATTTACTGTTTTCTTCCTTTTAGTGTTCATTCTCCTTCATCTCGTTTCATTTAATCACAATTATGGAAGAGTAATCCGTTTGGATTATCCCCTTGATCGAGACTACCTAATTGTTTGAGGTTTGGTGCTTAATCATTTTCGCCCCTTTCTCCCTTTAATTTTCGTTCCGCATTTCACTATTTTCCACTGGACCATTCACGCTTAGTGATTCGGTAATTTCGACTCTGTCACGCTTAGTGAAAAGAGTCAAGAGTTTTGTGGATTGGGATTAAAACTGCGAGAACGCTTGTTTCTGCGTGATGGTTAATGCGTTTCGAAATCTGTGATAACAGTGCAGTCGAAATCAACGGGGTAATCTGTTTAATTACTGTTTAAGTTTCGTTAATTATTGTTTTATCGAATCTGTTAACCCCCTGTTCAGTGCGCGTTTAAGCTCTTGACAAAAGAATTAGGTCCTTGGGAGACGACCTAGGAGTCACTACCTAGCATTGCATTTTCATTGCAATTATTTGACCGGATTCGGCTTTGATCAAGGTCACTATTTGAAAAATATTTGAGAAAAAGTTTTAACCAATCTTGAGGCAAGGGTCACTATTTGAAAACGATTTGAGAAAAATTTTTGACCAATCTCGAGGCGAGGGTCACTATTTGAAAAATATTTGCAAAAAAGGTTTGACCAATCTCGAGACGAGGGTCACTATTTGAAAAATATTTGCAAAAAAGGTTTGACCAATCTCGAGGAGACGGTCACTGTTTGAAAAAGATTGAAATTTGTTAAACCAATCCCGAGGGGGTCATTATTTGAGAAAAATGTTTGAAATTTGTAGGCGAACATCAGGTGAACAACGAAATGGATTTTGAGTGGTACATATAAATACATGAATGTATGTAATATTTTTTCATTTTTGTTTGAATGGAAATGCATGTGAGAATGCATGAGGCTCTATTTGTCATTTATTTTTGAATGAAAATGCATATATGAAATGCATGGATAAGTGCATAAAACTCTATTTTGATGTTTTGGATGAGAGTACATAGACATATGCATGAGACTCCATTTTTGTTGTGCATGCATAAATGTATTAGACCGTATGAAAATGCATGCATGGGATTCTATTTTAGTTTTTTTTTTTTTTTTTTTGAGATGAGAGTGCATGTATGCATGTATGAAAACTCTGTATTTTCATTTTTGTTTATTTTTCTCATTAAGAGTGTCTGAATGAATACATGAACTCTATTTTTTTATTGTTCATATTTTGAAATGTTGACATTAAAAAAAAATGCATAGGAGCAATGAGGGTGCACAAATATATGCATGAGATTATGTTTTTCATTTTTGAATGAAAATACATGGAAGAATGCATAAGACTCTATAAAAATGCATGTACGAATGCATTAGACTTTATTTTACATTTTTTAATGAGAATGCATCAGACTCTATGAAGATGCATGTACAAATGCATAAAACTCTATTTTTCAAGATTTCATTTTTATTTTTAGCTATTTTTGTTGACATTTAGAATCAATTGTTCTTTGCCATCGTTGAATTCATTTGATGTCAAAACTTTATTCTTGAAAATGAGGGATGTTACAAATCCTGAAGTTATTGTTAAAATTAAGACATTATTGACCTTTTCCACTTAAAACATTTTAACAAATGTGCTTGAATCCATAGGTGGATGAAATATGTGAGATAGAAGGTTGATGAGGTTTGAAAAGAAACTGAGATTGCATACCTTTAGATATGTTGTCATTTGGTGCCCCTAAAAAAGGGAAAATTTCATGCAAGGTATACATGCGATACAGGACTGCCCCAATTTTAGTGTGTTGGGGTAAAGCTAGGTGAAGTGGATTGTTCATCTGAATGGTAGAATGGATAACTAGGTCTGATGAAGACTGACTGGTGCAACATCATATAGAAAAAATTGTATCCCCAAAAAGGAAAAGCAAATGAAATTTGTCCCAGTTTAGATGTGTATAGATAATGATGAGGTCTCAATGGAAGGTGGCTTGGTTTTTGTAAAGTGGAAAGGATTGCCCCAGTATAGGGTTTCTCTCAGTTGGTCTGCCTTCGGTTGACTTATTGATTGCTAACAGAGGATTGCCTTCTAATAGGAGCTTTTCAGACAACATTTTTTTTTCGACCGAGTTGTTACTCATGTCCTCTTGTCACAGGGGTTAAGCTTTGAAAATTAAGGCAATCATTCCTCGATCAATGTGGACTTTATTAGGCTTGTAACGTGGCCAAGGGTTGAAAGGTTTTCAAGAAAGGGATACGAAGGCCCAAAAATTATTTATGTTTTCTTTCTAAATTTTGACACAAGGATCATCATTTTTCATCATCAACAGTTAAGGTTTTCCTCTATATATCATTTCATTCTTTTCATCATTTTTCTCTATTTCATCATCATTTTTTTTTGCTTTTCATCACCTTGTGATAGTATTTCTTATTGTGAATTCACATCATCCTTTGAGGGATTTTTTTTTTTTTCATTTTTTACGAGCTTTTGATATACACCTTGGCTGGAGTTTTATCTTAGTGATGATCATTGTTTAGGGATTTTTTTGAAAAGAAATATTTTTTCTTATTTTTATTTTTTTTGCTCAAAGAAGGTACACTGAATTTGTAATTTTTTCTTTGTTTTTGGATAAAGAAACATGGCCATATATGATTTCAAATCATGATTGATTTATTTTCAAAAAGTTAACCCTGGGACAAGATTCCATGGCTCCCAACACATGTCATATTTTTGTCCTTTTTCTTTATTTTTGATTTTTTTATTGTCCTTTCTTTTGCCGAGACTGTCCTTGCAGATGTTCAATCTAGCAGGCTTTCATTATTTTATATCGCCCCTGGAGATTGGAGATTAACCACTTAGCCCACTGATAGAAGTCTGACGTTTCTGCCCCAGTGTTACTGTTGTTTTTCTATTCCTGGTGATGAAGATAACTACTGAGGCAAATCCTTTTGTTTTGGGATTTTGGAGATGAATAAAGGCTAGAGGATTTCAAACAACATGCATGCAAATGCTTCATTGGAAATTGTCAATTTTTACCCTTTATTAAATTGAGCAAATGCAACATCCCAGCCTTTTAGTTTTTGCGATGTCATGAACTCAACGATTTTATTAAGAAAATAATTAACTCAATCATGAGATCACCCTTTTTTATTTTTATTTTTTGAGTTGTTTATTGGACTTATTCCCACGACACCCTTTAAGACCTGCCCCTGATTAGAGCAAATCAGTATTCACGAGTGATCCCTTAATATTTACCAACAAGCATGTGTTCTTCCTTTTTCATTTTTCTTTTATTTGTTTAACTAAAGATCTGATCTTTCTCGCAAATTCGTAATAAGATCACATGCACATTTAATTGCCAAAAGAGATCAAACTCATGGTCTAAACATAAGTCATGGAAACGAAGACATCTTGAAATGAAATGATTACAACAAAATATAAGCTCTTAAAACAGGCCTCAAGTTTTCTCGGACTCTCCACAGTTGTAGCAACTTCTACCACATGTTTGTGCAAACAGTTCTCCTTACTTAGGAACTTGTTGGATATCTTCCGAATGAGGATTGTTCTCAACGGTAAGTCTATCTTCCTGAAAACTTAACCATCCAACGTCAAGCAAGGATTGTACCTTGTATTTAAAAGACAGACACCTTTCGGTGGAATGGCCAACAGCCCCACTATGATAATCGCACTTGACATTTGCATCATAGCCTTTAGGGTACAGTGGCTGTAAGGGCTTCAAAGGACATACTACAACTAAACCATTGCTAATGAGATTCGGCAAAAGTTCTGTGTATGTCATAGGAATGAGCGTGAAATGAACATAATTCTTCTCTTGATTAGAATTTCTCTGTCGAGTCATGCTCTGACCCTGACCTTAACCTTGATTGGAATTATTTTGCACAAGTGGTGACTGATGAAAATCTTGTTGATAAGTCTGATAGACAAGCATGGTATTAGCAACTTATGAGGGTTGTTTTGCCCATGATAGATATTTTTGTTTATAACGAGGCAACACACGACTTTTCCAGTGAGGAATAGCGCCCTGTTTGTGCGAACATCTTTGACAAAGCTTTTCAAAACAAGAAACCTCCAAGAACGTGAATCTTTAAGCATCCTTGAGTGAGGTTCTTGCAACTTTGGTTCTGGACCAAAGCTAAGTCTTCTACACCTGATCTTTAGTCATTGTAATTTGTTCTGTGTAGAAGTACTATGTGATCAATTGTTTCTCTTACTATTTTTGTAATCTGTTTGCTATTTTCAATTACTAGGTTTGTAATTGAGTTGGTGCAATGGGTTTCTGCACTGATCTCACATCTGCTGAGGGGTTTAGTAGAGTGTGAGTGCTGCGGAGAGCAGTTTTTGCTTGCGGGTTGCAAGTGGTGTTGGTGCAGTGTGTTTCTGCATTGGTTTCACACTAGCTGAGGGGTTCAGTGAGGTGTGAGTGCTGCGGGGAGAGTGATAACTTGCTAGGAGCAAGGGTTGTAAACTGATCTTGTGATCTTTTTAGTGAAAATCTTTGCTAGTTTGCAAAGGACTAGACGTAGCCCTTGAGGAAGGGTGAACCAGGATAAATCTTTGTGTTCTTGATTTCCTCTTCTCTCTTCGTGATCATTTTATTATCTGCTTGCATATATGCCTAATAAATTCATCACCGAAACTTGTTGTTCACTAAGAATTTCTGGGTGTATGTTTGTGTTCTGAATCTGTTTAAATATATCTGAATCAACTGTGCTTCTGGGTTATTTCTAATCTACTGGATTGTGGTTAATCATCTTGATTCTGGATTAACAGATCTCTATACTGAAAACTGTTTTCTGGGTTTATCTCTAACAATTTTCGCTGTGCATAATTGATTGTTTACTGGACAGTCCAGAATTACACGAGTTTATTGATTGAATTAAGAATTTTCATTCTCTATTTCAAGAACAATTCATATTTGCGAAAAGATTTTGAAAGTTCAATTCACCCCCCTCTTGAACTCGGTTTGAAACTTATTTTACAAGATTGTGTTAGCACCATAGCTAAGCATGTGATTTGATGAAGACAATAAAGAATATAGCTTGATGGAGTGTTAGACTACGCCAAGCACGGGTTGATTGGAAGACCTGTTGGAGCCCACTAGACCAGATGTGATCAAGAGAAGATATGCTTGAGCCACTTGGAGTTGTTGTGGTTTCGGTCATAGGTCCCTAAGCTTGGGTAGATGTGTTTGTGAGCGTACTCAACCATTAGTGATCATCACTCTTGAAGAGGCTCAAGATTCATGTGTTTTAAAAATATGGTTTTATCAATATTAACATGGTTTTGAGAAAAAGAACCTAAACTGATTTTTGTTGAAAAAGACTTTTCAATCAATTGAATTTTTAAAATAATCAATTGAATGTTACAACTATTTCTGTTACTACTAGAATCTTTGACTGAGTCGACTAACAGTCAATTCAATAGATTGAATGGTTTGTTCAATTAATTGAACCAGTGACAGCTAAGTTGTTTTAAATTAGAATTGACTATAAAAAGGAATTGTCCCTATCATTTTCATAACTTTTGAGATTTTTGAAATATACTTTTGAGAATTCCTAAGAGATCAGAAGCGCCCTTTTTGTGCAAACTATTTTCAAATTGATTTACACACAAGAAATCATAAAGATCGTGAATCTTGGAGCATTACTTGAGTGAGGATCAACTGCTTTGGTGCTGGACTAAAGCTAAGTCTTCCACACTTGATCTCAATCCAGTTTGTATTGTGTATAGTGTGGTTGATTGAATTGAACTGTATTATGTTCTTATTGTATTCAATTACTGGAGTGTAATTGGGCAGTGCAGTGGGTTTCTGTACTGGTGTAACACAAGCTAAGGGTTCAGTGTGGTGGGTTTACTGCTGGGAGTAATAAGTAATGCGGGAAGCAGTGTGTAACTTGCTGGGAGCAAGGGTGTAAAACTGATCTTGGATCATTTTAGTGGAAACCTTTGCTGGTTTGGCAAAGGACTGGACGTAGCCCTTTTGGAAGGGTGAACCAGGATAAAAATTATGTGTTCTTGCTTTTCTCCCTACTTTTCTTGATAATTATTATTCAACTACTGTTATCTTTTCAATTGAGTGGATTAAAATCTAATCATCTTGTTGATTATATTCTGATTCTTGGAGAGTTCAGTAAATTGTTTAATTAAATCTATAATACTTCCGCTGTATATTCTGAGCATCTGTTTACCGAATTATTTATTGGACAGTCCAGAACTGTGCAGTTAATTGATTTTATATAGATAATTCATTCTCATTCTTAAATCACTTTCCAGTTTTGCGAAATTTTTTAAAGTTTAATTCACCCCCCTCTTGAACTCAGTCCAACCTATTTTTTACAATTGGCATCAGAGCTAGGATCTTGAATCCTAGTCAAGATTTTGATCCATGGCCGAGAACAAGTTACTATTTGCTGAAGGTGCTTCTATTAATATATCACCTATGTTTTCGGGTGTAAACTATCAATTTTGGAAAGTGAGAATGAAGATCTTCATTGAATCAATTGACTGTGGCATCTGGAATGCCATAGTAAATGGTTCATTCATTCCTATGCATGTTGTTGATGGTGTGCATGTTGCAAAACCCTTTGATGAGCTTACTGATCTTGAAAATAAGAAGATGCAATATGATTGTGTTGCTAAGAATATAATAACTTCTGCATTAAATTTGGAGTTTTTCAGGGTGTCACAATGTAGTTCCGCCAAAGAAATGTGGGATATTCTTGAAGTCACATATGAAGGAACCACGGATGTGAAGAGAGCACGCAAACATGCGTTGATTCAAGAGTATGAATTATTCAAGATGCAACCGGGAGAGACAATCAAGAAAACTGATCTTGGAGCTTTACTACTGAATTGATCTTGTGTAATAGTGATCTTGATCCAGAGATAAGTGTTTTACTTTGATCTAAATACATTTTATAATCTGTTGAGTAGAATCACTGTTGTATTCATTGTAATCTTGATCATTTCTTGTACTGAGTTTGTGGGATTACAAGTTGCAGGGTGTTGGTAATTGTAACTGATTTATTACAGAGGGTTTTGCATTGGTCAGACAGCTACTGTAGGGTTTAGTAGGCTGTTTGTTGCTGGGAGCAGTGTTTGCTTGTGGTTTGCAAGTGTTTGTGTGTAGAACAAATTATGATCAAACCATATATAAAGGTCTCATAGGATCACTGTTATATCTAACTGCAAGCAGACCTGATATTATGTTTAGTGTATCTTTGTGTGCAAGATTTAAAGCAAATCCAAAGGAATCACATTACATGGCAGCCGAAAGGATACTAAAATATCTCAAAGGGACAATTGATGTCGGACTATGATATCCAAGTGAGGTATCTTTAAATCTAATTCATTATTCTGATAGTGATTTTGCAGGGTGTAAAATTGACAGAAAAAGCACAAGTGGAACGTGCCATCTACTAGGGTCCAGTTTTATCTCATGGCACAGTAAGAAGCAAGCTTGTGTTGCTCTATCCACTGCAGAGACAAAATACATTACAGTTGGAAGCTGTTGCGCACAGAGTTTGTGGATTAAATAACAGCTAAGTGATTTCGGACTTAAGTTGTCTCAAATTCCATTATTGTGTGATAACACTAGTGCAATAAATTTAACAAATAATCCTATACAACATTCCAGAACTAAGCATATTGAAATACGCCACCATTTTATTAGAGATCACGTAATTAATGGTGATTACGTAATTCAGTTTGTAAATTATGTGAATCAATTAGCTGATTTGTTTACAAAACTTCTTAATAAAGAGAGATTTAATTTTCTTAGAAATGAATTGGGAATTATTGATTTCAAAAATATTTGAAAATTAAATCAGCACATAAATGTATTGATTCTTGGTTATGTTTTTTTTCTTTTTATGTGATTGATCAGATCAATTAAGACAATTTACTGAGCTTTGACAGAATTTATTGGAATTGACATAAAATTTGATTATGTGTAAATGTTGTTTAATTGATTGGATGAGGGAATACTGAACGAGGAGAACCAATAACCTTTGGACAATAAGCTGATATATGGAAGACTGCTATGTAGGGAATGAAAAGATTCCACTGCAGATTCTCGGTCAAATGGAAAACATTGACCAAGCTGAGCTAGCACCTACTGCAGAGCACATGTGAGGAGAGATAAAACTCAAGAATTCCATGTGTCATATGCTCATTGAAAGTCAACGAGTCAAAAGCTGGAACATGACCTGAAGCTAAGTATAATTCTGTTACAGTTTATTATCTACTGAATTAAACTGAAAAGATTTACTTGATCTGTACATCAATGCACAACATGGGTGATCCATTTTGAAATTTGATTATGATTTTAGTGTTGTTTTATGCATATGGCTAGCATTATATATAGTTCTTCCATTAGGGTCATAACCAGTCACAAATCATACACTTTGCACATTCTGGATTCATATAACACCATCCTCTTGTGCTCATTCTCACAAATGGCTTCATCTTCCACACCAAAGAAGCGCACCAAGAGAGCGTGTGTGAAAAATGTTGAACCAAGCAAGTTTAATGAGACTTGCTATCTTGAACGCTGGTTTGCTGGAAACTATGAAAGCATGGAGGAATACCACAAAGATTTCAGCAGGAAAGTCATCATTGCTCCTAAGGTCCTTAAGATGTTATGGCTGAAAGAGGAGAAGCTGGACGATGTTAAAGAAGCGTTGTGGTTTCAGAAGCTGGAAAAATTTGTGAGGTTGTCTAGAAATGTTTATCCAGATTTGGTGAAAGTTTTTTTGACCAATATGTGGTCTGATGAAGAAGCCATCTATTCTAAAGTCAAAGGAATAGATATCTGCATCAATGATGAAGTTTGGCTGGCTGTTGCGAGGCTAAGGAATGCTAGAATTCCTATTGGAAAGAACAACACTGTTGGATTGGAAATGTTCAACAAAACACAATTTTTCAAATCCTGCTTGAGGAATCCTTACAATGAATCAAGGAGCTATTTAGTTGGTGGACTAACTGTGACTCCACACATTTTGGCATTCATTGTGACCTGGTTGTTAACACCAAGAGGATTTAATCATGTTGTTTTAATTGAAGAGGATCTCATGATGATGTACTGTCTGATGGGGAAGATTCAAGTAAACTGGATCAATGTGATCAAGATAAGGAAGAAGGTCGAATACAAAATCCTTTATGTTGTTCTCATATCTCAATTTATTGAGTATTTTGAGATTGATACTGAAGAAGAAGTGGTGGAACCAACGAAAGCACAAAATGAGATTAGTGCAGTAACACTGAACAAGATCGGGTTGACAAGATAAATGATGATCGTTGGATCTGCAAAGCTGATTATGATAACTCTGATCCTCAACCAGTTGAAGAAGATGATAATGGTGGAACGAATGCTGCTATAGAAGGCTATGATGTTCCTGTACATGATGTTCCACACACTGGGTATGAGAACTACTTTGCCGGTTTTGAGGAACATATGATGACACAGCTACATACCATGCAAGAAGAAGAGAGAAACCACTATCAATACTGTGAAACCAGGTTCCAACACATTGACGAATCTCTTGAGGATGTTCAAAACAAGCTAGGCCACATGTTCTTTAATCCAAATGACTGAGCTTGCTGAACTCTTCTTCCGTCACTTTGATGAATGCAAAGGGGGAGAAGTAGGTGGTAGTGGTGGTGTGTTGTTAGGTCTGGTTTAGTAGGTAGTGTGTTGATGGTTCTAGTTGTTCCTGGTTCAGTTTGTTGTTTTTACTTTTCTGTTTTATCTGCTGCTGCTGCTATGTTGTTCTCTGTTGGTTTATCCAACTTGCTGCTTTGATGGGTTTCTAGTTTGTTGAAAGTTGTAGTAATTTGTCTGTCCAATGTATGATGTAAAATCCGGCTAATCAAGTCATTCTAATTTGCTGCCCGGATATATATATTATGAAATGAAATATAAAGTATGTGTCTTTATGTTTAAACATGGTTCTATTTCTAATACTGTCTCATTTTTTTCCTTTGATATCATAAACGAGATAATGAAGTATAGGGGAGCAATGGCTAATTGTAGAAAAATATGATCTGGACTGGTTTGAGAATGATAAGGATTTTAACTAATTGTTCCAGTTCAATCAATTTGATTTTAAGTATTTCTCTAAACTTGTTGAATTTACAGATTACTAATCAACTATTCTAGAATTCAGTTGTTATAGGTTGAAGCAATACAAAACAACAGACACGTGTTTGCTTTCAAAAAATTGGGGGAGATTGTTAGCACCAGGAGTTTCTAAATATGATTTGATGAAACCAACACAAGAATAAAGTCCTTAATGGATCCTTGCTGGCAACATGCAGTGCATGAAGACTCATATAACTTAACGGAGTGCTGGTCCTAGACTTAGAGTGTGTGTAGGTTTGTGTGTTGTGCCTTTAGTTCAAAATCATATGTTACATAATTGGTAATTCAAAGTAAGCTCCAAAAATCAATTTGTTTGAATAGTTGAAAATATTAAATAATAACAAATCAGCTTTTAAAAATCTAGTTCAGAAAGGGAATCAGTAAACTGTTTTCAGAATCTGAACCTGATGAATTTTCTGGATAATTCAATTAATTGGATTGGTGACTCAATCGATTGAATTTTTAATGGTCAACTAATCTGTTTTTCTATATAATGACCATGCACGTGTTTTTCACATAACAATAAGACATAAAAATCATTCTGAGCAAACTAAAGTGAAATTTTTCGAGAGAGAAAAGTGTTCTTACATCTTGTGATCATTTTTGCAATTGATTTTCATCAAGAAAACTGATCTTGGAGCTTTACTACTGAATTGATCTTGTGTAACAGTGATCATGATCTAGAGATAAGTGTTTTACTTTGATCTTAAATACATTTTGTAATATGTTGAGTAGAATCACTGTTGTATTCATTGTAATCTTGATCGTTTGTTGTACTGCGTTTATGGGGTTACAAGTTACAAAGTGTTTGTAATTGTAACTGGTTTATTGTAGAGGGTTTTGCATTGGTTAGATAGCTACTGTAGGGTTCAATAGGTTGTTTGCTGCTACGAGCAGTGTTTGCTTGCGGGTTGCAAGTGTTTGTGTATCTTGTAAACTGATCTTTGAGATCTTGATTAGTGGAAATCTTTGCTTTTTAGCAAAGGACTAGACATAGCCCTTGAGGAAGGGTGAACCAGCATAAAATCTTGTGTTCTTGATCTTTCTTTCTCTCTTTTTGAACACTTTTTTTTTTCTGTTATCACACATTCAATTAATTACTCTTCGCACTTAATTGATTGTTCTTTCTATTGTTATTACTATGTGTTTCTGAAACTGATATATCTTCCATTCAATTAACTAAAACTATTTTTGGTTGTATTGGTGCATTAACAATTTATGATATTATTGTTTGATTCATAAAATTTGAGAAAGTAAACTTTCTTGATTTAATTTGTTGTTTCTTGATCTTAGTAGTTTATCTGAACTCTTTTACTGAGTGACTGATTTACTGTCTATTGTGTTTACTGTTTACCTACTGGATTGAATTCTCTTTATCAATATCTCTTGTAATCAACTGATTGCTTCTGCTTTTGTTTTTGATATTGTGTAATCAACTGGATATTTGGATCTGTTCTAGATCATTTTAATCTTTGTTGTGTAATTCTAAAATTCATTGATCAATAAATTGATAAAAAAATTTCATTCGAATCTTTAACACTTTCCAATATCTTGTGAAAAGTTTTTAAAAATTTTTAATAGTTCAATTCACCCCTCTTGAACTCAGCCTAAACCTATTTTCTACAAGTCTTTATTAAGAAAAAAAAAATCTCTTCAAACAATAAAGAAACAAGTTTAGTATACTAAGTGGTTATAGTTATATGTTGCGCATGTGGTTTTATATCAAAGTAAATATTCAAATAAATAGTTAAACTCCAAATAAATACATGCATTTGAATTCGAAATCCAAGGAATACTGGGTCTTGGGATTTGAAGTAACGTTTTGATGCTTTTGGAGTTTTGTATCAAGTAAATATTTAAACATTTCGGTTGTCAACATGACTTTAGTCTGAAAATTGAGGCTTAGGCTTAGATTGGGTGTCACTTCCCAAAACTTCAAATTTTTTCTTCAAACTTTTATTAAAGTTGGAGTTTTTACAACCAATTTAATAAGAGTCTATTTATTATGGCGATTTAATAAGAATCAACCTTTTATGAGTGATTTAAGTACGACCAACCTTTTGCGTCATTATTGATCGATTTTTTACAACCCATTCAACAATTGTCTCCTGGGATGTGCTTAGTAAAAAGGAAAGTGCGAAGTATATTTTTTTTTATCCAAAGATGAGTCAAGCGGTATGGGCCTACTAGCCCTTTATTTAAACACTAACTTTCATAAGAAATGTAGACCCAATAACTTCACCTGTGTAATAATAATAATAATAATAATAATAATAATAATAATAATAATAATAATAATAATAATAATAATAATAATAATAATAATAATAATAA
>Ga0209489_100382_pt1 | contig 79672 bp, 54 predicted proteins | sample SiratrowhiteBW_FD_187527 | JGI IMG/M metagenome (GOLD analysis project Ga0209489, IMG submission 187527) | Root nodule microbial communities of legume samples collected from California, USA - Siratro white BW (SPAdes) (version 2) | ecosystem: Host-associated > Plants > Roots > Nodule | place...
GATACAAAATATGATATATATATATATATATATATATATATATATATATATATATATTATCAAACTCCTTCAAACTTAGAACCTTGTTTGTCCTTAATCAAAGATAACTTAGCACAAATCAAAATTACTCAACAATGGTATAACAACTTAAAAAATTCACACAATCACTTCATATATCAGCCATGTATGCTTCTGCTAAAATCCATCACAAAAAGGAAAATTGTTTTCCTATCAAGAATCAGTTATGGTACTCGCAGTGCAAATGTAACAGATAATAATTCAATGACAAAATCGTGTTAGTGAACAACGAAAGGTATCATTCCTCACCAGAAAAAGTGTTTCACTCAAGCACACTAGTGTCTTAGGGTATATGTGTCTCTCTTCTACCATTGATTTCCCATAATTTAACTTTGTTTTTCATTTCAAGAGCCCACAATCTTCAACATGCAACAATTTAAGGACTTTTATTAGGTTATAATGTGGCTGGAATAAGAAAGAAATTGATTTTTCTTGATAATCAAAATACTTCAAGCAAAGACATCAATTCAATCAATTTAAAATATCAAAAAAAGTCTACCCTATTTTATTTTAGCCCAATGTTAAATTTCCACCACCTTTATTCAAAATATTTTTTTCTTAATAATTTTTTTTGAAATAATATTCCAAATCTCTAACCTTTTCTAAATTACACTTTATATCCCCTTGAATAATCTTCACCCAAACTTGAGTCATATTAAGGATCATGATCTGCTTACTCTCTCTACTCAAAATGTGGTAGTCAATTCATTCCTACAAGGATAAAGGGTTTAAGGATGAAAAAAAAATCTTTAAAATCTCATAGGGGGAACAAAGGTTTTATTTATCAACTCTAGATTAGTTATTTGGCTCAAGCTAAAATAAATAAAAATGGTCTTGATCATTTGTAACATTAAAATGAAGTAGTTAGCAAAGAAACTTAGCTAAAGTCAATTATGAGTCAAAAGTGATAATACTTAAAAAAAAAGATAAAGGTACTCATGACTTCTCACAAAGAAATAAAAAAGGTAAAAGCAACTCATAAAAATGATAACTCCTTTTGTATGATTTCAAACTTGGGATATGAGCAAAAATTTCACATGTACACATTACAATTTAAGTAGTTTAGATTTTAATCCTAGAGGATAGTTAAGAAAAATAGTTTTCTTTCGTATGTATAGTAAATAATAGTCATAACTTCAATGTTTATGATAATTTCTCTTTGTGATACAGGACTTCTAAATTTGTGTACAAATTCCATTCAAGATAGGGAGGACAATATAAATAAGGATGAAGAAGAGTTTCTTAAAGAAACAGGAGATGAGCTTAAAGGAATAAAGACAAGAAGTATGATAAAGAAAGACAAAGAAGAAAAAATGAAAGGGGTATTTCAAGGGAGGCTAACAAGAGGAAAACTCAAAGCCTTAGAAGATGAGATTAGAGGAGTTGTACATGAGTAGTTTCTTAATCTTAGATGAACTTGAGATATGTAGGAACTTCATATATGGAACTTGAGAGGCATTTGACTAGTTCTAGAAAGTACAAGTGTCTTTTGGAGCCTCTAACTATCACATGTCACTTTCAAAGTGCATATGAGGTAGTTTAACTCATCCACTTGAATCTTCAAGCTTTAAAGAGCCTTTTGAGTCCATTGGAACTCTCTTATGGGCATCATCCGTGTGACTTCTCCAAGTAATCATTATTTTTCACATATAATCATTACATCTCCCTATATTTAAGGAACTACCCATGTGCACTCTCTAATTTTAAAGGGTTAAGATGTGTTAAATGCATTTTCTTGTCCATTCCACTCCTTGCACCGACTCTTCTATTATAAAAGGGAGTCTTCCCTATTTGTGAACTCATTTTTGAAGATTGAATGAAATTCTCCTTTATGAGTTCACTTTGAAAGTCTTGAGTTCTCTACTCTTGTTTTGGTACTTATCTTAAGAAGTTTTCTCAATTGGTGAATCTTCTTGGACTTACCCTTTGGTTGTTCAATTGAAGGTCGTGTGTTCTTCTCCATTTTGTTGTCTTAATCCATTTTTACTTTCATTTCTTTACTTGTTCTTATTTTTACATTGAAACTAGTACAAATAAAATGGGTTTGCCTATGGGTTTACATGCTTCTGCCACTAATGCTTCAAAATCATGGAGTTTCACTTCTCCAGCCCCTCTTGAGTTGATCAAGATCATTCCAACCTTGTAAGATTTACATTAAGGTTGGACTAAATCAACCTACCATGATTGTTGACTGGTTGCTGAATACAGCGCAACATGAAATTTATTCTACTAAGAAACCTTACACTACCAACCACTCTTACAATATAATTAAACACATTTTGAACTGACATAAGGAAATATATATTTAAAAAAGTAAACTTACATAATTATTGACTTCACTTAAGAAAATTGCAAACACAAAAAACATTGTCAACCCAAATCATAATTTTAAAAATATTTAGAGGCTAAAGCAAATAATTATTCCAAACACAAAATTCTAACAACATAAAAAATGACATACATTTTACAATATACAAACTATTAAACTAACCTTTAACGCAATCCCAACACAATGTTTAAGCTCGACACCAAAATCGTTAGCTAACCATAGGGCCAACATAATCCAAACACAAAAAGGGCATGAAATTCAAAAGTGGAATATAATTTCAGAATGTATTTGAAGACCGACCACAGAGCTTGGCCATTTGGTAACCAACCATAGAGCTCGGCCATTTGGAGATCGACCACAGAGCTCGACCGTTTGGAGATCGACCTTAGGGGATGACTGTTTGGGAGCTCGACCATGAAGCTCGACCTTCTTGAGATTGGCTTGGGAGCTCGGTCATGGAGCTCATCCTTTTGGAGACCGGCCTCGAGTGTTCCACTATAGAGCTTGGCTATTTGGAGATCGACAAACTTGAGGGATAACTGGTGAAAATCAAGTGCAAATTTATTTGATGAACATAGGCTAACAAGTAGAGGCTCATTCTGGATTATTGCGTAGATTGGTTTGATTCACAAAGGTTTATTTCGACATTGGGGAGTTGGCTATGGAGCTCGGCTGTGGAGCCCGACTTTGAGTATTTGGTTATGTAGTTCGGCCAATTGAAGATTGACCACAAAGCTTGACCATTTGGAGACAGACCAAAAAGCTCCGCTGTTTCAAGATCGGGCTTGGGAGGTAGCCTATGAAGCTCGACCTTATGGAGATTGGCTTGGGAGCTCAGCCTTTTGGAGATTGGCCACAGGTATGGAGATCGGCTATGGAGCCCGACTTCGAGTTTTTGGTTAAGTAGCTCGGTCATTTGGAGACCGATCCCAAAACTCTATCGTTTGGAGATTGGTTGTGGAGTTCGACTATGGAGCTCAGCCTTTCGAAGATCGTCCTTGGGAAGTTTCGCTATGGAGCTCGGCCACATGAACATCGGCCTCGAGAGGTCAGCTATGGAACTCGATCTTCTAGAGATCACCTGTGGGAATTCGATATTGGGAGTATAAAAGTAGGAGATTCATTTGTAAGTTCAATTTCTTTTGATATTATGTGAAGATATTTTTATATAAGTATTATGAGCATATCTAGATGTCTGTTTTAGTAGATGCTTAGTGTCGAGGATAGGACTTATAGAATATTAATTTTGTAATAGGATTAGAATATTCCTAAAACGCTTCAATTTATTTTATTCTTCACCGTTAAAAAAAAAAAAAAAAAAAAAAAAAAAAAAAAAAAAACCCTCTAAACTCACCTTAGGGCTACGTTGAACTCTACATCAACCACATTGTTTGATCTCTACTTAATGACTTTCTCACAAGCATTCACTTTAAGATAAGGGCTTTGTACTAGGACCCAATTTGAAATACTGTAAGATATAAGATATTAGGACTTCTCACTTTATTCACGAATGCGGAAAAGAAATGATGTTTTGAAGATTTTTTACAAGGATTTATAAATAACCTACTACAAACAAGAGAGTAAAAGTATTGGAAATTTCATAAATGGAGGGAGAAGAGCTCAATTAGAACAACAAGGAAAAATGAAGAAATAAAAACCTTATAAACAAAATGAACTCAATCATTAGCATTAATTAAATTTTAAACAACTGCTCAAATATTTAACTTTTCTTATTTTACATCCATTCAACTAGTGTCATCCAAATTCACATATACTTATTATTACTTAAAGTGTAGTTTAAACGAATACTGATTTAAATAAAAAAAATATTCTTTTAACATCAATTTAATCCATAAAACTTTTTATCATGTTTTATTTAAATGATATTTTTTATATTTTATTTTCTATCATGTTAGTTGAGGCTATGTTATTATTATTTAATTTTAAATATGAAACAGTGTCCAGTTTAAAGTTTAAGTTATGTTTCATTATTTTTATTTGAGTAAATATTAGTGTTAACCAAAAATTTACTCAACTCTCCTTAACTTTTATAATCATTCATTAAAGTTAACTAAATTGGCTTTGATGACGTTTCATTTTAATCCACATTATGTTCTAACAATTAATAGCAAACATTCTTATAGTTAACAAAATAATTAAAGAGAACTTTTGTATTGATAAATCAATAAGGAGATAAAATGATAAAATGCATAACACAAACTATGTAACAATACTTTTGACAAGGCAAGAGAGATTTCCATAAATCGAATGCAGTTAGCTAGGTAACTATAAATACAAGAAATAATGGATGAATTACTATATAAAATAATGAGGCTTTATTAAACTTTTCTACTTTTAATCCGTACTTTAAATTGACAAAAGCTTGTGAAAATTTATAGTCACTTTTAAATATTGCTATGAAAAATCCGAAAATGTGACAGCTTCTGTTTTGAATATCAAGTTCAAATGAATCATAAAAACTATTTGAAAAAAAAGAAAAAAAAAACTATTTCTATGTAGGTATGAGTTAAGTGTTGGTTCTTGTGACAGAAGATTTATTTCCAAAGATTCAATATAAACACATTATTAATGAAATTCATATAAAATATTACAATATTAATAATATAAGAATATATTACTGAATTTTGTTGTCTTTATACATTCTGAAGGAAAGTAATAATAGTGACTTGGTGACAGCTAGCTAGCAGCAATTCATTAATGTGAAATGCAGGAGTGAAAGCTATGCAGTTCAGGCGTGCTTTATACTGCTCTGTTATGCCTCACTCCCACCAACTTTTGTCTAAAACTTCTCCCATCTGTCTTATAAAATATTTCATTCTAAATACCAAATTCGTACTCTGCTTTTCAATAATAATTTATAATAGTATTTAATCAGAATATTCTGTATATATAATCTATAATTATATAAAAAGATGACTTTTGGTATATATATTTTACTTTAAAAGTAATTTATTTTCTTCCATTCTTTAAATTTTATTTATTTTTTTAATAACATCAACTTTTATATTTCTCTCACATCCCATGTATTCTCTCTCCAACTGATAATTTCAAATTATTTTAATCTTAAATATTTTTAATAATATCTAAAATTTTAAATATATATATATATATATATAAATAAACATTAAAGAATATTAAATTTAAAATTGATATGTAAGACAATAAAAAAATATTACTACAATTAAATTTTAATTGGATAAAATAACAAAATAAAAATGGGGAAATACTAAATACTTGTCCTTGTTTTTCGTATATATTTTTAATTTGTTTATAAAATATAAGGTAAAATTTATGGATGTAATAACAATTTTATATAACTGTTCTTACCTGACCCGAATATGAGTCGTCTTCCGAGCGGATGTCGGTCTCCTCCGTTCCTCCAACGACTGAACCGAGAGGGGGTCGACCTGCAAAAGACTCTCCGACGCTCAAATCAATAAGAGTATAAGAGGTGTGTATGGAAAAAAGTAAGATAGTAAAGTAAGAATGAGAGAGAGATATCACTTCCTGTAGACCTAGATCATATTTATAGGGCATTGGTATTAAAGACCATATATTTCCCCAATAATGATATGATATTTCATCATAATGACATTGAGGTATCTTGGATCACAAATTACTATTATGTAGCTGATTGAGATCAATCAAGATCAATTAGGATAAGTGTTATTTGATTCTGATTGACAGTGGGTTGAGCCCTAATAGATTCGGATGAACCTGGCTTGTTTTGGGGCAAGTACATAAGGCCCCCGAGTTCGTGATTCTAGCAGGTGGACCGTTATAGTAACCGACTTGGTGACGATACAAGGGATGCTGGGTTGGGAGGTGTCGAGGTGGTTTCGCCCTGTCATTCCCCTGCTTAGTGTGAGGCGGGCACTGATCTCTCGTGTGTCGTGCGCGTCAAGTCTCAAGCTGTCATGACTCGCATTAAATGGAAAAGAGTTTGACGAGACCTGACGTGACTAGAGACATGTTTTCCCTCCCTCATCACGATTGCGCCACGTGGCTTTGTGAGACGTGGCTTGATCGTGCTCGTTCGTTCTCAGGTGTGTCTCATTAAATGAAGAGGAGGCTTTCCCTCTTCGTCTTCCACCAACTCTTCTGAGCTAACTCGGGCAGTCGTTTCCTCTTCTCAGCACGCGAATACTTATTCCCTTTCCTCTTCTCAGCACGCGCATACTTATTCCCTTTCCTCACCAAATCATTCCTTCACTAGGTACGCTCATGGCTTCTGTTACCTCTTTTTCTGCTTCCTCTAATAGTCGTAGGCCTATGTTGGATAGGGAGGTTATTCCCATGGGGGAGTCGAGCTCCTCCAAACACACCCCTTCGATTTTCAGTGTGCCTTCTGCGGCGATTCCTGAACCAGATGTTGGTGCGTCGCGCGTCGTTCCTTCCCCTAGGAAAAGAAAAAGCCCCAAATCACTCGTGGGGAACCTTGAGCCTTCCGCTGTTTCGAATAGGGCTAATAAGGGTCCCCTGATAGCTAATCCTGAGTATTCGTGGGTGCATGGTGATGTAGATAAGCATGTCTTTGTGTTCAGTACTAGGGATAGATTAGACCAGTTCGTGTCTGTTTATTCTGTTTGTGAGGATTCGATCCTGGATTACGCGGTGGCAAAACCCTGTCGGGCTCGGGAACGAGTGTATATGAAACCGAGGACCGACAGTTACAATTTTTCTTACGTATACGAGTATATGTTTAAAGAGTATTCTATGACCTTCCCTTTAACCGATTTTGAGGCCGGCATGTTGATTCTTATGAATATAGCCCTGAGTCAGTTGCACCCCAATAGTTAGGCTTTCTTGAGGTGTTTCGAGTTGGCCTATAGTCATCTCAGTTTCGAACCCTCTTTAAATGTCTTTACTTATTTCTACCAAATGAAAATCGATAAACTCATGGGTTGGGTGTCGTTAACTGCCATCAATGGTACCCCTTTGTTTTCCTTGTACAATTCGTCGTACAAATTTTTCCAGACCAAGTTTTTCAAGCTCTGCTGTCATGCCGAGGATAAGGAGAGACGACTCTTTTTCCACTCTAATCATTCTCTTCGGTTTCCACTCTACTGGCAGAAACCCATTCGGTTTCCGCCTCGGCCTGACCACCAACTTGCCCTCGAGGAGAAGGAAGCTATCGATGCAATCAGACAGCTTCATCGTCCTCTCAATACTCAGGCAATTCTTTGTCTTCCCCATGTCGAAGATCCTAACGCCTTGTTTATAGGTATTTGCTTTTGTGTATGTATGTTTCCATGGTTGAGTTACTTATCTTCTCTTTTGTTTTGCAGAAATCATGGGTCAAAGTGTACATATGAAAAAACTACGAGCTCGAGTCGGCAACCGTCGGGATCTGGCCGCTGAGCTTCAAGCCGTCAAGAAGAAGAAGCGTGGTAAACCTTCGGGCTCATTTGACTCTCCGTCGGTCCCGAGGGAGGCTTCCGACCATGAGCCCACCGATCGTGCTCCTGAGCTTCATCATTCCCTTATTTCCAAGATTCAGGCTCCACCTGTTGACCCTGTTGACATCTCCAAAGAAGTCGACCCTGCCAGCTCGAGCCTGGCCAAGAAGGTTGATCCTAAAGTGATTAACCTTGACGGGACTCCTGAAGGTGGCACCAGCTCTCCGATGCGCCATGGGGAGCCAATCCTCACTGATATGGCGGCACACATACCGTCTTCATCTACAGGCTAGGCATCTCGGGGTTCGGGTCCTGCCATTCGTTTGGATCACCTCAGCATCACCTACCCTGGGGTGCAATCTAACTGGCACGTGGAGCGAAAGGCGAAAGACTTGATCGACGTCTACCCCTACGATGTCGAGTTGATGTCCAAGGTTGGTAAGGTGGGGTGCTTCGAGGCTGATAGTGTTATGTTGGCAAGATGCCTGGCTCTTATGCAATACCATCGGCGGCCGCTGAAGGTAAGGTTGATCTCTATGGCCGACTTGGGGACTTAGAGCAGAAGGTTGAACAACTAACTAAGTCGAGGGCCGACTTGGAGCAGGAGGTTGAGGCGCTCAAGAAGACTATTGCCTCTCAACATTCTACGTTGACGGGCAAGGAGGCTTAACTTGTACATTTCCAAGGTCTGTGTGAGCGTCACGAGGCGGAGTTGACTCAGGTAGGTGAGGCAGTCGCAGCGGCAGAGGCTCAAGTGGGCGAGGTGCGAGGCGAGATGGCTAGAAAGGAATCCGCCTGGGAAGCCGAGAAGTTTCAGTTGGAACAGGCCTGTGTCGTGATTTTTGAGGACGCGTTCTTCAAGCCGAAGAAGCAGGCCCTTCTGCTTGCTCCCGAGATTGATCCTTCAGGCTTTGACATAGACAGGGATGACGAGCAGCCTGGCGATGATTCGACCCCATGATGGAGACTTTAAACTTATTCTGTTTTGAACGAATGTAACCTGACTTAACTATTTTGAACTCAACTCCGTTTTTAATATATGTCTTTGCTTAGTTTTCCAAGGTTCAACTTCTCGTCTCGATTCTCGCTTTAGCTTAGCTTTCTAGGGTATGATTCTTACTCGTTAACCCGACTCGTTGCATAAGCATTTTTAGCTTAGCTTTTTAGGGTATGATTCTTACTCGTTAACCCGACTCTTTGTTTAAGCATTTTTAGCTTAGCTGATTCTTACTCGTTAACCCGACTCGTTGCTTAAGCGTTTTTAGCTTAGCTTTTAGGGTACGGTTCTTACTCGGTTGCTTAAGCGCGTTTATCGAATCAGGGTACGACTATTACTCGTTACCCTGATTCCATGTTAATTCGCTCATCAAGCCCATGTTGGGCATGGCATTAAAACGTTTCTCGTGGTTATCTCTGTATAAATTCAGGCATGTTAAAAGAATGTAAATTACTTAACAACTACTGCTCAACTTTGCAAACTGAATTTTATTGAATCCGTTTATGGGTCTCGTTAAAATCTTGCTTGTGAAAACCCTCCTTACGGAAAATATCCAAGTCAAGGAAAGCGTACCTCATATCGGTTTAGCTGTAATACATTTTCAAATGAGTCGCGTTCCATGTTCTGGGCACAAGCTTGCCACTTAACTCTTCAAGTTTGTAGGCGCTGTTGTTGAAGGCGTCTATCACCGATAAGGGTCATCCCAATTTGCTACAAGTTTTCCTTTTTGTCGCTCTCAATGGGCCTCTCCGACTTTTCGCCATACCAAATCCTCTTTTTGGAAGGCTCTTCCGCGTACTCGGGTATTGTATCTTCTGGCTGCCCTGAGCTTAGCAGCTTCTACTCGGATTCTGGCCTCTTCACGTACTTCTTGCATCATGTCGAAGTCGGCTCGAAGGTTATTGTCATTACTTTGCTCATCGAAGTTCACTCACCTCCACGAAGCTTCGCCGAGTTCGACGGGGATCATTGCATCGGTCTCGTATGTTAGTCGATAAAGGGTCTCCTTGGTCGAAGATTGGGGTATGTAGTGATAGCCCCACAGGACGCTTGGAATCTCTTCGGCCCATACTCCCTTGAGTTGGCCAAGTCTCTTCTTCATTTCTCCTAGTATGACTTTGTTAACGGCTTCTGCTTGTCCGTTTGTCTGAGGGTGTTCTACGCTTGTTACTAGGTGCCTTATCCCAAGCCTCTTCAGGAATTGTTCTAGGTTGTGGTCAGTGAATTGCCTACCGTTGTCCGTTACCATGCTGTAGGGTAGTCCATGGCTACAGATAACCTGTTTCCATAGGAAGTTTTGTACTTTTTGTGTTGTTATGGTGGCGATGGGCTCAGCCTCTATCCACTTGGTGAAATAGTCGCAGCCACTATGAGAAACTTTACTTGTCCTTTTGCCAACGGGAATGGCCCTAAAATATCCACTCCCCATCAGTTAAAGGGACATGGTGTGCAGGTCTGATGGAGTTCTTCCGGGGCTGCATTGAAGACTGGCCCGAATCTCTAACATTCTAGGCACTTTTTGGTGTAAATCTGGGCATCTTTTTTGATCGTTGGCCAGTAGTAGCCTACCCTCAGTACTCGAACCACCATTGACCTCGTTCCCGAGTGCATGCCGCATATCCCTCTGTGTAATTCGGCCAATATATAGTCGGCTTGTATGGGATCCAAACATCTCAGCAGAGGGACGGAAAACCCTCTCTTGAATAGTTCGCCGTTGACCACTGTATAAGAGGTCGCCTGCCTTCTCACTCTTTTTGCTTCCGCCTCAATCTCGGGGAGCATATTGTGAACCAAAAAGTTTAGGATAGGGGTCATCCAGCTACGCCCTTCGGTCCGGATTTCGAAGACGTCCTCATGGTCCCAACTGGGCATGTGGAGCACTTCTTGCATCAATGTTCTGTGTTGTCCCGCCTTCTTGATACTCGCGAGTTTGACAAGACGTATGCTCGGTTGTTTTCAGCTCGGGCTACGTGGACAATGTTAGCCTCGTCGAAATGGAGGGCCAGATTCCGGGCTATGTGATAGTATCTTTGGATTAGGGGCTCACGGGCTTGGTACTCACCGTTCATTTATCCCGCCACAAGCTGGGAATCAGTTTGGCACTTGAGATTCCTTACGCCCAAGTCTCTTGCTAGTCTCAGTCCTGCTATCAAGGCCTCGTATTCGGCCTGGTTATTGGAAGTGTCGAATTCGAATCGGATAGATTGCACTACCGCTACTTCTCCAGGTCCTTCCAAGATGATTCCAACCCCACTGCCTTTCTTATTGGAGGAACCGTCGACGCTCAATAGCCAAAACGTTTTTTCCTCGGCAATCGGTGGTAGTTCGGTGAGGAAATCTGTGAGGAACTGGGCTTTCATCGGGCCTCTGGACTCGTAACGCAGGCTGAATTTCTAGAGCTCGATAGCCCACGTCGTCATTCTGCCAGCCAATTCGGGTCTATGTAAAATCTACTTGATGGGATAGTCAGTTTTTACAATCAACTGGTGGCTGTGAAAGTAGTGTCGTAATCTTCTGGCCGAGAAGACTAGGGCGAGTACTAGCTTTTCTACCATCTGATACCGCTCTTCGGCTGATTGCAAAGTCCGACTTGTGAAGTAGACAGGATTCTGCTTCTTGCTATTTTCGTATACTAGAACTGAACTGATGGTTGTCTGTGCCACAGCTAGGTATACAAGTAATGGAGTCTGCGGCGGCGGGCTAACTAGAACTAGCAAGGCTGACGGGTCCTTTTTAATTTGCTAGAGCACGCTTTCGCATGTTGCATCCCATTCGAAGGTCTTGGCTCCTTTAAGCAATTTGAAAAACGGTTTTGCCTTCTCGGCCAGTTTTGGCATAAACCTAGACAACGCTGGCAGTTTGCCGTTTAGCTGCTACACTTCTTTCGAGCAGGTCGGCCTCCGCATGCCTAGGATGGCTTCGCATTTGTCGGGGTTGGCCTCAATCCCTCTTTGCGTGATCATAAAGCCGAGAAACTTGCCTTCACCGACTCCAAAAACGCACTTTTCTGGATTGAGTCTCAGGTCGTACTTTCTGACCCTTGCAAGGACTGCCTCTAGGTCGGCCGGATGGCGCTCGGCCTTCTGGGACTTGACCATCATGTCGTCAACGTATACTTCCATGATCTTACCTAGCAAGTCATGGAAGATTTTGTACATCAGTCGCTGGTAGGTCGCCCCTGCGTTTTTGAGCCCAAATGACATTACTTGGTAGCAATAATTATATCGTTCCGTCATAAATGTTGTCATATCCTCGTCTGGAGGATACATCCGTATCTGGTTGTACCCCGAGTAAGCCTCAAGGAAACTCAACATCTCGTGCCCCGACGTCCCGTCAACCAGTTGATCAATGCTGGGTAGAGGATGTGTGTCCTTGGGATAGGCCTTGTTTAAAAATGTGTAGTCTACATACATTCGCCATTTGCCGCTGGACTTTTTCACCATTACTACCTTCGCGAGCCAGGTGGTGTAGATGACTTCTCTAATGAATCACGCCCTGATAAGTTGGGACACTTCTGACTCTACCGTGGCACGCTGCTCATCTCCTAACTTTCTTTTCCGTTGTGCAATCAGCTTTGCCTGTGGTAGGAGTGCTAATTTATGGCACATGAAATCTAGGTCGATCCCTGGCATGTCTACAGGGCTCCAGGCGAAGAGATCAGCATTGGTTGTCAGTACCCGCTCTATCTCTGCCCTGACCTCCTGGCTTGAGGTAAGACCCACCCGTGTGATCCGACAGGGGTCAGCACCAAGTGTGACTGTCGTCAAGGGCTTGTCGAAAGTGGGTCGGCCTTCTTCGAACTCGGCTCTAGGGTCCAGATCAATCTCTCCTTGTCCTTCATCCTCGTCTATCTACTCAGGCCTTGTTGTTATCTCAACATAATTGCACTCGGTTGCGAGTGCCAGGGATTGTTCTGTGACTGACTCGGCATGGGTCGCTTGCTCTTTTGCTGTGGTCCTTAAGGTGAAAGGAGTGACCTTTAGACTCTATATGTAACATTGTCGGGCTTCCTTTGGGTCAGCTTTTACCGTAATCATCATTTCGTTCGACGCGGAGAATTTCATGGCCATGTGGGGAGTGGAGACGATTGCCCCGAGCTGGTTGAGGGTTCTCCGCCCGATCAACACGTTGTAAGACGTGTCTGCATCTACCAAAATGTAGCGGACCATCAATGTCCTGTAGGATTGTCCTATCCCAAAAGTTGTTAGTAGGTCGACGAACCCCCGTGAACGCACCTTCTGTCCTGCAAAACTGAGTAGAGGTTCGGAGTATGCCTGAATGGCAGATTCAGGCACGTTAAGTTTCAGGAAGGTCAACCAGTAGAGTATGTCTATCGAGCTGCCCTGGTCAATCAGGATCTTATGTACTCTCCAATTGGCTATTGTCGCCGTTATCACCATTAGATCATCCTGATTCGGATCGTTGATTGAGAAATCCGAATCCGAGAAGGTGATGGTGGGTTGCAAACGGGGTGGTAGATAACTAACCGAGTTGATGCTTCTGTAGTGTCGCTTCCTGGAAGAGTTAGACAAGCCTCATCCCTCGAAACCGCCTGCAATCATGCCGACTGTGCCAAATTGAATAGGAGGTTCGATACTTATTCCTTCAATCGTGATTGGATGGGGGTGGGGGATCCCCACGGATCTGAACTGGATCTCTACTATGTTGACGGACCCTGTCACCATATTGGGATCCTGGTATGCTTCTTTGTCTTCAGTTCTTGGTTCTCTAACCCTTTCCTCCTCAGGTCCGAAACGTCCTCACCCTATGCCGCGACCGCGTCCTCCGCCTCTTCCTCCACATGGCCCAAAGTCTTTGGATCCCTCTCGGTGTGTGCGCCCTTTTTGAACAAAACGGGCTAGGGCGCTAGACTATATGAGTTCTTCGATGAGGTCCCTGACTTTTGTACATTTCTCGGTGTTGTGCTTGATATTCTGGTGGTAGCTACATTGGAGTGCGGAGTCGGCCCCGGGTTGAGATCTCCGCAGGTGAGGAAGGCGGATAAGCTCCAGAGAACAAGCTTCCTATAATACTGCTTCTCGTGTCGCATTCAGGGGGTATACCGGTCGAAGCGTCCCAGCCTGACGCGCTTCTGGGATCGTTAGCCCTCCCATGCTGGCTGAGGTCGTCGCTTCCTAGCCTCGGTGTTCTCCTCTATGCTCATATATCTAGCTACCCTAATCCTCAGGTTGTCTATGTTGGGCGGCAGGTCGGCATAGAGCGATTCTAGGAAAGGGCCAGGCTTCAACCCCACCAGCAGCATGTGTCGAGTTACCGCTGGGTGTAAATCGGGGATTGACAACGTTGCCTTAATGAATCGGGTCATGTAGTAGCCGAGGCTCTCGTTATCACCCTGAACCACATTTTGGAGTGAGGTCGATGAGGTTAATGTCGGCTTGCTGTCGGCGAACCTGACAGTGAACCTGGCACAAAGCATCTCAAAAGAGCTAACTGAATTAGCGGGTAAAGAGTAGTACCAGTCTAACGCGGGTCCTCTTAGCATCGTGGGGAATAGTCGACAATGGACTCGTCCGTCTGCTGAGAAGAGATTCGCCTGCGTCATGTAAGACTTATGGGTCCTAGGGTCAGAGGTCCCATCGTAGGTATCCATGTGCGGCCACTACCATCTCGATGGGAGCCGAGCCATCATTACCTCAAGGTGAAAGGGTGGAAACCGTTGATATGCTCCTTCAATTCTTCCCCCAATGGTGGAGGAGGAATTTCATCGAAGGGGGTGTTGTGGTAATTTCGTGACTGATGTTTGCTGGAATTTCGTATTCGTCCCGTTCATGATGAATGGGCACCCTCCATTGCCTGGCTCCTAGTCGGTGTCCTGCTCCCCGATGATTCCTCAGAGCTTGCTGCCGACGTTTCCCCATTCCACTGCGTGGAAGGGTTTGTGTGAGGGCTTCGAGACGATCACTCCCTTCCCCTCCGACGGGTGGTCATGCGGTCGTAGAGGGCGCGCATGTCCTCATTGTGATCCCTTTGCTGGTTTTGAATTCGGGCGTCGATCCTGTCGTGTGCCTCCTGTAGGGTGTTCTGCACCTTGGTCTCATTCTCCTGGAGGGCGGCTTGCACCTTGGCTTCGCTTTCCTTCAGGGCGGCTTTTACAACCTCCACGCTTTGTTGGACGACCCCTTGGAGAGTTTCGATTACAGCGGAGTCCATTGCAAAGAAAAGAAAACACAAGAGTAATCCTGGGATTAATTTTACTAGGGCCCCACGGTGGGCGCCAAATGTTCTTACCTGACCCGAGTGTGAGTCGTCTTTCGAGCGGATGTTGGTCTCCTCCGTTCCTCCAACGGCTGAACCGAGAGGGGGTCCACCTGCAGAAGACTCTCCATCGCTCAAGTCAATAAGAGTATAAGAGGTGTATATGGAAAAGAGTAAGATAGTAGAGTAAGAATGAGAGAGAGATACCACTTCCTGTAGACCTAGATCATATTTATAGGGCCTTGATATTAAAGAGCATATATTTCCCTAATAACGATATGATATTTCATCATAATGACATTGAGGTATCTAGGATCACGAATTACTATTTTGTAGCTGATTGAGATCAATCAGGAACAATTAGGATAAGTGTTATTTGATTCTGATTGACAGTGAGTTGAGCCTTAATAGATTCGGATGAACCTGGGCTTGTTCTGGGATAAGTACAATAACAAAACTGTATAATTATTTCAAACTCAATCTTGAAAAATTAGTTTAGTTTGAGTTTTATATTAAATTAAAGTTTTACTATCCCAAATCACTATGTTTAGTTGGAATGAGTTTTTAAGAGAGGATGCAACCAAAAATGGAGCTAAGAATTAAAAGTATAATTTATACTCTGCAGCAAACAGTTTGATATGTACAACTTCTGATTATGGATAACTGCGCACTTCTATTTCATGTGAAATTTAGTCTACTCGCTTCCATCATAAAATAAGCAACAACAAAATAATAGTTTCTTTTGGTACTATTTCAACAAGGTGCAAGCAAATACTCTTCTTCTTAACAAACAAAAAGAAACAAAGAAAGAAGACGTTCTTAAAATGTTTTCTGTTGCAAACTTCAATCCTCAAAACGACGAAGCACAGAAGCTTCTAGAAGATGAAACTAATCTTGTACGTATGATCAAAGTATGTGAGCTACAAAATACTGTTAATAATACTCACCAGAAGAGATTTTTGCATCCATCAAAAACAATTTAAAGGGTTGCATCTAAACAATGGAGAAACAAAACTCTTTTAACTTCTTAGTATATAATATCTACATGATTTTAATGAGTTGACATATTCTCAGTGTCATTGGTTGTGACAAGGTGAAAGCCTACAACTAGATAATATTTTTTCACCTTTCGGTTTTAAATCTGAGAAATGGGATTAGAATACTAATTTTTGTTTCTAATAATATTTTTTTAAAAAATGATAAATGAACATGAACATAATGAGTCAATATTTCATTTATGTTTATGAATAAATATTATGGTTGGTGCAACTAGGCCAGCTACGGGCCGAATAAATGTTTAGTGAACGCCTTCTTTCTGCACTTCCATATTTTCTTTTTTCACCTCCGTAAACTCAGCAAAATAATTATTATACTCTTTATCAAAAGAAATTAAAAAAATCTTACACTTTCTTACCTTTTTTTATTTTAAATTACACAATTAGAAATTAAAAAATTATGTTCCAGAATATAATTTAGAACATAAAAAAGAGTTATATTTCAGATTATATAATTTAAGATAAAAAATTATATTTTAAATTATATAAATTTTAAAAGAATTATATTTTAAATTATATAATTTAAAATATAAAAAAATTATATTCTAAATTATATAATTCGAAAATAATATTTTTAGAATTTTAAAAAATTGGAACTGTAAAAAGAAGTCATGGAGGTACAGAATGCATCTGTTTAGTAAAGTGTAATTTGACCCAGAAGGTTCGAACTGGGTCGGATATAGATAAGGCCCAATGTGGATGATGGTTGGAGGCAAAAACTTACGTACATCACATATTTTTTACCTGTACCCCCTATCACAGATGTGACTAAAATACCTTTCATATTAATTTTCAGAAAATATTTATCAGATTATGCTTTTTGAAAATATGTTTTATTAAAAATATTTTATAAAATAGAAATTTTATATTCAAAAAATATTTTCCAAAAGTTTAATTCTAAAAAACATTTTTCAAAACTTATTACATCATCTAAAATACTTTTGGGTTTTCTAAATTTATAGGTTACAGGTCACAAATGATGAAGTACAGAAAGTTTTTGTCATGGTTGGACAGTTATTTTAAGAAAAATGCTTAATGTTATTATAATTATGTAAATACATAAATTGAGATGTAATTGTGTTTGGAATCAAAACAAATAAAATTAAATATTTTCAAGCGTTTATCGTTTTTATTTACTTTTCTTTTATCACAAGTTAGTGTGATAGTATGAAAAATGATGTATTGAAATGATGTATTAAAAGTGAAGGTGATCCGATGGCAAGATGAAAATATATTTTTTTATCAAAATTTTTTTATTTTTCATATTTTGTTTGAATTAAGAAAGAGATTTGAAGGTGTGGATTTGAGAAAAAAATGTATATAAAGTTGAGTTGTTTGGATTAAGAAAAAAATACTGAAATTTGAAGAAAAAGTTTATAAAAATTTTTGTAAATGATATGATGTATGTAATTGATAATAATATTTTAATAAATAAAATTATAGTTAAACTTAAATATAATTAATTTGATGTGTGTGATTATTAAATTATTATTATTTTAATTATAAGATTATTAATTATTTAAATAAAAATTAAATTATTATTATTATTAATAATATTATTATTTTATAACTTTGTTATTATAATTATTATTTATGATTTTATTATTATTTTTAATTTTTAATATTAATATTATTAATATTGCTATTTTATAAATTTATTATTATTTTAAAAATAATTATTATTATTATGTTATATTATATAATTAGTTATATTATAATATAAATATATATTACAAATTAATTTTTCTTCACAAATCATCTCTATTATACTCAGAAAGTTTATGATGAAATTTTTTACTAATTGTCAATTTTAATTAATATTTTATTTATTAAAATGTATGAAATCACTGCATTTTCTCTCTTAGATGACTTTTCGACATCATGAAACAAACAAGGACAAATTCTTCCTCCACTCCCATACCCTCTTCTTACATCCCCATATAAAATTTTAATTAAAATTACCCCAATACCTTTCTTTTATTAAGCAACTTTGAAGTTTCCGGTAGGGCACCCGGATGAGGCCATCCAGTTCTCATTTTTTTGAAATTTGAGAACTAGACAGCCTGATGTCCAGTTCATAAATTGTTAACCGGATGGACTGGATGGGGGTGCCATCCAGTTTGTAAGTTGTGAACCGGACGCCACCCCGTCCGGTTGTCATAAGGTAAAAAAATTGCAAACCGGATGAGTGGTGGGTGGACTTCATCCGGTTTGTAAATTTGTGAACCGGATAAGGGTGTCATCCGGTTCACATTTTTTCAATTTTTTTTAAACTGCAATGTGACAGATTGTTGAGGAGCAGAGAAGTTGGTTAGCTGTTACCTATCACCACCCAATCAAAATTAATGTAGATTGGTGAGGAGCAGAGGAGTTGGTTAGCTGTTACTTATCACCACCCAATTAATACTTGAAAGTAAAAAAGAAATGGAGAGTCTCTTCTTTTTTTTGCTGTGTTTACTTCTCATTCCAATTTCCAACCCCAACCCCATCTTGAATATGAAAAGTCTCTCCAGTCCACGAATTCATTGATTCATTGGGTTTCATAAAACTAAATTAATTTAATTAAGGCAAATGAAGAGTCAAAGAGACACTCTTTCTGAAATGCAGAGGAAACTCTTCTTTGACTCTTCATTTGCCTATTAATTTAGTTTTATGAAACCCAATGAATCAATGAATTGGTGAAATGCAACAGGAGAGAGGAGAGACTCTTCATTTAAGATGGGGTTGGAAATTGGAATGAGAAGTAAACACAGCAAAAGAAGAGACTCTTCATTTCTTTTTTACTTTCAAGTACATTAATGCTCCTCACCAATCTGTCACAATGCAGTTTAAAAAAAATTTGAAAAAATGTGAACCGGATGGCACCCTTATCCGGCTCACAAATTTACAAACCGGATGAGGTCCCATCCGGTTTGCAATTTTTTTACCTTATGACAAGCGGACGGGGTGGCGTCCGGTTCACAACTTACAAATCGGATGACACCTCCCATCCAATCCATCCGGTTAACAATTTATGAACCGGACGTCAGGTTGTCCGGTTCTCAAATTTCAAAAAATGAGAACCAGATGGTATCATCCGGGTGCCCTACCAGAAACTTCAAAGTTACTGAATAAAAAAAGGGTATTTAAGTAATTTCTTCAAGGGCAGTTGTGGAATTAAAATTTTGTATGGGGGTGCAGGAAGAGAGTATGGGAGTGGAGGAAGAATTTGTCACAAACAAGGCGTCAAAGATATTTAGGCAAGGACACGATATTCCTCAACCTTCACGACTTCTTGTATTTCATAATTTTTATTTCAAACTTTTACAAATTTTAAAAATATATTTTTTAATTATATAATTTAGAATTTAACTTTTATATTTTAAATTATATAACCTAAAATATAAGTTTTTTTATATGTATAATTTAGAATATAAATATTTTTTATATTTTAAATTATACGATTTAGAATATAATGGTTATATTTTAGATTTTATAATTTAGAATATAAATAATTTTTTATGCTGAATCATATAAAATTTAGAATATAAATTGTCTTTTCTATTTTGGATTATATTAAAATATATTTTTTAATTTTGAATTGTATAATTTAAAATTGAAAAAAAGTTAATAGATCAAAAGTTTATTTTATGCTAGCAGAAGTTGTGCTTGCTAGCAGAACTAGTATTTAAATTTTGTTTTTATGTACAATCTAGTCGTGGCAGCAAGCACAACTTTGGTGTGATATTTTTTAAAAAAATCGTCCTAGAGAGGACAAAACCTGTATATCTAAAATTATATAATTCTATTTATAAAATTATATATATGAAATTCATCAAAATTTATTAAATTGGATAGAAGGTACTTAAGAGTTTCTCACCTTTTTTATTCTAACAATGAGAACTATGTAATTTATTACTTGTTCTAAAATTGTAAAAGATTGTGAAGAGCAATTTAATATTTACCGAAAAATATTATAATACATGAGTAATTCATTCAGCAAGCAAATCTTCCTCCACCTTCATACTTTGGTTTTTTTATATAACTGGTGCAAATTTTAAAAATGGACAGATTTTATAAAATTTACAGTAATTGGTAAGTCGTACTTGTTTGTACAAAATGTGTATGAAGAAATCGTGCTTGCATGCCTGACTTAAGTGTGCAAGAACTTTTTTTTTTGTCGCATTCAAAATCATGCGCGGAAGGCCGAATTAATCTTCTTTTTTTTATGCAAGCATAAGTAGTGCTTGCTAGCACAACTTGTATTTAAATTTTGTTTTTATGTGCATTCTAGTTTGTGGTAGCAAGCACAACTTTAGTGTAATATCTTTTTTAGAAATCGTTCAAGGGAGGACAAAACCTATATATCAAATACATTTTTGAAATTAAATTTTAAAACTGAAATCTCAATAATATTAAAAAAATTAAAATTTTCATTTTGATAAAATAAATATAATAATATATATAATTTGATGAATTATATATATATATATATATATATAATTTTATAAATAGAATTATATAATTTTATATATACAGGTTTTGTCCTCTCTAAGACGATTTAAAAAAAAAATATCACACTAAAGTCGTGTTTGCTACCAAGACTAGATTGCACGTCTAAAAAGAAACAAATTTAAATACAAGTTGTGCTAGCAAGCACGACTTTTGCTTATAGAAAAAAGAAAAAAAGATTAATTTAACCTTTCGCATATGATTTTGAATGTGACAAAAAAAAAGTTTCTGCACAATTAAGTCAAGCATGCAAGCACGATTTCTTCATACACATTTCGTACTAGCAAGTACGACTTATCCATTACTGAAAATTTTAAAAAAATTTGCTCATTTTTAAAATTTACAGATAAATTTGCGTACCAGTTATATAAAAAAACCAAAGTATGAAGGTGGAGGAAGATTTGCTTGCTGAATGAATTACTCATGTACTATAATATTTTCCGATAAATATTAAATTGCTCTTCACAAGCTTTTACAACTTTAGAACAAGTAATAAATTCCATAGTTCTCATTGTTAGAATAAAAAAAAGGTGAGAAACTCTTAAGTACCTTCTATCCAATTTAATAAATTTTGCTCTTTCGAAAACTCGTCTAATTATTATTTTATTAAGATAAAATAAAATAAAATAGAAGTTACTTTTTTTCAACTAAAACAGGAGTTACTTGGGTTGATCAAATAATTTAAAATTTAATTAATTTAGTATCAAGATAATACTTTTATATCATTACGATTTGAAGAAAATATTTTTCTATTTTTGTTTGAAGTTTCTACAAAAAACTTCTTTAAAATATCATAAAACTAGAGATGAAAATAGCTTAAATATTTCGTCATGGACTTACGATTTGGTTCGTCAAATTTTTTTGATCTGTTTAATAAAAAATTGTTAATTTAAACTTTTAAAAACACTTTTTTTACTAAAACTGCTAGATTTTATACTTTACGAAAAGTACGTTAACTTTGTATAATAATAATAATAATACATATTATATAAATATAAAAAATATATAACTATTAATATTAATAATAAATTTCATAATAAAAATATAAACTTTAAATTTTCAAATTATAACACTCCCACAAAAGTATTTAGTATAATATAAACTCATAAAAAAATTTAGTATTTCAAATACAACTTAAACAACATCAATATCAAAATATATATATATATATATATATATATATATATATATAAACTTTTAAATTAAACATTTTATATATTTTAAAAATTACAATATAATTATATTTATCCGTGTAAATAATATAATCATAACATATTTCCACATATACACAAACATTGTATAAAAGGATAAGTTAGCAAAATAAAATTTTAATATAAGAAAAATGTATATAAAAAAATATTTTGATTAACAATCCAAAAATAATTCAATTTCATCAAATATACAAAAATCATATAAACTACACATGAATTTGTACACCAAAGGAGATTCAACAAATGAAATATTAATTAACATCTTCTGAAAGATTCGTATAAAGTATATCCTTTAAGAGACTAATATCAAACTAAGACTTATATCAACAAGCGAATCTAAAAGTAATAGATCAAGGTAATTTCATTACAACACAAGTCGCACATCTATACTTCTCATAGTGTGTAAGAACTCTCCAACAACTTCTCACCACTTGATATCTTAGTCTACGTGACTTAGAGTACCAATGAAACAAGGGGATTTCTTTTTTAATATATGTGTTTTTACTTAATACGTAACTCAAACAATGATTCACATATCATCCTAGATTCGTGATCCCAAATTCATACAATTATTATCATTCTCAACAACCATTTTCAAACAACATAACTCATTTAAACAAAATCATAAATCAATTAAATATATAAATCAATATTATATCTACATTTATATTAAACATTCAAATTAAATCCATTAAAAGAGACAAAACAAGAACACGAAAAAATAAGTTATTTTTTAGCTTGAGCGAAAATTGTTTAGCTTGAGAAAAAATATTCTTCGTTTGAGCAAAACTCTAGTCGAGACCAAGGGCTGAGTTTCAACTATATTTTTGCTTGAGTGAAAACTCTTTCACTTGAGCGAAAATAGGATCAAAAGCAAAGGTTAGTTTTGGCTTTACTTTTGCTTGAGCGAGAAATCTTTCACTTGATTGAAAATTGGATCGAGAGCAAAGATTGAGTTTAAACTCTACTTTCGTTTAATCAAAATTATCTTAAAATCAACCTCATACAATAGAACCATTTTTTGTCGAAAAGTTTTACTTAAAACCAGTTTAATAGACATTACACAATTTATCATTTTAGGCAACATGTGAAAGGTGTGGCCTAAAATTAAAAACTATGGCCTTAACTTTTGGCCACGGGTTTCCAATTGTGGCGTATCCAACTGTAGACGTTGCTCAAAGTCCATAGTTTTTTTTCAAAAGTGTGGTCTTAGGCCAATACAATAGGTCATGCTTGTCTACCATTGGTTAGGCCACACTTTCTTAGTTGTTGTCTTTTTTGCCAACATTTAATTCGCTTTTTCACTTGTTGTCTTTTTTTTTAGATAACGAGTTTTTAAGTGTTGCATTTACATTTAGACCACAATTATTGAACTATTGCAATTGAATTTAAATAATTTTACGGAACACTTACATATGTGGCTTATTCCTTCATACCACATTTATAATATTTCTAAATAAATTATGAATATATTAAGCCACTGATTCATTTTGAACATTATTATTATAATATAAAAATAATCAAATAAATCTAATAAAGATAATTACATCATATTTAGTAAATTGTAATTGAAGATAGCATTAATAAAACTCATAACATTTAGAAATGCAATTAAATGTATGTAATGTATATTTCAAAACATAATTGTACAACTAAATATATTAAAAACTATAGTCCAATGTCACCTACCACACTTTCAAAATTACAAGAAATTACAACTTATATAAAAAAGTATTTGATTTATCAACAAAGTTAGTACATGATCTTCTTCCAATTTATGAAAATTTGTATAAAATATTTCACAAACTTAGATCGTTCAAATATGAAACTCGTCATCATTAGGAACGTGAGTTGCAACAAAGGAGCATGGAGCAATTGCGCTACTTTCATTGCTTAATGCTCATGCCATCATTTCCTCTATATCGCTCTCATCCAAATCAAGGTTTTGTTGTTTAAGCATGAATTTCATCATCGCCTCCAAATCTTCAATCTTCTTGGTCATACCATTTATTTCAGTGGCAAGTTCTTTTTTGAGAGCATCAAATTTCTTGAGTTTTCTTCAATGTTGTGGGTGTCATAGGCCTTCAATAATAACGAACTCGGCCAAACTTTTATTTTCTAAACAATCATTTAAATATTTTTTTTTCCCATATGCACTTCGGTTTTGAATAGAACTTTAAAGCTTCTATAAAAATAAAATATCAATGTTATAAACAAGTAATATGTATGGAGCTTTCAAACATATTTCAAAAGTACAACTAAACTTACAATTGAATCTAGTGTCTCTTCATCAATCTTTTCCCTCTTTAACAAGATGATCTTGTCAAGTTTTAATAAACATTTCATCTTTAGTAAATTCTTCTCCACCAAATTTGTTAGCACTCTATTAATAAAAAAATTGAAAATTAATAGAAAATTAAACATAACCTAATAATGTCATAGCAATTCAGGAACTCTAACAAAGTTGATCGTTCCCATACAATGCATATACTTTTTCTTAGTCCTATTTATTGCATTCCTTTTACTAATACTTTTCCTTGAATCTAGAAAATTGCCTCTCCTTGTCCTGTTTAGAAAGCATAAGGGGATAGGGAAGCTTCTTCTCCAATGGGGCTCTATATTCTTCTCTCTCTTTTTTTTTTCATTTTACTTGTTTTTCTCTTCCATCACAATTTCCTTCTCACTCAATTTTTCTTTTCTTCTTCCTCCTGAACAAACTCACTCTCACCACCCTCTATTTTTTCTTCATCTCTCACCCCAACCACTTTCCCACTTCTTATCATAATGGCTTTGCATTAATCCTTGGGATTCACCTGAGTACTTGCTGAAAATGTTCCTCCCAATTGGTCATTCATTTGCTTTACTAATTGTCTCACCTAAACCTTCTGATTCTTCAAAGATGCATCTGATAGATAATTGTATGAATTGTTGTAGGATTTCTTAAAGCTTGTTGACTCACTCAACAACGGTGGGTAATGTTGGTGGGATCCACTACTTGAAGCTTCATCCTGTTTACCACCAAAATTAGCATTATTTATCTCCACCCTTGATTGAAAGAATTAGGAAAAGGGTTATTGGAGAATTGATGGTGTCCTTGGTTCCCCATATAACCAACTTCAGCATTTCGAGAACTATTAGCCATCTGGAAACAACCATTAGCATGATTTCCTCCACAAAAGTCACACCTTAGAGCTAGTTGGGCTAATACTGAAGCAACTTGTATGGCCTATAACTAATAGGGTAGCTTAGCCATTTGCTAATTAAGAGCTTTTATCTATTAAGATTGAAGTTTGTGTTCGGCCAAAAGAGCATATAGTGCATTGAACTCAAGCACTCCCTTCTTTTGTGTAGGTGTCATCCCATGATGGCTTTGTAGATCAGTAGAAGCCATGTACTCAATGATGGTGATGGTTTCCTCTGCAGTCTTGAATAACACTAATCCACTAAAAGAAGCACCAAGAATCATTTTCATTCGTGGTTGCAGTCCATTACAAAATGTTTGCACCTACATCTTCACTTCAAATCCATGGTTTGGAAACTTTCTTAATAAAGCCTTAAATCTCTCTCAAGCTTCACATAGTGGTTGATCAACTCCTTGTACAAAAGCAGCTATGTCTACCTTCTCTACAACATTCTTTGATGGAAGAAAGAAACGATCTAAAAATTTAGTTTCCACATCCTTCCAATTGGTAAAGTTTTGGTTAGGCTATGATTGAAGCCATTCCTTTGCCTTTCTAGTTAGTGAAAATGGAAACAATATCAGAAATATTGTCTCCTCACTTTCTCCTATAATATCAAATGAACCACACAACTCATAAAAACTACAAAGATGAGTGTGTGGGTCTTCGTGATCCAACTTAGAAAACTGATCAACTGTAACAAAGCATGCTTCATCCCAGTAATCTTCTTGTTCATTGTTGGCCTCATTATGCTTGTGAAGTCTCTTGAACTCGCATATTAAGTCCCCTATAGTTCTCCTTTGATTTTAAGCCTGATTTACTTCAACCATTAGTACTTCAGGAAGAATTTCTAGATTTTGAGTGGTCACTCAAATGGAAGAATTTGAATGAAAATCGTTGGGCTAGGTCTCCCTATCTTCTTGTATCAAATCAATTTCTCATTGCAGCTCTTTATATCTTTAGATTCAAAAGCAATGGTTGTGAAGAAGTTATCCTCCTTGTTCAGATTAAACCTTGCATACAAGAACACAAAAAACCTAGAACCACTAGTTAGTCCAAATAAAATATACAAAAATAAAAATAAAAGTAACAAGGAAAATAAAAATAAATGAGTTTAAAATAATTATAAATGCACAATTGTTATATATATTGAATACAAATCCCGTGCAACGGTGCCAAAAATTTCTTAGCCTACTTTGGTTAAGGATGACAAGTGCACCAGTCGCAAACGTAGCAAGTGATTTCTTAAGACAACAAACGAATCATGCTCTAATCCTAGACACAAGCTTTCATTTGATATTTTTAATTCCCGGTTATAGAAGATATTTCCCAATACCCAAAGAATCAAAGATCAAGTCACAAATCAACAAGACAGGCAATAACTGCAGAATTAAAATATTGATGTATTGAAAGAAAAGACATAAATATGAAAACTAGAAACAATTATATGAGAGTTCAGAAAGATAAATTCTAACCCCAACAACAATGGATTTAGTTCCTTATAGTCACGAGGAAGCCTAAACCCTAAACATTATACAAGAATAATGGAAATAAGAAATTACTCCCAGGAAACCCTAAAGTTGCTTCCAATTGCCAATTTTCCTTCTTGACTGATCCTTGACAGATCAAGATGTCTAACCCTAAAGCAGGGAAAATATTAATTAATATTTGAAATTCGATGCTCGCGCCTAGCTCAGCCTAAGTGGTGTCGGGCGCGACTTGAGTCTGTTGTTGATACACACCCAACTGGCATCGGGCTCAAGTCACCTGCGTCGAACGTATTTCCTAAATTTGTCTTGGATTTTCTAAAGTCGGACACAAGTTCTGGTGCTGGGCTTGAGTTGTTTTAACGAAAGATATTCATCAAAGAAGAAGTATATTAAAAACTTATCATTGGTATTTAAAAAAAAAAAGGAAGAAAAAAGGAAAAAAATGAAAAAAAGAAGAAAGAAAGAAAGAAAGAGGAAAAAGGGAAGAATGACAACAGTTGATCATGGAAGACCTTGATTGTTTCTGACCTTTGATTGATGATCCTTGTTTCAAAATTTTAAAACCCAAAAATAAGGTTTTGAGTCTTTATATCATTTTCTTCATTACCTTTTTAACCCTTAGCCACGTTACAAGCCTAATAAAGTTCATATTGATTAAAGAATGATTGCGATAATTTTCATAAAGCTTAACGTTATAATAATAGGAGATGATTGATAATACTTGTCGAAAAAAATAAAATAAAGAAAAAAATAATAAAATAATAAAAGAAGAAAATGAATGCCTCTGTTAGAAAGGAGTTTCCAGTTAAAACGCAACAAAGCATCATAGAAGAGGTGACCCTGAGACATTCTGATTTCATCAATACCCTTGCTACCCCGTAAACCATCCTACATGCAGACCTCATCATTACCTCCCCATACACAAACTAGGGCAGCTTGTGTGAATCCTCCTTATAAAGCCTACTTTCCTATCACAAACGACTTTTTACACTAACCGTACTCTCATTTAAACCCATTTGTTCATGCCCCAATACACTGAAACTCAACTACCCCAATACACTGAAACTCAACTACCAAAAATGGGGAAATCCTATCCCAGGATATGTATCCCTAACATCTGGCACATGCCTCTAACTCTCACTTAAACATATTTGTTCATACCCTGATGAGTCGAGGATCACCCGAATAGCCCAACATACTAAAACTGGGGCAATCCTATCAAGGAATGTGCATTCCCAATACCCTCCAAATACCACCCATTCTCATTCATACACCCGCGATTTACGTACGGCCTCAAGCACACATCAAAGCAATGTATCTAAATGAGAAGTTGATAATTACACCATGTGAGCATTAGCTTCAACTTGGAAAGATCCCTTATTTTTAAAAAATAGTCCGTATCTAATGAATTTAATGATTAGAAGGAATATCTGATTCTACACCTTTGAAAACTTTTAAAAAAAAAAAAAGAAAAAAAAACACATTTTGCAAATATATTCCCTTTTGAAAGCTTGTGCATACTTCAAAATTTTTGTACATATATTCTCTTTGAAAACCACTTGTATATATTTGAAAGATCCTTGTACATATTTTCTTTTCGAAAAAGGCTTTTGTGTATATCCTTTTAAAATTTGTAAATATACTTTTTTGAAAAAAAAAACTTCTTGAGATTTTTTTTCTCATATATTCTTTTTGAAAAGACATTTCATTAAAATAAAAATTTTTGAAAAAAATAACACATTTTTGCATATATATTTTCTTTTAGAGACATTGGCACGTACATTATTAGTGAAAATTCCTGAAAAATTAATTTTGAAAATTTGGAAAATTATTGAAAAATATATTTCTAAAAAGGCACATTGGAAAATATTTTTTAAAAAAATCTCAAAAAACACAACACATATCTTGAAAAAAATTCATCAAAAATCTTAGAAAAATATTGGAAAAACTTTTTTTTTGAAAAAAAAAAATCATTTGAAAAAACAAACATTGAAAAATTGAAATCAAAATAAACATAAATCTTCATTTTACTTCGACACTTGATTTCCAAAGCAAAATCTTGGCCGTTCTTTTATTGGCATTTTGACACTTAATTCTCTGCAGAAGCAAAATCTCGGCCATCATTTTCTTTATTTGCATTTTGGTACTTGATTACCTACAAAAGCAAAATCTTGAACTTTTTTTTTTCCGACACTTGATTCCCTGCATAAGCAAAATCTTGGTCATTCTTTTATTTACATTTTGGTACTTGATTCCTTACAGAAGCAAAATCTTGGCCATCATTTTCTTTATTTGCATTTTGGTACTCGATCCCTACAGAAGCAAAATCTTAACCGTTCTTTTTCCGACACTTGATTCCCTGCAGGAGCAAAATCTTGGCCATCATTTTCTTAATTTGTATTTTGGTACTTGATTCCCTACAAAAGCGAAATCTTGACCATTATTTTTCCCACAGTTTATTCCCTGTAGAAGCAAAATCTTGGTTGTTCTTTTATTTGCATTTTGACACTTGATTCCCTGCAAAAGCAAAATCTTGGCCATCATTTTCTTTATTTGCATTTTGGTACTTGATACCCTGTATAAGCAAAATCTTGACCATTCTTTTTTTCTAACACTTGATTTACTGCAGAAGCAAAATCTTGGTCGTTTCTTTTATTTGCTTTTTGGCACTTGATTCCCTACATAAGCAAAATCTAGGTCATCCCTAAAAGAAAAACAAACAAAAAGAAAAACAAAAAAAGAGGAAAATCAAAAATGAAAAAACAAATCTTACCTTATCATATTCATTTTATTCTTCAATCCGGACGCAATTAGTGTTTTTGTCTTTACTTGTTTTTACTTTTATAATATGGAAATCTCGATTCCCAAATTATCCCGTCAAAGTCAAGTAAAGAGGGGCAGTTGTCAATACCCAATTTTGTTCAGGCAAAAAATTATAAAAAAAGTTGATAACAATAGTAATAAATAAATAAAAAATTTTATTAATTTAAGTTTTCTTGCATTAATTTTTGTTTTTTAAAAAATAAATATAGTAATAATAAAAATAATAAAATTTGATTTAAATCTTACCTTTTTATAGAAAATAAAAAATAATAATAAAACAATAATAAAAAAATGTGACATAAGTATAAATAATTCTTTTTGTTTTGAAAAAATAAAGAAAAATAAAAATATAGATTGTTTGTTTCTAATTTTTAATAATAAAAATAATAGTGCAATAACTAAAAATGATAATAAAAAATATACTAAAAATATAATATAAAAAAACATTAATAAAAAATATTTTTTTATTTGAAAAAAAAATAATTAGATTTCATTTAATGGGGTTCATTTTCTAAACTACTTGTAAATAAAATTGTAGAAACAACTAACTCCAGAAGAGGGTTGAATGGAGCCTGAACTCAATTTAGTATAAATAGAAATCACCAAGCAAGATTGACCAAGACAAGAATATATAAGCAAGATGAAGCAATTTTATACTGGTTCATCCAAATCTCTTGGGCTACGTCCGGTTCTCACTTGAACAAACCGTTCAAGAGGTTTCACTACATCATAAATGGTTACAATGAGTAAGAAACCTCTCCAAGTTACAACGAGTACACAAACCTCTCCAAGTTATCATGAGTACACAACCCTCTCTAGGTTATACCAGTCCCAATCTCCCTCTGAGATCAAAACCACTCAAGATTGAGATAGACACTCTCAAAAGAGAGAACAATGAAAGTTCACAAGGGTTTATTTCACAATGGTGAAGAATTACACAATGGTTTCACACAACCCAAAACTCTATATGCTCTCAATAGCATATTGACAATAGACATTCAGTAGTAGATACTCTAATTCTTCAATGTATTGTATGATGTTTTTTTTCTTTTCAATTCTTGTACTACAACTTGAAATTGCTCCTCTATATGTAGTTTTATAGAAACTAATTGTTGGGATGCTTGAATAGAACAATCTTGACTTTCTGATGTATAAAGCTCAAACTGAAAATATTTCTCTACCTTTTTTATACTGCATTAAAGTGTAAGAAAGTAAAGGTTAAACATTTTAAGTTTGAATAAAAGTATACTCATTATATATCTTGTAAGTATTAATTTGATGGATTCAATTAAATATTTAGATTTTACATATATCAAAAAAATCATATAAATGGAGATATCAATTAGGGAGAACTAATAAAGAGTTTTTATCCTCTAGTTAGGATGAAAATTAATCTAAACTCATACATTTGTAGGAGTTATTATATTTTAGGAGAGTTAATAGTTATAAATATATGATTGTGAAGTATTAAAATGGTATAAACATATTACAATACAAAATATACATATAAAATGATATAAACAGAGTAAAATATATAAAAATAAGGTCATTTTAGAACAGTTCATAATTATTTAAAAAATATTTTTCGACAAAATAAACAAATTTTTGTTTTAATATATGTTTATCTAATCTATTTATTTTAAAAATTCTACTTGTTAAACGCGTACTTTTTTAGAATTTATTTCTTTTAAAAATATTTATTTTAAATTTAAATAAACAAATTCTTAATTTTTAATATAAAAGTCATTTTTCTCCTAATTGAAATGATTAAGTATATAGATGGTTTTCATATTCGTTTCCCGTTTTGTTCGCTTTTTGAACAATACCAAATAATAAAAGAACAAGAATTTTCATTTTTCATTCTTTGTAACCTTCTTGTCTTCAACACATCCTCCTATTCAAGCACATCTTGGAGCAGTGAAATATTAGTTATGACACCTCTTTCACTAAAAAGTTAATCCTTAGTTAGACATAATATTCTTTAGACTTAGCTGTCCATAACAAAGTCTTTTTTTTTTCTTCTCTAAATTATCTCATAATATTTATTAGAAGTACACCACATAATATAATTCAAATATTTAAGAGGAGTTATTGCATTCAACATAAAGTCAATTAAATGTAAATATTGAAAAAAAAAACTGTAATGCAGCTTACTTTACGATGTTAATATTAAAAAACTCACTGTATCAACACCAATTATGATATCTTGAAGGTCTTAACAAATCTTATAAATTTAAGAATTTAGTCCAATAATAAAAAATTTAATTATAACAAATGATGGGACATAGTGAGAATTATAAATTAAGAACTTGAATCTTATATAAAATCTTGAGTATTTAAAATAAAAGAAATATTTTTCAATGTAAATATCATATACTTTGACCGTTGAAGGAAAATAATTGTCAAAGTGATATACACAAAAAAAAATTATTCACATGAAAATATTATTTATTTTGTTCAATAATATTAAATTGAAATTTAATTTTAATAATTAATTAATTAAAATAATATTACAACATCTTTTTCATTTAATTATAATGTTAATGTTTGTTTATAATTGCATTAAATTGATGTTTAATTATAATAATTACAGTGTGAAACGACGTCGGATATACGGCAGACGCGCAACGGCCACACCCAGCAGAAACCTGGTCCACAAATTTCTGCTCCAGTTTTTCACACGTACGGCCAATCACTTTCTTCCACGTGGCATCTGCCTAACCTACGTGGACCCCACTCAATCTGTGCCACCAATTTTATTCCTTCAAATTTGGCAACTTTCAAAGAATGGTGTTTCTATGATTTTTCCTTTTCATCATTTTTATTTTTTATTCTTCTTTAATTCAACAAAATGATATCAAACTTTTTATTTATGGTTAATTTTAATATTATGGTTAATTAACTAAATATATATACATAGAAGAATAAGATTTAAACTTATAATTTTGTGTAAATTATCTTAATTCCTCTGGTTAATATGATCCTCCTAATGAGTTGGGCAATGATGTACTTAAGTATAAGACAATTTTAATTTTAATATAATAGCACGTATATTTATTTAATTAAATTTCTAAAAATATTATTAATGTATCAACTTAATTTTTATTATTAACCACTTTTAACATTATTTTCTCGATATTTATTAATTCACAATACAAATACTCATAATATTTAATAATTATAAACAACTAAAACAAAACTAAAATAGTATAGAAATTATAAAATACCTTATAAAACTAACGAACATTTTTAAAACAAGACTTATAAAAAGAATCCAAGGAAGTGTTTTTATTCGAGAGGCAATTTCTTGAAGGAAGCTTTTTTATTCAAATTACTATAAATATATAACTATTAGTTTGTCAGTTTCTCTTTAGTTGTCCATTTTTACGAAAAAATTGTTACTTTTTATGTTATGTTTTAAATTTTAAAAAGAAATAATTATTTTTCAATTATATCCTTAATTTTAATAGTATGAAAAGAGGAAAATTAGTTATTATAACACAAAAATAGAGAAATATATATATATATATATGTATATATATATATATATATATATATATATATAGTAACTACGTCACTTAAAATTACATTAAAAACAAAAATTGTGATGATAATGACTATTATAAAATAACATAGTGTATCTAATTTAATAGTCATTATTAGTTAATGTAGTAGGCCTGGATAATTATATTTATTTTTTAATTCAATACACATGCATTTTTACTACAAGTTTTTAGTCTATCAACTAATAAAAAAAATCATACTTTGACTATAAAATTCAATTAAAAAGTAGTATTGATATAGTTTTTAAAATAACTGTCATAAAAGTTAAAAAAATATTTATTAAATATAATAATTTCTAAACAGTATGTTTTTAAAATAATTATTATAAAAAGTTAATCAATTAAAAATCATGTGATGATTTTTAAGATATTAATAAAATATTAGTGAAGCATATATGGTAATTTATATTGAATAAGCATAAAATAAAGTACATTATAATTTTTACTGTCAATTTATAACTATATTCTTATATTTCCTTATAAAGGATTTAGTTATAATAATTAATAGTTAATATATCCTCCTAAAACTAGCAAAGTATATATGGTAACTTATGATTGAATAAGCATACAATAAGAAAGTTAATTATAATTTTATTCTGTCAAATTACAATTATACTCGTGTATTTTACGAAAGTGATTTTAGGTAAAAAAAATATTCTGTCATAAATGATAATATTTAATATTAATAGTTTACGGAGAAAAATAAGAAGATTGCATTAATTATAAGAAGGGAGAAAAGTGTATAACTTCTTTCTCCAATCATAAAGAAATAAAATTAGAGGTTGTTTCAAGGTATGTGTCTTCCAAATATTTTTCCTCCTTTCAACGTTGTTGTGTTTGTTTGATTAATCTCCGTATGTTGTTGTCACTGTCACTTTTTCTACGTGACATAGGTGTTGGAACGGTGGTGGGTGTGGTGTGATAGTGATCTGAGGTAGAGATATTTATGCTATGGGGACTTGTATGTCAAAGACTGATGCGTGTGCAGGAGGGAGGTTGAGTTTTTGCAAGAAGAAGACTATGAAGAAACGAGATGAACGCAGAAAAAAAGTGTCTTCTCAGTTGCCCAATAGATCATTGAACAAGGTTGATAATATGCCAGAGCCAGAGCCAGAGACTGAGCCTGGCTTTGCCAACCCCATTTCCCAAGGTTCATATTTTTCTTATTATGCATTTCTCTGATTTGGTTTTGTTTTTATCTTCTTCTGGAGAGTGATTTGCCGTTTGTGTTATGTTTTATAGCTGCATTTTGCATTTTTGATGTTTGCTTTTATGCTTTTGTCATAGGACACGTTGTAATGTGAGCATGTGTTAGAATGGTGCCTTGTGAAAAGCTGAGATAACTGTTAATTGTTTTAACAGGTATAACGGTTTAGTCCGTGTTTGGTTTTATGTTTTCACGTATTCCGAAGCAATTGAGCCTGAGTGAGTAATCACTGGAGTAGACAGATTTTCATAATTGGCTCAAATTTGCGTCGTAAGCTTAGAAATTTGCGGCAATTGTGTTTGATTGTAATTTTTTAAGTTCTGATTATATACGAATAACTGGCTGGGAGGTTGTGGTGGGAATATATCATATAGTTAAAATTTAAGTTAAAACTGAAGCATACTGAATCAGTGTTCGTTCACAAGTCACTACCCAAATAATGTAAGCATCGGTGCTTGTGCAATGATAGAAGGATTAAACTAATATTTTCTTCCCTAGGCAGTTGTTTGAAATATAATTGCAAACTAAGCATTGGTTGTAGGATTTACGCTTTTCTTCACAGATAGTTTTATCCTCAGAAGAAGTTTGAACGTAAATTTGTAAATTGGAACTGAGTTAATTAGTGGATATCTATTTCAATGGATTTTTCTTTAGTTTTCTCACCCTGTACAACGATTAATCCTCATGGTTAACTTGTATGGCAGATGGAATTGTTGAGGAGGCATGGTTTGATTCAGTTGGATTTTTTGACTCAGACTGTGATGATGATTACCAGAGTGCTCCTGACGGTAAGATTTGGCCTATTCTAAATTTAATTTTTGATGTATTAGTTACAATCACTTTAATGCGTATATGATCGCATTTTTCAATATATGATTAAAATACAATTTCTTATGCATATTTTATGTCTCTAAATGGAACTGAATCGAACCGTGCAGTTTTAACAGATCAGGTGCATGAACCAGGGGAGCTATCAAAAGGACATTCTGCACTTAACACTGAAGGTGTAACAAATTCACAGACTGAGTCTTGTGATGTAGATATCACGGATTCTAAATATAAACGAAAGGGAAGTGTAAATGAAGCACTCGAAGCAGTTTTTCTTGATGAACTTTCCATAGTGGATGAGAACTCCAAAAAGGATGATGAAGATTTGGACGGCTGCGGCATTCTTCCAAACAATTGTTTGTCATGTCTTTCATCTTTTGATCAGAGATCATTATGTTCTAGTCCTAATACCAGGAAGAGGGATCCCACAAAACATTCTTTTAAATGGAATGGGAATACTACTCTATGTGAGTTCAAGCTCTCGAAACAGAATTCTTATCCTTAATGATCCTTGTCACATAAATGGACTGGTCAAGCATTATATATATATATATGTGTGTGTGTGCGCGGCCGTGTGTACAAATGCCTTAATAGTTTTTAACTACAGGTTAAAATTTAGATTTTTATTGCAGGGAGTAGAAGAAAGAATTTTCTTCAAACCGTGCTGTATATCACCCATTTTGAGTTCATTTATTAGTTATGATTTAGCTCTGCATTTTGTCATATAGAATGTTGAGTTAGGACTTGTATGTTTAACCTTTTTCATGAAAGAGTAGTTTTTAAATTAGAAAAGAAAATATCTTAAATCTCTTGATAACTGGATAGATTTGACAAAAGGAAGCAGAATCCATTAAAAAAACAATTCAGTAAGTATAGAACCATTCTTTGTCAAAGTTCACTGTGTCGCATGCATGCTAATTTGAATTGATGAACATTACACGGTTCTAAATTCAACTTTTATGATATGTTATGATTTCAAAATGCATCCTTATTTTCTCAGCACAATGCATCTTATTATGAAACAATGAGTGTATATCCTTATGTTTCTTTTCGTTTTATGGTTTTCAGTTTCATCGAAGACACTTCTACTAAGACCACTAGCTGGTTATCAGGTACCCTTTTGTCCAATTGAGAAGAGAAGGCTAGATTGTTGGTCACAAATTGACCCCAGCACTTTTAAAGTCCGAGGAGCAAATTATTTGAAGTAAGATTAAGATTCTGTTTGCAATTTCTTTCAAGAACACATTTTTGTACACAAATACCTTCACTGAAATCACAGTTAAAATGTATACTTTAACGTACGTATCCATAGACAAAAATTTCGTTTGAATTGGACTTATTTATTTGACAAAAAATATCATTATGGCAGGGATAGGAAGAAAGTATTAGCTTCAAACTGTTCTGCATATCACCCATTTGGTGTGGATGTATTCTTATCCCCACGGAAAATAGACCATATAGCCAGGTTTGTGGAACTTCCTAGGGCCAGTCCTTTTGGGAAACTTCCACCCCTACTTGTGGTAAATGTTCAGGTACTCATAATATTCTTCCCCTTCTTGCTGAGAACTTTTCTAGTAGTAAGTGTGGATTGCTAGATATATTTTTATCTATCTATATACCTTTGCCTGACCATGGCACATTGTCAACAGAAAAGTCAAAAAGCACTTTTTACCATTTAACTGCTTCACTCTATTTATTAATACGAAGTGGTGACAAAATGAATCCATATTAGATGTCCGTGTGAACATGTTTTACACTGAATAGGTAAATGAATTATATGCTCTAATATAATGTTTTTGTGGATTTCAGATTCCTCTTTATCCTGCCTCACTTTTTCAAGGTGAAACTGACGGGGAAGGAATGAGTTTTGTGATGTACTTCAAACTTTCTGAAAGTTACTCCAGAGATCTTCCGTTGAATTTTCAAGAAAACATCAGAGTATGATGGGTCCTTAACGCAATTAATTTATCACTTAATATCGCAGTGTAAATTCTGCCAAAGTGTGCATTGTGTAATGTTGATGACTTTCCGTTCTGATGGAAGTAACGTCGTTTTCATGCCTTTCTACAGAGGTTGATGGACGATGAAGTAGAAACAGTAAAGAGTTTTCTAGGAGATTCAATTGTTCCCTTCAGGGAAAGATTGAAAATTTTAGGTCGTGTTGTCAACCCAGAAGATCTTCATTTAAGTGCAGCAGAACGGAAGCTTATGCAGTCTTACAATGAGAAACCTTTTCTCTCACGGCCGCAACATGAGTTTTACATAGTAAGCTTCAGTGCCCCTTAGTATGGTTTCTTTCAATAGGCCTATACCTAATGCTGAGAATGAGCAAAGCCTGAAATTTATCTATTATGGTTTCTTTCAATATTTCCGTTTACTCGTATAATCTCTTAACAGTAACATCTTTGATATTTCCAGTGAATGCTTTTTGTTGTTATTGATAAAAATTGTCTCATCAAGCAGTTGATTTTCAAACACGACCATCAATCGATAAAAATAGACTGTGAATCACTTTCATTTGTTTATTGTTAAAGTACTTAGTGGTTTTGTCTTTGTAGGACCTATATCTTTGGACCACAAGTTATGGTGGTGTCATTTCATTTTAAGACACATAATATGCACATGCGGTACTTTATTTTCCAATATTTTGAAAAAAAAACCAACCAATATGATATTTGTGGCAGGGAGAAAGTTACTTTGAGATTGATTTGGACATGCATAGGTTCAGTTATATCTCCAGGAAAGGTTTCGATACTTTCTTGGACAGATTAAAGAACTGCATTCTAGATGTTGGTCTAACTATTCAGGCAAGTAGTCTTTCTATTGTCAAAGTCAAATTATTTTCTGCTTATTTTCCACTTAATTACTAATGATTATTCTTATATTTGCATCACAATTCAGGGGAACAAAGCAGAGGAGCTGCCAGAGCAGGTTTTATGTTGTATTAGGCTAAACAGTATAGATTATATGAATTACCAGCAACTTGGACTAACTGAGGATTCCCTCTAATAATATACTTGCAAAACATTTGTTAACAATTTTTGTGATCAGTAAAGGTCATTTCAGATGGGTTTCGCTGTCATTCTTTATTTTGTTTAGAGTTCAATATCTCATCACAAATGATAGGAAATAAGCTTGTGATGATGGAAATTTATAGCATACTTCTATAGTGGCAAGACCAGGCTCAAGGAAATACCATTGATACAATGATTCAAATAGGGACCTACCTACGCCTAATTAAATAATGACCAGAGGGTCCACAGTCTCCATATGCAAACAAATTTATTCTATCAAGGTAACTAAATCAACTTAATGTGTGGGTTCTGACGAGGAAAATCTTATTTTTGTGGTGTGAGGACAGAGGTAATTCAGCTAATAGCAACAACCATATAATTTTTAAGTTAATTACGCTTCATTATCGGTGTACAGTAGTTGAAGGAAGCAGTTGGAAAAAAATGTTAAATTTTTCTCGGTTAAAGGGATTAGTTGAATCAATGAATAGCAATAATAATGAAAGGGAATTTGAGGATTTTACATATTTTAATTATCCACTCATGAAGTTGTTCGGAAATTTTAGGATACTTTTCATAATTGGCTTCTAACACTAAGCATAGCTTTTCTTCTCATGTTCTAGCAGTGAGAAACTCTAATAAATATATTGTGAATCCGGGATCTTAAACTGCCTATTCTAGGCTACGTAACACAGAAAATCCAATCCCTGTCTTAAGTTTCTATTTCTAAATAAATAAAAAAATAAGAATGAATGAAATAAGAGATGTATTTATTCTTTTCGTAGTGAAATATGTGAATGCTCGGTTTTCTGGTTTTGCATCAAGCGAAAATCAGGTTTCTGAATAATGGCCAGAGTAGCTTTAAGTAGCATTACACTAGACAATTTTCAAAGTTTACAAGGACCGAGAGGCTTTCCACATAACCCTTTATTTCCAGAATATGAACTCTCAGGAAAGTCAATCAAAGGTTTGCCCTCAGGAATTTCCCCTTCGAGATGATTGTTAGATACGTTTAATTCCTTTAGCCTCAACAGCTTGAGAAATCCGTTTGGAATTTTACCGGTGAAGTGATTTTCCTGTAGCTTCAATATCTCCAATGAGGTTAAATTTGCCATCACTTCTGGCATGTTGAAGCCTAATTCGTTGAAGCTCAAGTCCAAACTACTAAGTGAATTCAATCTCCCAATTGAATTTGGTAACCTACCTTTCAGATGGTTATGAGACAAATTCAGAAACTGAATACTACTTTGCCCTCCACCAATTTCCTCAATTCCACTTGAGAAGTTGTTTTCAGAAAGATCAACAAATTTCAGTGAACCCCCGAAAATACCTTGTTCTATGTCAAATACTGGAGCTATGGAACCTGTTAGTCTATTTGAGTGAAGATCAAGGACACCTAGATCTTGCAAATTTCTAAAGGAATCAGGGATGTCTGAATAAAGGGAGTTCCTAGAGAGATTTAACAAGTAGAGTTGACTGAGGCTTCCCATCCATGATGGTATGCTTCCACTGAGAATGTTTACTGACAAGTCCAGTTCTTGTATTGGACTATTGGTTGTTTGGAAAAAATCTGGAATTTGGCCCTGGATTCCACAACCAGCCAAGTATATGTTGGAAAGTGATGACATGTTTGCCATCCATTTTGGAATGGCAGAGAGTTTCAGATGGTTGAAAGAAAGATCAAGTGTTTGAAGATTTTGAAGGGAAGATATCTCTTGAGGTAATGGTCCTTCAATCAAATTTCTAGAGATATTTAACATTATGAGCCGAGAAAGTTGGCCTAATGATTTTGGTATTTGATCAGATAAGAAGTTACCACTGAGATATAACTCAGTCAGTGATACCAAATTGCCTAAACTAGACGGCAGTGCTCCTTCAAGTTTGTTGTTTGATAGTGAAAGCCTTTGAAGAGATACCAAATAGCCAATATTGGAATGTATATTTCCAACAAGGAGATTATTGTGGAGTCTTAAGAAGCCCAGAGAAGACATTTCACCAGATCTTGAAGGAAATGCTATGGTTCCCTCAAGAGAATTGGTGTTCAGGTACAAAACTAAAATGGCAGTTAAATTGGTTAATGAAGAAGGCATCTTCCCGCTTAGCAAATTGTTTGAAAGATCAAGCTTTGTCAAAGCCTTCATCTCACCAACATTATCGGGTATATTACCCACAAGAGCATTGTCATGGGCATCCAATTCTATCAAATTTGTCAAATTCCCAAGTGAGTCTGGTATTATACCTGAAAATTTGTTTGAAAAAAGCAGCAACCTTTTGAGACTTTTAAGGCTTCCAAGGCTCATAGGAATAGACCCCGATAGCTGATTTTCCTGCAGAGCTAGTTCTTGGAGGTATGGAAACTGTCCAATGCTTTCTGGTATTGGACCAGTTAAATTGTTGCCATAAAGGTAGAGTTTTTGGAGCTTTGGCAGTTGCAAACCAATGGTGTGCGGAATAGCTCCACTAAGACCAACTAAACCGCCAAGATCAATGATTTCGAGGGAGGCGAGGAGTGTTATGGAAGGAGAAATCCGCCCTATCATTTGTGTTTGAAATAAATCTGTATCTGTGGAAATAAATCCTGGGAGATTGATCTGTGTCACTCTAGATGTTGCATTTTCACATACAATACCTTCCCACTTGCAGCAGCTAGCACCAATCCACTTAGCTAAGCGACCAGATGTGTCCTTCTGAATTCCATTCTTGAAGCTCAACAAAGCTTCCAAGTCAATGGGGCTGCAGGCTTCTATAGTCCAACTTGTCCCTCCAAATGCTATCACTGTCAACAGTGCAACTACCTGCAGCAGCTGAGGATCCATGTTTTTATAGCTAGTAAATGAAGGCGGTTTTTTTGGAGTGATCTCTTGCAACTGAAAATGTACTTAAGATTGCTGGTTTGGATTTCATCTTGAGAACAGATCGTAAGGCACAGACAAGAAAAGCTAGTATGGTTCAGAGATCTAACTTTTTCTTGTTGGATCACCTTTTCCCTTTAAATATTTTTACACGCTGAAAAGCATATTTGTCTGTTTAATAATACCTGTGGCCATTTAATTCAAAGACTGGCCCATCTCTTTTGATTATCAGGATAAGTGACTCGAATTCGCCCCTTACGACCACTCCTACACTTCTAAAATCAAATGTTAGGATCCAATTTTACCTCAGTTTTTGGGGAAGCTACTTGAGTTTCACATTGCAGTTATGAAATAAAGTACAGATACTTCTGCAAAATCGCATGTCTAACATGAACATGACACTTGTGAAATATGTTATGCTCCTGTTAGACACTTCTCCACCTTGTCACAATTAATATTTTTTAAACACTTGTTCAACGTAGTTTGAATATACTCTTCTGAGAGTCAACCTGTCCTTATGTTTTCGCCATACTCTTCTGAGATAACCCCCTACTATAGAAAAAAACATCTGTTATTAAAAAAGTAAAAACGACAACTTATATTGTAAATATTCGAAGACTTTTACCTTTTCTTTTTTGTAAAGATCGTTATAGTAGGATTGATCTAACTGTTCTTACTTTAAGAGATATAATTCATCTCTTTATCTTATTTTTTTCTCTAGTCAATATCACTTTATTAAATAATCCCTTCTAGTATTATTTTTGTGCAAGTCACATCATATGAAATTTTTAAATTTAACAACTTTGTTTCCAGAAGGTGGACATATAAATCTTAATCCAAGATTTAAAGTATCATGTTGACTATATTTTTTCAATATCTTATATTTTAGACATTTTTGTGTCTCGAGTTTGTACCATATTGTCCATTTAGACTAATAACTCTAACTGTAGACTTTATAACATCGCGATAGAGAGATATCATCCAATAAAAAATAACTTGAAATGATCAAGTGTTATTATCCAATTATAATAATTTACATTATATTAATAAAATTTATTGAAAGGCCATAAATTTATGTAATGGTAATGTGTCTACTTTCAACCTTACTGTAAAAATGTGGCATGATTCTCTCAAAGTTGTGAAAAGGCTACCTACCACACAGCCAGCTTAGCATTTAATTACGAAGTATGAGACTTGATCTCCTGCTGAAAATGAGTTGTTAGTGTGGAACGAAACACTTCAGAAAGAAAAACACACACAGAGGACGAGGATAGCAATGTTAAATATCAGATCCTCATCTGAAAGAGTTTTGTTAGCTTTCTTTAAAATGAAAAGTTAACTTATTTCGTTGCTTCTGATTTAAGAATTTAGTGTCTCCGCTGTTGCTCACCCCATTGTTTCAAATACAACGAATATCATTTTTCTAACTTTATTTCATATGAATTCTAACATAGCTATCATATTTTGATACTGCATATATTAAAATACATTCATTTCATACTAAAATAAATTATTATTTTATTAAAAAAGCTGGTACCAAATAGAGATAATTAGTAAATAATAATATCAAAGTATATTTTTTATTCCAATATAGAATAGTATTGCTTCATGTTTAAATTCAAGTATGAGATTAGAAACTCACATTTATCATGAAATAAACAAGTTGAATAATTTATAGATGAGAAAAATCTACTAACATTGTATTTTAAGATTATGGATTAAATCTAAGGTGCTTAAGGAACAACTCATTGTTAAAAGATGTTTTTTGAATCATGTAACTTTTAATACATTTAGTCAATTACAAATGTATTCGGTGAATAATGAATTAGATGGTGAATTTTTAACACTCCTAAGAAAGCTTCTAGTGAAGCTTTTTTCAAATTTTTTTTGAAGATTGCAACAATATATCTTCGTTGGACATACAATTTGGACCGTTATTATTTAAACTCTCGCATCCAATGAAACTTAAAGAAAGGATAAATTCTTCCTCCACCTCCATATCTTCTTCTTGCACCTCCAAAAAAAATTTAATTTCTAAAATATCCATATTGAAATAACCAAAATGATATTGAGGTGTCATTCGGTTGTCATTTGTAAAACAAAATGACAATCGGATGACACTCCGTCCGATTTACTTTTTTTTTTTTTAAATGTAAACCTGATGGAGGTGTATCCGGTTCTCATTTTGCAAATTCTGACTACTGGTTTTAGAACAAATTGCCTCTTATATAGGTTCCTTGTTGATAAAAAAAATTGTGAATTTTTTATTAGGGAATAATGGTGATTCAAGCATCCAATATGGATTGGTTCTTACATTTGTTTTCTTCCTCGCCAAGACCGTGGAGTCACTAAGTCAAAGACAATAGGGCTCAAAGTATCCGGGTGCGTGCAGCTCTTATGGCTCTAATTTATAGCAACTCCCTAAGGATGAAGTGTGCTGGACCAACACAAGGTAAAATCATCAATCTGATTAATGTTGATGTTGAAAGAATTGGGGACTTTTGCTGGTACATTCATGGAGTTTGGTTGCTTCTAGTTCAGGTCATTTTGGCCTTGGTTATCTTATACATAAATCTAGGTTATACCCCTTCTATTGCTGCATTTGGTGTCACCATTTTGGTCATGGTGTGTAACACACCTTTGGCCAATAGACAAGAAAGTTTGCACTCCAAGATCATGGAAGCTAAGGATTCAAGAATCAAAATGATATCAGAGACCATAAAGAACATAAGAATTTTAAAGTTGTATTCATGGGAGACCTCATTCTTGTAGAAACTCCTCAAACTCAGGGAAACTGAGAGGGGGTGGCTGCAAAAATACCTCTATACATGCTCAGTAGTAGTAACTATTCTGAACATCACCGACTTTAGTTTCTGTTGTCACCTTTGGTGCTTGCATATTGGTGAAAACAGAACTAACAGCGGCTACAGTACTTCAGCTCTAGCAACTTTTCGTATTTTCCAAGAACTAATCTATAATTGTTGGAAAAATGCCTCTTATGATGTAATTTGGAAAAATTCAAAATAAGACAAGTGCAGGAAAAACAACAAAAATCAAGAGATTTGATATTTAGTTCTTTTGGTTCCATAAATTTAGGGTGTTAGTTACCAAATCTAGTAGTCTGTTTGTAACAGACCTTTTGATTTATAATTGGTTTTAAATTGTTTTTTGGTTTAAATATGTTTTTAAATTATGGTTTTACATTCTGTTTTTCTTGAAGATGTATAAATATTAGTTTTATATCAATAAAGATATATCCTTGCACCTAAATATATCTACAATAACTTACCTGAGCTTATCTCCATGATCTGACTACTTGGCAAAAGGTTGTACTTTGAGGATGTATGCGCACAAAGTGATTCCAAGAAAGCATCTTCCTTTGCAAAATGACAACCGAATGACACTCCATCCGGTTTACATTTAAAAAAAAAAGTAAACTGGATGGGGTGTCATCCGGTTGTCAAACTCTCCAATCGGCCAAAGTCACCGTTTGTCGTCGACAGCCACTCAATCAACAAATTAACTACTCTAATCAATAATATCACTCACAAATTATTAATAAACATCAATAATTGCTTACCTAAGACTTGTTTGACGCTTTAATTTAAGATTTGGACGCGCTAACAACAGTGATGGACGACAGATGAGAGGTATAGAGGTGAAGGGGGTAGAGGACAATACTGACTTTTCCAATTTTAAAGTAAGAATATATACATAATTTCATATTCACTATAAAGGTGCAAGAAGAGGGTATGAGGGTGGAGGAAGAATTCGTTTAAAGAAAGCCAACGAATTTAACCTAACTTTAAAAAACTTGTTAATGATCTAATAAAGGTTAAGAAATAAACTTGTTAATGATCTAATAAAAGTTAAGGAATTCAAATTCAGAAATCAAAAAATACACAAAGCACAACAATGACGTTATACATTTAATGTAAACACAAACTTGTCATAGACATATAAAAAAAGAAAAAACAAATTTTAAAGGGTATAACTTGAATGTAATGACAATTATAGATTGCAAATGACTAATACAACATGAATTCATATTTCAAAATTAAAATTGACACTAATTACACTAAATTGATCTAATGACAATTATAGATTGCACATAACTAATACAACATGAATTCATATTTCAAAATTAAAATTGACACTAATTACACTAAATTGATCGATTAAAACTGAATCAAGACTCAAGAAAAATTAAAAGCACACAACAAAAACACTAGAACATTTAGATAAGCATGTTTTTGGATGGTTAAAGAGGATTGATGTATTTTGAACCGATTAAAGTCAAAAGAACAAAAATATAAACAGTGAACATCTAACAAAACATGAAGAAAAATGTATGAACAACACAAAATTAGAATAAAAAACAAAGCAAAGGGAAGAACACTTATCTTGGAGTGGAACCTTGCTTTAGATACCAAATGATGGAAAATCAGTCATCTCCTTGCTTGTTAAATGTTTTAAATAGATGAAGTGGAATGAATGGAGTTGTGGAAGCTAGGAAAATATATGGTGAATCATCATGGTGATGCAAACTATCTAGATGAAGTCTATCTGAGAGCTAAAATTTCTTAGAGAAGTTAACCTAGAGGGAGCTAAGTGAATAAAAATTGTTGAAAATTTGCAACGTAACTCTATCTTATTCAAATATGAAATTATAAGATGTACTCACTTATTTATAGTGTATGGTTGATCAAAATGTGAAGCCAAATCTGATTTTGAAATTTAAATTTAAAAACTCTTCAATGAGCTCTTGCCATGTGGACTTCATGCTTCCCTTCCCTTGCTCAAAATACTCTCCACTTCCAAGGTGTCATGTGACCTCGAATGCTCCCATTGGCATGTTACCATGTGTCTTCATGATTTCCATGCAACTACACTTGTCATTCATATTTAAAAATTAATTCAAAAACTCTCCAATGAGCACTTGTCATGTGGACTTCATGCCTCCCTTCCCTTGCACTTGGAAGAGGTCGGAAGTACCTCTTCAATGTTATGACATTCCTGGGTAGTGTCCCACTCTCTTGATAACTTCAATATCAAGTCTATCTAAGTGGTATTGTCATTGAAATAAGCCTTGACTAAATACGGGACCTTTTAGACTTTGAGCATAACATTTATAGGTTGCTTTATAATGAACTTTCACTATAATGATCGTACCTTTGAAGAGAACTTCATAATCATATGTGGCGTAGAAATAATGACTTTAAGTTGATTGAGTGTGGGACGATTGATAAGATAATTACATGTTGTGTCAGCTTCAAATGTTATCAGCAATTCAACAATGTAACCCTTTGTGTGTACTTGTTTGCTAGCGAACCCTAATAAAGGATTTGGGTAAGAATCTCTTTCTTAGATTTTTTTTGATAAAAAATTTATTAACCTCTTGAAAAAAAATGCTTTCTGTTATTTTTCAAAATATTCTCAATTATATTTCTTAAAACAATAGATTGAAAATCAGTTTAAATCAATTTATTTTACTAAAAGAATTTTCAACTTATTAATCTTGCAATCCTTTATAGAAGTTAGTAAACCATTTTTACTTATAAATATTTATCAAATCATTTACGCTTTAATTTTAAAAACTTTTAAAACATTCTATTGATTTGATTTGTGATGCATGCATATGAATTATCAACACACACCAACACATTAATTTTAACTAAACACAAATTCAAACTTTCCTTAAACTAGACTTTATCAAATAATCCATTACTAATAGATAAAACACCAACATCGAGAGTGAACTTCACTTGTAAAATTTTTATTACACTCAAGATAATAAAAACTTTAAGAAATATATAAAAATATATATAGTGACTAATAATGATATTAAATGAATATTCTCTAAAAATTAAAACTATATTCATAAGGCTAGATTGATATCTCTATTTAAATTATTACTATGCATTGAATTACACTATTAAATTTATTATAACAAAAATCAATTTTAAGATAAATCTGACTTGTTGAAATCTACTAGCAATCATATCCTACTTTATCAAGCGAGTAGTATAATATTCATATATTTTCAACCATCATATATATACACCAAACCATTTTCAACAATGATATGGGTGAACCAATTAAATCATCAAATTTGATCGAATTTTCATTAAAAATTTGGTTTCACGAATATATTTAAGAACATAAACTGGTAACTTACAATTATTTGGTGAATAAATATTGTGGCTACCGCGGCCAGCACATGATGTGCAAAATGAAAGAAAACTAAATTTGAAAACAGATACGTGAATGTGACATGTCCATCTCCCATTGCAAGTGTCCCACCAATTCAAATCATCTCCTTTCCTTCCAACGCTCTTCCAGTTCCCAACTCAAACTTTCTAAATCCCTTTTTTCCTTTCTTTTTTTCTTTCCAATTCTCCCAACTCAAATAAAAGATACCAATATTTTAACCATGCAATATATAAAGCAACTCAAATTATATTATTTTATTCAACAACATAACTATGTTGCTTGATAGATTCAGAATAAACAGATGACAACCTAAGCTACCCTAGCTGGATCTGGAGGCTGAAGAATGTGAGCTGTACAATTCATGACCACTACATGTCTTTCCAACTCCTTCATGATGCCTCCTCATAAAAGAGAATTCTTAGACAAGGTTTAATAGATTGTGATTGTCAAAAGTTGAGAATGTATGATTTAATTAAAATCCCATATATAATTAATCCTTAGGATAATTTTAACAGCCTTAATTTAAACACTGTGTTACTTACTGTCTAAATATTTCGTTTTATTATTTAACATAAAAGTATTTGTTTTTAAGATGATTAAATAAGTAATTATTTGTATCCATCTTTTAAAATGAATTTTAAACAATCACGGGTTGATTGTTTGTATTCACTTTTAAAATTATTTTTAATTAAATAAGTATCTTTTAATATATTTGTCTAATTTTATAAATAAATAATTTATATTTAATAAGAAAAACCTATATACTTTTCAAACAAAATATTTTTTAAATCTTATTTTGAAGTTAAAAACTAACTTAAATTTTTATGATTACATTATCGACAAACAAAATAGTTCTCCATAAAATACTAAATTATATCTGTATCGTAAATATACGTGTCAGTGTTTTGTTGTGGGAGCTTGTTGTGGGAGCCGTGAAAAGAAACCTAAATCTCCAATACATAAAACCAAGTTTTAGTAAACGAAAGAAAATAAATTTTAGCTGAAGAAAAAAACAAATTTGAGCATTAAAAAAATAACAAAGTTTCAAACTTTACACAGTGGACAAGCTTTTTTCTCTGGTTCTCTTTTTTGCTTAAATGTGATTAAGATTTGGGTAGTGCACAAGCTGTTCCAGGTGATTCTTTTCCACTTTACGGCTAAGCTACCATTCCCTAGCCCTTGTTGATGCAGTGAGCGTTACTCTAAAAGGAAAATTTTCCATCGTTCTTTCTGAGTATAACTCAGCAATAGCTTCATTCTCCCCTGGTTTATTGATGCAAAAGTTTGTGAATTTTTAAGGCAATGAAGAGGGTGAAGAAGCTAGACCCATTGCAGCTCCTTGCCTATAGGCCTAAACCTCTTCAAATTTTCATGGCCATGATGTTTCTCTATTTGCTCTTCACCACCTTCGAAGTCCAAACTTCTCTTGCTTTCAGGACCAGGTTTGTGTCAGTGTCCTCCTTGCTGGAGACTGAACACCAACACACCCATCTCAGCAAAGCCTCAAACTTTTCCTCACAAGGGGTGTTCCACGGTTCAGTGCATCGAAAAACCATGCAGGGGTTACAGAAAGTTTCTGCCTTGAGTTTTATTGAGGCTTTGAACGACACTACTGTTGCTGAAAACAAGGTTTCTGAACTCCACGAGGCTGCTAGGCATGCTTGGTTTGAAGGGAAGAGGCTTTGGGAAGAAGTGGAGAGTGTGATGAAAACCGAAAATGTGACAAGGTTCAAGGCTGAGAACCTTTCTGATTCGTGTCAGCATTCAATTTCTTTATCTGGTTCTGAATTGAGGGGGGAGAAAGGGGTCACGGTGATGATGCTTCCTTGTGGGTTGACATTGGGGTCTCATGTTACTGTTGTGGGGACCCCTCGTTGGGCTCACTGGGAGGATGATCCTAAGATATCTGTGGTGAAGGAAGGGCAGGGGAAGGTGATGGTGTCGCAGTTCATGATGGAGCTTCAGGGTTTGAAGAGTGTTGACAAGGAAGAGCCTCCCAGGATACTGCATTTCAACCCCAGGTTGAAGGGGGATTATAGTGGGAAGCCTGTTATTGAGCAGAACACTTGTTACAGGATGCAGTGGGGTTCTCCTCTCAGGTGTGAGGGATGGAAATCCCGGGCTGATGAGGATACTGGTGATTCATTTCATCATTTCTCAATTCTTTGTTGTGAATCATTTTTATCTGTTGTAGTCCATGAAGCTCGGACTCTCTTTTAAGTGGCATGTTGCATGTTTAACAGTAAAGTGTTTAATTCAAAACATAATTTCTTAGATATAGATAATGTACTTGTGTACTATATTTTGGAGATTACACGTGTTTATGCCGTATCTATGTTACATAGGTTGTAGCATGTCAGGTCCAAGTGCCCCCTTTGCTGACTTTCTGTGCTTTGTGTAGTTGATGAACATGTGAAATGTGAAAAGTGGATTCGTGATGATGATAGCCGCACGGAAGAGGCAAAGGCAACATGGTGGTTAACCAGACTGATAGGGCGAACTAAGAAGGTGACTGTAGATTGGCCATACCCTTTTGTTGAGGGGAGATTATTTGTTCTAACCGTAAGTGCTGGATTGGAAGGTTTCCATGTTACTGTGGATGGAAGGCACGTGACATCTTTTCCCTATCGCACGGTTGGTACACTGATCATGATTCATGTTTCCTTTTGCTGTGTGAATTCAGACATTTCTGAATTGTTTAGGCTAAATTGTCAGGGCTTTTCTCTTGAGGATGCGACTGGTCTATCCGTAAAAGGGGATGTTGATGTGCACTCTATATTTGCAGCTTCCTTACCCACATCACATCCAAGTTTTGCTCCACAAATGCATATTGAATTACTTCCTCAGTGGAAAGCTCCACTGCTTCTCCATGCAAATGTAGAGCTTTTCATTGGAATACTTTCTGCTGGCAACCATTTTGCTGAACGGATGGCAGTGAGGAAATCGTGGATGCAACATAAACTAGTCAAATCTTCAAATGTCGTGGCTCGCTTCTTTGTTGCTTTGGTAAGAGTAATGCATCTTCCCTACCCACCAATGATGATATAATGTAATCTTCAACTACCTTTCTTTTGTTAAAGATATTTACCTTTTTTTTTCATTTCTCATTTTTTGTATAATAGCATGGAAGGAAAGATTTAAATGTGGAGATAAAGAAAGAAGCAGATTATTTTGGCGACATTGTTATTATCCCCTACATGGATCATTATGACCTGGTTGTGCTGAAGACAATAGCTATCGCTGAATATGGGGTGAGTAATAGCAGAGTTGAATATGGGGCGAGTAATATCAGAGTTTAGTTTTGGTTGGTTGTTATTGAAAATGATTTTTTGCAGATTCGAGTGGCTGCCAAGAACATCATGAAATGCGATGATGACACATTTGTCAGAGTAGATTCTATGATCAGCCAAGTAAGAAAAGTAAGAAGTGGTAGAAGTCTGTATATTGGAAATATGAATTATCACCACAGGCCTCTACGTAGTGGCAAATGGGCAGTAACGTATGAGGTATTTCCGTTTATAACGTATCTTTCTTCAACATATATAGTAAGCTTACTATGTTATGTTTAGGCAAATGACTGTAAGAGTTACAACATAGCTGTAACATGATTGCATTTCAGTGAGCTGAATCCATTGTGACCCCTGGATTTTCAAGATTGAAACTGTCATCTCACACATGCTAACTGTTTTTTTTATGACCTTTTGTTTTATTTTAAACTTATTGCTCATATCTATACCAGGAATGGTCAAAGGAAGAGTATCCAACCTATGCTAATGGTCCAGGTTATATAATCTCTTCAGACATTGCTCACTTCATTGTATCCAACTTCAAGAAGCACAGAGTAAAAGTACGTTTGCAATTATCATTACTTGACCTGTCCCTGATTATGTTTGCCATTTGTGTGTGAAGTTGGCTAGTTTGTGTTGTGTTTACACATAAAGGGTAGATTTTATTGACGACAACTTCAATGTGTTGTAGTTGTTTAAAATGGAGGATGTGAGCATGGGAATGTGGGTAGAACAATTCAACAGTTCAAGAGCTGTTGAATATGTGCACAGCTTGAAGTTCTGCCAATTTGGTTGCATTGAAGATTACTACACTGCACATTACCAATCTCCACGACAAATGACCTGTATGTGGCATAAGTTGCAACACCAGGGAAAGCCCTTGTGTTGCAACATGAGATAACATAGCCTATGATCATAATATTCATATTATATATTTGTACATAGGCACTGAGGACCTTTGTGACCTCCACATATTCATTCATTGTTTTACCTCCTACTTTTTCCCCATTTGGATTCTCCCAAGTAGAAGGCCTAGGTGTAGCATATAAAGTTGGATACTGCAAATGATTTGTGAATTTGTAATGTAGTAGACAATGTAACAGAAGCCAAATGAAATGTCTATTTCTGCTTTGGCTGAGTCTAGCTTAGTGTTTTGGAAAGACCTTCAATCTCTCCTTCTTTTCTATTGATCTTATATCTCCTTGACATATATATCTTAAACTAAACTACCATGTCGTATAAAGATGAAAATGACAAGTTAAAGCAGATGAGAGAAAAAGATATTCCCGTTGGAGAAAACTACTTTATTTTAATAGTAGTTTTTTAAAACATCCAAAATATAGTTATGTTAATTTACACAATGAAAAATAGCACTATGAACTAAGAAGATTCTGGTGTATTGCTCAGGTTTTCAAAGGAATATAATTTTTGTGGAATTTGTTGGAAGGGGGATTACCACTTGATAAATTCTCGTATTCTGTATGTGAAGAACTTGTAACTTTTTCTCAATAATGCATCCAACTAATTCCACAACCAGGAGAGATTTATGAAAATACCTTAATATGATTAAAAGTATGATATTTTATGTTTATTAATTTGATATTAGTTAAAAGTTTAATACTACAACTTTAAATTCAGATTGCTAAGATTATAATAACATCAAAATTCAATATATATTTAGAAAAGAAAGATGTGTTCAATTTGATATAATATATTAAGATTTAAAATTTAGTTTAATTTGGGTTAACTAACTTTAAGTAATAATCTTATAAAGAAATAAACAATATGAATAAAAAGAAAAATGGTATACTTGATGTGAGGAAGTCATATTGCTGATACAACAGAGTCATGTTGTTTACAAGAAGAAAAAGTTTTTAACAAGAAGTTTTTGTTAAAAGATAAGTATTAATTTATAGAATAAGATTAACTAATGCTAAGAATTAGAATAAACACTGATTAGTTTTATGTGAAAATAAATATCAATCATAACAATTAACTTGAGAAACAGTGTTTTTATAAACTTTAGAATATTTTAATTAATTTTATAAATGTGATATCAACATTTTCAAAAAGATGGAAACGATGACAATCTAATCTCATCTCAATTGTTTCTTGAATAATTGTCTATGGAAATTCAAATTTTTTTCCTTGTAATGTACACTTTTGGATAGATACAAAGTTGATATAAAGACGAATGCTTTTGTTTAGAAAGAGTTTTATTATAAACCATGTCTCCAAGTCTAAGTGCTGATTTACCTTTTGTTTTTTACCTTTGGTTATTTTTCTTCATGACAATGAACTTCTTCAAACAATGATGATTTTTTATGCTGCAAGAGAAGTTTCTATAGTTGTTGGAGAGTATTCAAACTCACCTAAATAATTGGATTTTGATTCATTTCTGTACTTTTTCTTTTAAACTTTATTTTGTTGGGGTTTATATTTATATTGCTGTAAATTATAGACAGCAATGATAGAGAAATATAATACGGGATGAAGCTTTTCACTTCAGAATGATGCTTTGATATTAATTAATAAATGAATATAATATAATGAATAATAAAGTATATAAATATAGAAAGTATATGATCTAAAATAAATTTATGTGTGATAGGTATGATGTTATTGTATAGGTTTCTAAATTATAGAGACAGTTTCTAAATTATTAAGAGTTATGTTATAATTATTTGTACATTTATATTTATTAAGTTATTAAGTTATATGATATTGTTCCAACTAAATATTATATTAGAGGTAATATTAAAAATAGTTAAGTTGTTGAATGGTATATCTAAATTATTATATAACTAATTCGATTTGTTAATAATATCTCATTCCAACAAAATAATCTGTTTCCAACCATAAAACAAAATAATATGTTTCCATCTATAAAACAAAATTCAAGTATTTTAAATGAGGATAAGTGTAGTTGCATAATAAAAACTGTGGAATGTGGAAGAAGGTAAAAAACTTGAATCCAAATTATGTCTAGATTTAGATAAAAAAAAAAAAAAGTTATCTTACATAATCCTTCTACGTTGAGAATACATTATAATGTGGTAAAATAATTTCAACAAATCATTCCACGTTTAAATATATAATGTGAAATATAAGAATAATCTAAAAAAACTAAATACAGTTTTTTTCTCTTGGTTATATTTCTAAAGTACATCATTATAGGTATTTTAAAATGAATTATTGCGAAAATGAAAAGGAAAAAATTTTATTGAGTAGGTTTGTTCTTGGTCCATATTCGCATAAACTTCCAAAGGCCTGGTGCTTCCTGCACTATATAAAGTGTAACCTGCACTTAAAATTTTTTAAAAATATCTTTAATATTTTTTATTTTAAATTTGCAGGTTTTTACTGCAAAATTCACTTCTCTTTCGAATAATTTTTTACTAGAAAATTCTACTTTGATAATATAATTCATTAATTACTTTCATTTCACATTAATTTTCTAATAAAATATTATAAACAATAAAATAATAATCTATTTTAATGTTATATTTTAGTTATACAGTTTACGAAGATATCAAGATGCTTTTTCACTCCAATCACTGCCGTTTGCGGATAACCTTCTCATCCTTAAAACATAAGGATATTTTAGTCATTTGAATCGGATAATATAGTGCAGTCACGATTTTGTGTAGTGCAGTAAGCAACCGTCACTCCCAAATAGCCGCAACAAAATAGCCGCCGATCCCAAATAGCCGCACCCGAAGACGAAAACGATAGAGCTTCCCCATTCATCTTCTCCATCTTCTCAGGTTCTTTTATCATTCATTTCACTCTAATCTTCATTTCATGTGTGCAAAATTACCACAATAATAAAGAAAAAGACCCAACATTCTCGTACCGTGTTGGGCTTCTCCGTTCCTTGACAAAACCCCACCAAAGTTTGTTGCTTGCTTATTTGAATTGTCCATGAGAAACCCTCTCCGTTAGTAGAAGAGAAATCTCAAAACTTGTGTGATGGGTTTACCTTGTGCACATGAAGAGAACAGTTATCTCCTCTTATTTCCACTGTTTACGTTATTGTTATCATAATCCATTTCTGGGTTTTGGTCCAAAATGTTTCAGTGTGAAATTTTCCTCTTCTTTGGGTTCAAGCAATTCCAGACCTTTTCCTGATTACTCCCCAAGAAAGCCTTCAGTTAAAGAAACTGACTTTGTGCACCACGTTTCCACCACCATTAAGCAGCGCCGCTCCGAGCCTCTTCGCCGGATTCTCAAGCCCTTTGAGGCAAAGTTCAAGCCTGACTATTTCATTTGGGTTCTTATGAACATCAAGGATGACTATAAACTTGTGTTAGATTTCTTCAACTGGGTGCGCCTTCGGAGGGACCCTTCTTTGGAAGCCCTTTGCGTTGTGGTTCAGATTGCTGTGGCTTCTAAGGACTTGAGAACGGCTCACAGGCTTGTTTTGGAGTTTTGGGGAAAGCCTCATTTGGATGTTGGTTACTCGTTTGCTCAATTTACTGAGAGGTTGATTTATACTTACAAGGATTGGGGTGCAAATCCCTTTGTGTTTGATGTGTTCTTCCAAGTTCTTGTTGAAGTAGGGTTGCTTCTAGAAGCTGGGAAACTGTTTGATAAATTGGTAAATTACGGCGTTCTTGTTTCTGTAGATTCTTGCAATTTGTTTCTGGCTAGGCTATCTAACAGTTTTGATGGGAAAAAGATGGCAATTAAGGTGTTCAGAGAGTATCCAGAAGTGGGTGTTTGTTGGAACACCATGTCGTATAATATTATTCTTCATTCACTTTGTCAATTGGGTATGTTAAAAGAAGCGCATAATCTGCTCATACAAATGGAGTTTAGGGGGAACATTCCTGATGTTGTAAGTTATAGTGTTATAATTAATGGATACTGTCAGGTTGAACAATTTGGAAAGGTCTTGAACCTCCTGGAAGATTTGCAGGGAAAGGGGTGTAAGCCAAATCAATACACATACAATAGCATAATTTCCGTTCTTTGTAAGACTAGTAGAGTTGTTGAAGCGGAGCAAGTCTTGAGGGAGATGATAAACCAGAGGATTTTTCCTGATAATGTGGTGTATACAACTCTCATCAGTGGGTTCGGCAAGTCTGGGAATGTTTCAGCTAAATACAAACTGTTTGATGAAATGAGGCATAAGAAAATAGTTCCTGATTTTGTGACTTATACTTCCATGATTAACGGACTCTGTGAAGCTGGAAAGGTTGTGGAAGCACACAATCTGTTTCGTGAAATGTTTGGAAAAGGATTGGAACCAGATGAAGTTACTTATACTGCTCTTATAGATGGGTATTGCAAGGCCGGAGAAATGAAAGATGCATTCTCTCTTCACAACCAGATGGTTGAGAAGGGTCTGACTCCTAATGTTGTCACTTATACAGCATTGGTTGATGGCCTGTGTAGACGTGGTGAGGTAGATATAGCAAATGAGCTTCTTCTAGAAATGTCTGAGAAGGGCCTTCAACCGAATGTCTGCACATATAATGCACTAATCAATGGTCTTTGTAAGGTAGGAAATATAGAGCAAGCCATTAAACTTATGGAAGAAATGGATCTGGCTGGGTTTTATCCTGACACTATTACATATACTACACTCATTGACGCTTATTGTAAGATGGGTGAAATGGCCAAGGCTCATGAATTGCTGTGGGTTATGCTTGGTAAAAGACTTCAACCTACAATTGTTACATTCAATGTGCTAATGAATGGGTTTTGCATGTCAGGGATGTTGGAAGATGGTAGAAGACTAATCAAATGGATGTTAGAAAAAGGTATAACGCCGAATGCCACAACATTCAATTTTCTTTTGAAGCAGTACTGTATTAGAGAGAACATGAGTGCCACGACAGAGATTTATAAGAGGATGTATGCTCAAGGAGTGATGCCTGACAATAATACATATAATATTTTGATTAAAGGGCATTGTAAAGCTAGAAATATGAAAGAGGCATGGTTTTTGTATAAAGAAATGGTTGAAAGGGGATTTAGTCTAACTGCTGCTTCCTATAATGCTCTTATAAAGGGTTTCTATAAGAGGAAGAGATTTGTGGAGGCTAAGAAGCTATTTGAGGAGATGAGAACTCAAGGATTTGTTGCAGAAAAAGAGATATATGATATTTTTGTTGATGTAAACTATGAAGAAGGGAACTGGGAAAATACTCTTGAGCTTTGTGATGAAGCAATTGAGAAATGTCTTGTTAAGAAAGCTTAGTTGACTTTTGCGTATGCCACTTTTATGATGGAATTATCAGGGGCATGTTTGTGTTGCTTCTTCTTTCTTGGTAGTCCCGTCGAAAGTAACTTACATATGTATGACACCAGATACTCTCATCATTAAAGGATGTATATTTTAATAGCAACTGCTAAAGAGCAAAATCAGGCATTTTGATAGCATGTAGATCTAAACAGTTGGAATTGTGCAAAACCAAACCCAACGGTATAATATTTAAACAGAAATTTTAAATGAAAGTAACTCTAGAAGCCTATTTTTCTTGTATTTTTTTTCCATTCTGAGACCTGTTATGGAGAACAGTAATTAATGATGATTTACTTTATACTTGATACAAGGGCTAAAAGTCTAAATTCCTTAAATCTTACTGAAATTTCTGTCAAAGTTTGATTTAACTTGTAGAGGAGACCCCAATGAAGAGAGTTTAGTAAAGGAGGGAGGGGGTTGGAAAGGTATTTAGAAAATTGTAACAGAATAGTTACTTATATAAATGGATTAGTAGCCATCAGTTAGCATAAGAGAGTGGTATAAATAGTGAAAGAGGGAGAAGATAACAGGGGAGATTGTTATAAAAAAAAAAACAGTGAGACCGAAATGTGACAAACCACTAAAGAGGCTATACCGAGTTGTAATTCATATTATTAGTTTCAGTGACTGATCTGATTATCACACTGATACTGGTTGGTGGGCTGAAAAATGTAACCAATAAAGATTCATATTTTTTTGCACTTTCATTTCTCTGTATTAGTTTTATAATTTGCTTGTATCCATTAAAACAAATTCTAGTTAATTTAGTGCTAGGAGGAAATAAACTACAAGAAAATTTTAGTTGTAAAAACATATGGAGATATATGTTAGAAGTCGTTAGGAAGCCAGAAATGGGTTATAAGTTTTTAAGGGGAGAGATGAAACAAACAAAGGAAATGAAAAACAATGCTTTGGCAGTGTTTATTGGATTACAAAGAACCTGGGGTGAAGATCCTCCTTCCTGGGATTTCTCCTTCACTGAAGGTTTCATTTTTGTGCAACAGAGTTAATGCTCAGTTTCTCAAATGATAACTATCCGAGAATTCCCCACTTATACTCTTTCCTATTTAAACTAATTCCCTACTTTCAAACACTTGAACTGCCGCCTAGCATACCTAATCTTACATGCCACAAATTATTTTTCTAAAAACTACTCTCTAGACCTGATCCTGTCAGAAATAGTAAACTGAATTTTGTGCACAATTTTAGTTGGTCTTGAGAATAAGAATAATCAGCAACTTTAAAAGTTCCAAATTAGGAATTTCAACTTCACAGAGATCTAAACATGGGCATATTGCAAGCTACCTGAAGTAGTCACCACAAAGTATTTATATCTAACAAAGTTTGCTTATTGTTTTTGTTTTCTAGCATTGGTATTCTACCTGAGTACTAAGAATTTTGTATCATGGGAGATGATACATTTTTATATCCATACGGTCAGCTGGTAAATTTTCCTATCATATTTTTGTACTGTATTAACTTTCTTTCAGTGTTCTCATGTGGAGAACATAAGGGTATGGTGTTTAAAGAAATATTTTCCCACTAGTATTCTCAATTGCCACATGTCAAGGCAAAGGCAAGTATCTGAAAATTTCAATTTTGATGATTCTGTTTGGCCATGTTAACATTGTTTGAGGGATTACTTTAAGCTGCTCATTCTATGACGTTAATATCACTGCTCAAGGGACGACTTTTGACTGGGAATGTACTGTTTGTAGCCTCCAACCGAAGACTACAAAGTTGTCTTGTTGGTTGTCCACCTGTCTAAGGTCAGATGTTACCTGGATAAATAGCCAGTAAAAAAGGTGAGACATGATAATTGGAATATATGTTGGTTGTTCAGGTTCTTCCATCATATTTGCAACATATTCATTGTTCTTGAAAGAGATGCAGGAGTGCTCTTCTAATTGGAAAACAGAAATCAATATATGGCATAAACGTAGCTGTTGGTGCACCAGTATGTTCGCACAGGAGCTTGAGATTTCCCCAAATGTAGGTATGAATTTACTTCACTGACATTTAAGTTTTTCCCTTGGATCCAGTTTTTGCTATTACAGTGGCTTTATCTAATTGTGGTCAATTAGAATGCCTGTATTCAAGGCCTTGTATCAAAGCATATATATTTTAGGATGTGAATTTGAACCGGTTTAAATAGAAAGGGAATCTGGGTATAGTGGTACACAGTAAGAACATGACTCAATCAGATTTGTTTCTAATTTGTTTTGTAAGGTGGATTTCTATTTTTATCTGGTCTGAAGAATAATATTTACAATGTTTAATACTTCAAGCTAATAACTTAGATAGCAGTGACATTAATGAAAGGTAGGAAGTAGTTGCAGTAAAATGGTGGGCAGGGGTAGGTAACAACAGTACAGAACTTCATCCAGCATTCCACGTTCACGTTGTGAACTAACCTCCTAACAGTCTACATCAACTAATCTTCTCATCACCAGTGCTTCATTCTTCTATTTAATTATTAGTAATGAGCATCTAAGTAGAAAGACAAGTCCATCGAGGTAATGAAGAGTGAGGTGAAGTTGTTGGGAGCATGGCCAAGTCCATACGTGTTGAGGGTTCGCATAGCTTTAAACATGAAATCAGTGGAGTATGAGTTCCATGAGGAAAACTTATCCTCCAAAAGCCAGCTTCTTCTTCAATCCAACCCCATTTACAAGAAAATCCCAGTTCTCATTCATAAGGACAAACCCCTCTGCGAATCTTTGATCATTGTGCAGTATCTGGATGATGTTTGGTCGTCTGCCTCTCCCCTTCTCCCATCTAATCCTTATGACCGCGCCATTGCTCGTTTCTGGACTGTCTATATTGATCAAACGGTATAATAACTCCTAATCCCATGTCATTCTTCCCTACCTTTTACTATGTTATTTAGTTTTATGGTAACTTTGTTGATTTGTGTAATAGTCATCTAGAAGAGTTATAAACAACAATTTGTTATAAGTTGACATAGTAAATATGAAGTTTGTGACTACATGAACAGTTGTACCCGACCATGAAATCCATTAGAGGAGCTTCGGAGGAGGATGAGAAGAAGAGATTGATAGAGGAGGTGAGAAAAGGATTGGCATTGTTGGAGGATGTGTTTAAAGATAGCAGCAAAGGCAAGGGCTTTTATGGTGGTGACCAAATTGGGTTGTTGGACATTGCACTTGGTAGCTTCTTGGGGTGGCTGAGGGTGGTAGAGACAGTGAATGGGGTGAAGTTGCTTGACCAAAGCAACACCCCTGAGCTGCTGAAATGGGCGGAAAGGTTTTCTGCACATGCTGCTGTCAAAGATGTTATGCCTGAGACAGGGAGGCTTCTTGAGTTTTCCAAAACTCTACCTAAGGGCTAAAAGTGGATGCTTCCACTCCAAAGTAATTGAAGTTTTCAATGAAATAACATGCCATGCAGTGTTGCTCATGCATTCCTGAGGGTTTCATTTTCTTAACTTTTTTTTTTTTTCTTGAATTGAAATTTGTGTAGTTGGAACTTGATATGAAGATTCTATCTGGCCTCATTTCTGTGCTTCTCTGCAATTTAATTTCATGGTTTCAATGAGTTCAAATCAGCTACAGAAAGAGAGCCTTGGAAAGTTTCTTTTAAAATTAGTAAATAAACACAGAATGAGTAATCTGAGACACAAATGGTAAAAAATGAAAAAGAAATGGAGAGAAAAAAGTTAACGCAACTGTAATTTCAACACAACTCAAACATGTTTTAGTTTACGAAAACATGAATTTTCTTTTAAAGGTAATCTCAGTTTAAATTTTGTAATATAGTTGTAATAATTATAAAGAGGCTGAAAATGTACAATTTTCTTATATTCACAATACCAAATTTATCATACATTATTAGAATAGTATGATTTGTTAGACAATAATCTATATATAGGGATTTGTGAGTCAATTGCTAAGAATTCTTTTAGACTATCCGAAAAATTCAAAGGTGAATTTGTGTCTTATTTCTGCTGCAAGTATGAACGTATCAAGTTTTAGCCATGTTATCTAATTCTTAGTTTTTGAGTTACTGAAGTTTGAGCAATTGGGACATGGAGTATGGAATCAAGAACCATCACTCATATGTTAAGTTATTACAATTCTAAAGTAGAAGCAAAAGCACCAGGGGTCTAGTGGTAGAATAGTACCCTGCCACGGTACAGACCCGGGTTCGATTCCCGGCTGGTGCATTTTCTTTTTTCATACAAACTTTTGTCTTGTGATAAAAACATGTGTGTCTTTTTCCTATGAAATGGCCATAAACTTTTAATCGTGTGAATACTGAATATAGTTTCATTACTTGAATATAAAAAAATTGATATCACATGTAATTTACGTAATTATTGTTTATTTCTTTATTAATAAAAAATAATATTTGATTATTATGTATTTAAATGGTTTTACTCGTCTTCTTCGTCTTATATTATGTTAATAAACCTTTTAATATATATTTAATAAAAAAATATGCTGAAATTTTCTAAAGATATATAATTAAATTAAATGGTTTAATATAGTGGTAATCGTAATTAAAAATTAAAGCACGTGTTCAAAGTCCTAACTACATAATATTGTGTTCAACTTTTAAAACGTTATTAATAAGAAAACAAATTATTTGAATAACATTTCAAAAACCTTTATTAATTGATTTTAGAAACACGAAATCGTATTCTTTTTTTATATATCAATAAAAATTGTCAAATTATAGAATTCGTGCCTTACTTGTGTGCATGTTGTTGATTTTTTGTATTGCATGAATGAAATTGTTGAACCGAATAGATATGGAGTGGAAGCAATCTAGAGTTCAATGGAATTGAAACGATGAGGATAACTAGCTAGCTACAATAAAAAATTGAAAGAGATCAGGTCAATTCTTAAAAAGTTTATAGGCTAGACTTTAAAAAGAGCTAATAAAGAGGAGCTAAAAATTAACGAAGTATGAAAAATATTTTCAACACTTTATAGATGCTTATTTATAGATAGAAAAAATTTACAATACCCTACTTGCTTAGTTATAGATAGAGAAGATTGGAATAAGCTTATGGTAGAAGTTTCATCAACCCTAACCCTAGTATGTAATCCTAACTTGCAACCCAAGACACAAATCCTTTCCAATGAAAGATTGCTAAGTGACGTAAGGAAAAGCTCTCTCATACCCTATGTGAAACCCTAACGTGCAGCCCAATTCACAAGTCTCTCCAATGAGGAGTTGTCACGTGTTGCACAAAGAACTTAGGTTCGCTCTAATCTCTCTTAGGGTTAGGATTACACGTGTCAATCCCTAGAGGCCTAAATACATGGCCAAAAGAAAATCCTATACTTTACTATTTTTACAATCAATTTTATTTATATTGTAGTGTAGTTTACATAGTAGAGTTTGGTCTAGGTTGATAAGAGTTTTGGTCTGATGATTTTTTCTACATTCCACGCCTCATGTATCTTTCTAGCCATCATTCTAGTAGTTGGTCCTTTTCTCGTGAGCCTTCCATCATCTTCTTATTTAATACTTTCATTATTTATAAGTAAATAAAATCTTACAAGTATAGAATTGAATTTATATCAAGGTATATGTGGAAATGATGAATGATTATGTTATCAAGTACAAATGATATTATACAATATTATATAAACAATGAATTTTTTCTTAAAAACTTATATAAAGCACAAATTGTTAGTCCTTTACACATACACAAGCAACAAAGTGGACAAAGAATTACAAGATATATATTGTCTTTTAACTTGAGTGTAATTTTTTTTTTTTTGAAAGTATGCTATCTTTGTACTTTTTAGTTTGTCAAGTCACTCACCTATGAGGAAACTAGGCTATAATATCTCTTGAGAGTAATCCTCCTTACCTTCTACCTTAATGTGTTGTAGCCAGGAGTGACAACTAAGAATACTCAAGTTTTAATAATATAAGAATACTTGAGTTTTGAATAACATTAGAAATTTGAAAAAGGATAATTAGGAGTGATTTGTATACTCATTTTCTAATTAAGTTTTGATTAGTTAACTATTTTGAAGGTTTCTTAAAGAAGAATTAGAAGTTCCAATAGTTTTGGGTAAACCAATATAAATTATTGTATTGTTTTGTTTGTTTGAAATGGTTTATCAGTTTGTTTGCGAGGTAAGTCTTGTGACTCTATTCAATATACATTTAATTTGTAAGGAAACTCTTGTGATTTTATTTAACATACTTTTTTTCAAATTCAACCTATTAATTGATATTAGAACTAAAGCATTGGTATTAGTTTTTGGCAAAATAAGAGATGTGATATTGGAACCAGATTCACGGAGTTTGAAGGAAAACCTGATGTAACTTAAACGTTGTGAGTGGGATAACATAAATTGTTGTATTGTTTTGCTTATTCACTAATGATCTATAACTATTGAGAAAAGTCTTATGATTATATTCAACTCACTCTTCTAAAGTCAAAATCTTACTTCAATTGGTATCAGACATAATCTATTAGTGTTAATTCTTGACAAACAAAAGATGCGATTTTGAAAATAGATTCGTAAAAGTTGAAGATGATGGAATGATTGTTTACTTTTGTTTAAAAATATAAACCGTAAACTACTATAAACATCTTATTTTCTTTAAACCATACATAAAAGTGTTGGTGAATTGGGATGGGTATCAATATAAAAAAAATTATTCACTTTGTACTTATCATGTATTCGTGAACAAAATATCAATAATTTTTTTATATTCAATAATTTTTTTATACTATCATATACTTTTATTTTAAATAAAATTATTCGGAAATAATTCTTTAAATATAAATTAAAATAATTTTTTTTTCTTAAAGTATACTCCAAATAAATTTGTATAGTGAAATTTTATTACAAATAAATTTAATCTTTGTAACAAAAATTCAAATAAGGTGTACCACATTTAATAAGTTTTAAAAAATTAAACCTTATATAATTATCGTCATACAAGAGCACATGGAGTTCTTTTTCATTGATTATTAAAAAAAAAGACAATGTTTAGATTTATTGTTTCATAAAATATGTTTAAATTTTTATAAAATATATTTAATTTTTTTAGAAACAAAACATGGCCGAAGAGAGCTGGGATATACGGTGGGGGATCCGCATTATAAAGTTAGTTTATCCTTCAAATAAAGTCGCGTTTTCACTTTTGGTTTTTTAGGAAGATATTTCAATTGAGAAATGGTACAAATAGCATTATTTAATTATGCGAAAAGAGTATTAAAAAAATCAAGGCATTAGACAATTTTAAAAATCTATTGTATAACTTATTTATTCTCTTATTATCCTTTTCACTATATTTTTAATCGTAATCTGTGAGTCTTTCACCATAGTTCAATAAATAGATGAAACATGGTCCACTGCTCCTTCTATTTGAAAGTTTCCATGTTATTAATAGGGGAAACAATCCATTAAATAAAACAAAGTAGGAATATAGTTAACTCTCTGAGTTTTATTTATAATTAGCATTTGTTTAGTTTTTTAGTAATTTTTAATATATTTATTAAAAGGAAAATTTAGAATTAATCTTGCAGTAACCACAAGTAAAAGTACAAAGTAGGTAAGGTTGGTTAATATATTAATATTAACTGTTTTTTTTAATAAACATATATAATAATTATTAAATATTGAATACATCTTCAATTATCACCACCGATAGAGTTTAAATAAATTAAATAAAATTAATAAAATTAAAATTTTTGTATTAAGAATGTAATTTTTTTATTATATTAAGAATGAGATATATAAATATTTGTTGTCCTACTATTTACTCAGCTTTTATTTTAAGTTTTGGTTCTAATTGCTAACGCTTAACAAATTCCGACAAAGTAAAATTGCTGTAAACACTTTCTGATGACAATAAACAGCCATAGAATGACTATAGAAACAAGTGAATAGTGTTACTATAAGTTTACCAAATGAGAGAAAAGATGTAAATGTTGAGTCTAAATATAATTAGTTTTTAAGTTAAATAATAACTTTGATTATTCATATATAACTGTTAATTATATTGATAGTAACACCCAACTAGGTTTACAATAATAATTTACAGAGAAAATTAAACATTCTCACATTAATACAATTTTAATAGATTAATTCTGTTAAATTAGAAAGATCCTCCTACCTGAATCACTATAACACAACATTAATATTGTTTTAAAATATCATAAGATTAATCATTTTAAATTATACGAGAGGCAATGTAAAAAATTAATTACATTATTAGTGTATTTCAGTTAAATTCTTAATTTCATCAAGACAATATTTTATTGATTACTTGAATAAGTTATTAAAATAAGAATCGTTTTATGTGAGAAAGAGCATCTAAGATAGTCAGTTTGTCACATAATAATATGGTTTACATTTACAAATGTTTTGTTTTTATTTCTCTTCTATCTTAGTAAAAAAACAAATTAGACCGATAAGTAATAGATTTTTTTTTATATATATATAACTTGAAGTGTTTGATTATGATAAGATTTATTATAGAACTCAAATTATTAGTTAATTAAAAAAACTCTTAAATTACAATGAGTATGCAAATTAGTTCATGTGAATCATTGAGTTTGAGTCTTAACATGTAATTACATTAATTAAATATTCAAAGAGAATATATGATTATGTGAAATATAATAGAAACTTTAATCCTCCATATTTAGTTATTTATACTTGATTAAGATTATCTCTTAAAGAAAATAAATATAGGTTATGTGAGAATAAAAAAAATCTAGTACGAATTGATAAACATATAATATATTATTAACGTTCTAAGGGCATCCATTAACCACATATATTTAGTTGAAATTATTTAAACAAATAACTATTTGTTTCATTTCCTTTTTCTTTCTTTAGAAACGCATTTGAAAACTCGATTGACCCATAACGACACCGTTTTACACAAGCTCGAATCTACCATCGTTTCTTCTTCCTTTGTTCACTTGTATCCTCACTGAATCGAAGAAGAAGAAAAAGAGGACACTGCGAATCAAAGGCTTAACAATGGCGTTCGAGATGCCATTAGATCAGATAAAGCAGCTCCGGATTCTGCTCCGCAAAGAGGCGAACCTCTCATGGTACGAACCCGAGAAGGAGGAAAATCTTGCGCTGCCGAAGCTTCCATCTGTCTCCGAAACCATAGGGAAGTTGGATCCCTCGCCGTCTTATCTTCGCTGTAAAAATTGCAATGGCAGACTCATACGCGACGTCCAATCTTTCGTCTGCGTATTTTGCGGCACTAGTTCCCGCAAGGACCTCCCTCCTGAACCCATCAAATTCAAGAGCACCATTGGCTATGGGTGGCTACTCGACTCCCTTAAGCTCGATGGATCGGTAATACCAATCTCAGTGTTTTCTCTACTATTAGGAATGTTCTTAATGCTCAAAATGGGAAATTATTATAGGTGTTATTTTGGCGTAATGTAATCAGTTTTTCTTTTGTTTATAATGCAAATAGGAAAAAGAAGTAGATAAATGATAGTTCGTTTGTTAGGCAATGATTTGTTTTAAGATAAATCTTAGATGGAGTTCTTTAGGTTCTTTTAGTGTGGTTTTTCTGTTAGAATTAGAATTTTACCATGAAAATATATGTAATAAGTGGTTACATTAAATGTCAGTGTTGGTTTTCAAGTTGAAACTTCAATTTCGATCGGAGAGTAATACTAAAAGCTCTTAAGAACTGCATCTAAGTTTTGCTCTTTCTTTTTAGAAAAATCTTTGGTGCTGTCTAGTATTGTTTTCTGTTCTGGTCAAAGTCGTATACAATGTGAAAGGGAACCTTAGATACTTCCATGCATCTCGAGCAAAGGTTGCAAGGTGAAAATCTGGGAACCCAATATAGATTCACAGAGGAACCTTCTTCACAGGATTATTATCCAGTATAAAGAAAATTATAGAAGGTATTTTTTAGACGAGGTTGAGTTCAAGTTTCTCTTTGATTGCTGTTATGCACTCTAACTTAGGGTGAAAATTCTCTAGTGGAAATCGAAATTCATAAAAGTTCATAAATCTTCTTTCTAGGTGATCCTCTATCTACTTGAAATTCAAGTCGGATTTAGTGTACAACCTCACATAACTGCATGAAATGTAATTGAAAGTGATAGCTAATGGCAACATCTTCTGATGCATAATGTCAATTGAGCTTTGCAACGTGGGTTGGTGTAGTTAGAACAATTCCAGGGATATATCAAACTTTTTTGTATATAGAGGATTTTGTGAAAGTGATAGCTAGTCACAACGTCTTCTGGTGCATAATGATAGTTGAGCTCTGCAAAGTGGGTTGATATAGTGAGAATAGTTCCAAATATATTATCAAACTCTTCTATTGCATAATGATACGAAATGATGCTGATCAATCTCTGTGCTATCATCATTCTTCCCAAGGATGTATCTATGTATATGTGGACCACAGTATTATCACAAGTAGTGATAAGGAGAGTATTATACAACTGAAACAATATCTTGCTCGAAAGTTCCAGACAAAAGATCTTAGACATTTGTGGTATTTCCTTGATAAAGAAGTAAACATAATTCAAAGATGGATTGGTCATATCTCAAAGAAAATATGCTCTCGATATTCTAGAAGAAATAGGGATGATATATACTAACCTTGTAGACACACTAATGGGTTCAAGTCTCAAACTTGTACCTGCCCAAGGAGAACTTCATTCTGATCCTAGGAGATTTTAGGTTAAGTTGGTAAGCTAAATTACCTCACTGTGACTGTATTGATATTACCTTTGCCGTGAGCATAGCAAGTCAATTTTTAAACACTGATTGTTAAGACTATTGGGATGCTATCATATGGATTCTAAAATATATTAAGAAGGCTCCTAGAAATAACCTCATTTATATAAAGGAAATACTCAAATTGTTAGATATTCTTACACTGATTGCGGAGGGTCACCAAGCGATAAACACTCTACTTCAAGATACTATGTTCTTATGTTCTTGTTGGAGGTAATTTAAAATCATGGAAAAGTATGAAACAAAATGTTGTGTCAAGATCAAATGCAGAAGCAAAATATACGACAATAACATTAATCCTTTGTGAGCTCATATGGCTAAAACAACTCTTTAAAGAACATAAATTTGAAGAAAGATCCGAAATACACCTTGTATGTGACAACCAAGTAGCATTACACATTTCCTCTAATCCATTCTTTTATGAGAGGACCAAATATATTGAGGTGGATTGTCATTTATAAGAGAAAAACTGGTGTTTAGAGGTATCACCACTAAATTTGTTAACTCCAATGAATAATTGGTTGACATATTCTCCAAGTCTTTAACAAAACCGATGGTTGATTATATTTGCAGCATGTTAGACATATACGACCTATATAATCAGGAATGTTGTTATTGTTATAGAAATAAGGAGCAGGTAAAGTAACATCTCTAAATGACTAACTAGACACTTAACTTGGAAATGACAATGCTTATAACTTACTTGAACTCAGTTGTGAAGACACTTATGCATTGGTTAAGCACTTCCCAATATATATTGAAAACCTCAACTGCCACCGATGTTGGACATTTGATGTTACTTGGCTTTAACATTCACAATAATTCCACCAATGGGATGTTCAATCCTCCACTTTTGAGATGCAGAATCCTCTATAATCAAAAGAGTTTGATAATATCTTGTAGCTATCATCACTAGATCAACGTGTTGTAGAGCTTGACTACCATTACGCATCAGACGATGTTGCAAAATTATAGCTAAGATTAGGTATCGCTATCAGTTACATTTCATGTAGCTGTACGAGGCTGTATAACAAATTCCACTTGAATTTCAAGAAGATAGGAGACCACCTAGAGAGACAATTTGCAAACTTGTATGAATTTCGGTTTCCTCTAGAAAATTTTCACCCAACTTTAGAGTGCATAACAACAATCAAAGGGCAACTCCAACTCAATCCCCGTCTGAAAAATACCTTCTAGAATTTTCTTTATATTGGAGAATCCCATGAAGAAGGAAGAAATCTAAAGGTGTTCCTCTGTGGGGTCCATATTGTGTTCTTTGCATCCTTGCACCCTTTACTTGAGAAGCATGGAGGTCTGTAAGGTGTCCAATAAAGTACTTTCTGTCATATACTAAAGCCTTCATATAGAGCTGAACAATATCATGGAGATATTCAATACCTTATTTGAGGGAAAATACACATGGAATGCTCTGGCTAGAATCCCCTAGAGACTTTGATCAGAATATTTCCAGTCTAAATTGGAGTTTTACCGTGGCAAAAACTATATAATAAAGGTTTGTATTAAAGGTGATGTTAGGCCCCTCCTCACGAACACGAGTTTAACCTTGTGAACAAAGAAAAACAAGTAGGCAAAAAGACAGAAAAGAATGTTATTCTGGACTGAACTCCAAGAAGTACACTATCTCAACAAAGGAAAACTTTCCTTTCTCACAGGAGATTTCCTGTCAACTTTACAACACAAATCACATAATCCCCCATATCCCTAAAGTTGGTCTTAAATAGACCAACGCCATGGGATCCTATACAGAACAAACAAAACCCCAATAACAACCTCAACGGTTCTCTCTATTTTAATTTCCTCCCAACATAAACCTTCCATATTTTTTTTATTTCCAGTTGATCTAAAATGTTATAATTGGTTATCGAAGGAAAACTCCACTTCTGGTTTGTATTAAAGTTGATCATAGGTTGTCTTTATTTTCTATTAACAAATTGAGGTGTTTCATGTATTCTGGTGATAACACAGTGTGCATTGTTTAGCAGGAGATGGTCGCACCAGTGATGGATGAAAATGAATGGAACAGGGGAAGGAATGAATCAAAAGATGAGATTCCACTATCTGAACTGCTGGATTTGGAAATTAGATGGCCTTCCGAGGCTGAGATAGCTCAGTTGAGTGCTTCAGATTCTGCAGCTTTTCAGGGAAAAAGTTCATTAGGTTTGGCTGGAGTTGATCTTGATAGTTATTTTGACCGGAAGGAATCTAATGATGTGTTTGAACAGAACTTGGCTTCTGGAACACAGGTGGGTACTGCTTTAGATAATACATTCGAAGCAAATGAAAATCTTAGTTTATTTCAGAATGTACAAGCTCCAGAAGTGGCTGCAGGGTCTGCAGAAAATCTGAGTGGTGATTCACTTTCCAGTTGGGAGGCCAGCTTTACATCTGCTAGTTCTGTTCCTGTTCATGAAATGTCCAAATCTGTTGATCATTCTAATGTTGATTTGGATACAGCATCTGGATTCGTGAAAGATTCTGTTGGTGTAAAGGAAAATGACGATTTCAATCCCTCAGCATCCACAGAACATGATTATTTCCAGGGTGATGGATGGAGAACTTCTAACTCGATGTTACATGCCCAAGCTGGGAAATCAGAATCGACCATGGATCTTGTTGGTACTAAAACAACAGACAGTGCTAATGGCTCTAGTAGAAATCTTGAATGGATGCAAGATGACCAATGGCAAAGGAGTGATAACAATACAACTGATAACGTGGCTACTGCTGAAGATAAATATTCATTTGATGAATGGAATGATTTTACTGGCTCAGCTAGCACGCAAGACCCTTTGAGTACTGTTACCAACTCAAATACAACTGGCCAGACTGGAAATATTGGATTTTCTGTTGATTTTAATGATACAAAAACAGCGGAGGATGCTAATAGCTCTTCTAACAAGGATTTTGATTGGATGCAACGTCAGTGGCAAGATAGCAATAATAAAACAACAGATACCATCAGTGCTAATGAAGCTGTAGACTCATTTGATTCATGGAACGACTTCACTGGCTCAGTCAACACACAACTTTCCTCTTTCGGTGTATCCAACTCAGAGATAATGAACGAGACTGATAAATTTGAATTGATTGCGAATCATAATGATACCAAAATAGTTGAAAGTGCTGCTGGTTCTTCTGGTAATTTTGACTGGATGCAAGATGACCAGTGGCAGGGGATTGATAACAAGACAACTGGTATTGGGACTACTAATGAAGTGGCTGATTCATTTGATGCATGGAATGACTTTACTGGCTCAGCTATTTCACATAATCCTTCCAGTGTTGTTTCCAATTCTTCGATTACTGCCCAGACTGGGACATCTGAAGTTACTGCTGATCTTAATGACATGAAAACAGAAAAGGGTACTAATGCTTTTTCTCACGGTAGTTTTGACTGGACTCAAGATAACCAATGGCAAGATAGCAACAACAAAACAAATGATACCAGGATTACTAGTGTTGATTCATTTGATGATTGGAATGATTTTACTAGCTTGGCCACTACGGAAGATCATTCCAGCAATGTTTGGAAACAAACTGCAAATCAGACTTCTGCTGAGAAGACCTCCGAAACGAATTTACCCAGTTTGTCAATCAGCTCACAAAATATAGAATTTAGTGGGGTTCCACTGCATGATTTATTTCCAGGACAGTTTGGTAGTTCACCGGCTTCTCTTCAAGTTACTTCTTCCACCAGGTGAGACTTGATATTTTGTTGGTTGCAATTTTTTGATGTAATTATGCGTAGTTCAATTCAATCACTTTCGGAGTACCCTGTGATTTGAGTGTTTTTCCATCACCTTTAGGACCTAAGAGTTTTTCCTACGCCATTAGAAGTTTGAGTTCAGCCACTCAGTTTAGTGCTAATTATATAATTCAACAAAAGGGATGTCTACACAGTGGAGATCCTCTAAGGGAGACTGTTTGGAATCTCTTGAACTAAAAAGAAGATAACAGATTCCTAACAAAGAACGACAAAAGGACACACAAGAAAGAAAAAAGAACTGTATAATTTGTATTGATTATCAACAAAACTCTTACAAGAACCAAGGTACACAAAGTATACCCCCATATGGAGCACTCTCCCTTTCACACGGGAAACCCAGTAAGACAAAAGCACCCTGGAAAAAACACTGAAGAGGAAGAAGTTCTATATGTAGAAGATTTTCAACTGACTTAATGGAAATAAGTAACAACTTGACCCAGTCTACTATTATTTACAATTTCATCCTTTCCCCTATTTTTCTTTCTATAATAAACCTGTAGAAGCTTTTTTTTTCTTCCATTTACATCGTCCCTATGTTCATTCCTAACAATACTCTTTTCTCGAAAGCCACCTTGTCCTCAAGGTTGAAATCTGGTAACTGATTAAGAATTGAGAAATATCAGAAATTTGATATGAGAGACAAGATTAACAAGAAGAGAACTGATTATTATTTGACCCTAAAGAGAGAAGTCACAACTAACATTCAGTTGAAAAGCTGAATGTTTACATTTGTATCTCTAATAAAGAAAGATCTTCCCGAGCAGTTTTTTCTGACAGCTTGCCCCGCCAATGCACAACACCTCAGGAATTTCTGTACCCAATTTATTCACTGTTCTAGTGCCTAAAATTGCCGAAGGTTGATAATTATCTATTGTTCCCTGCAACACTGATGAGAAAGTCTGATTCATGATCTCCTATAGCCTATGGAAAACTGGATGTATGAAGGCTTGTTTTGAAAGTTGGAATTTGAATGCCAATGGTCCAACTTGTTGTAAAACCAAATAAGGTCCACAATACTTGGCTGACATGGATTGCCTGAAGTCTAATTTTTAAGTAAACCCAATCCGATGACTTAATCGAGAATATTTTCTTGTTTGTAAAAGATATGATTTGATCTTAGTAATTGGGGAAATATGTACAGGTGATAATTAGGGATATTCTCCATTAATAGGTCTCCATATGTTATACTTTGAATGATTATAAATAAAGGATTTACATGTGATTAAACGCACAATTCACAACAATAGAGAAACCTATTTTATTTATGGTATCATGGATCCTTTTCCCTATTTTTTTTTTCTGCAATTTATTGTTCACGTGGCTGCTGCAATCCTCCATTCACCACCATTAAGCCCTCCTCTTTCCGATAAGCTGAAAACATTGGAGTTGTGTTAGATCACCACACCCAAGAAACACAAAGAACTAACAAAAAGAACACGAGAATACACTGAATTGTCTCTTTATTAAATTTGCACGGAATGAAACAACAACACAAAGGAAACAATGGTTCCTTTCACACAGGTCTCATTCCTGTCACAACTCAACAAAAATATTCTCTACCCTGTACCCGCAAGGTTGGTCTCATTAAATGTACCAACCTCCAAAACAAAACAACCTCCTTCCCTCCTAACATCCATAACTGACCAAACCCCTTATTTATTTGTTTAATTTTCTTCTATAATAAACTTTCAACCCCTTATTCTGCCGTTGCGGATCCAGCTGTCTAACAAGTTGGCATCTCACTGTTGTGCAAGAATTGCTGCCTAACTCTGTTGTATGTGCCGCTTATATTCAATGCGTCCATCTCACACACCTCCCTCAAATTAGCGCCTAATGTTGTTTTCAGGCAACGCACTCTTTGACGACCTCCCCGCCATGCTTTTCTTTCTTTGACAGACCACTTTTGGGCTTTGTTTGACACTGCTTGATTCCATAGCTTCTTTTCATTGTGGTGGTTGTATTGGAGGATGTCACGGTAGTACCCATTGCAACTACTACCATTGTGGGGGTTATTTTGAGGAAAAATGTCACACCAAAGCTCGCCAGTAGTCTCAACAAGCTAATGTGGCCAGGCCGCCACTCCTACTTCAGGTATCACGCTGAGTGTCATGAATTTCTCAAGTTCCGAGAAGCCAACCAACCTGTATCATATGTTGCAGCTCAATTTAGTAATCCTATAGCTTTTGTTTCTCGGTCCTCCTCTCTAGGACCTTGGATACTTGATTCTGGTGCCTGAAATCACATGATTGATAACACATCACTTTTTTCCTCCTTGACCTTTTCGAACTCTCTACCTTTTGTTACTCTTGCAGACAACTTTCAGAAAAGTCTGGGGCATCGGACAAACCCATTCTCTCAACTTTCTTTAAACTCTATCTTATTTATTTCTTGATGTCCTTTTGATTTAATCTCTATTAGCAAACTCACTCACACTTGATTTTCTGTCCTATTTGTTAATAGTTTGTTCTTGTTGAGGATCGAGACAGTGGACAAATGATTGGAGTAGGACATGGGTATAGAGGATTATATCATCTTAGCCCTCGAGTGACCGATGTCTCTTTTGCTTGTCCAGATGTCGTACATCAATGCCTTGGGCACTTGAGTGCGCCCTATAGGTGAATTGTGCAATTCATATAATAACTTTTTAATCCATACTAAACCAACTGATAGGACTAACCTCCCTTTATAAGTGTGCAATTCATATAATAACTCTTTTAATCCATACTAAACCAACTAATAGGACTATCCTCCCTTTATAATGGTATAATTTACCCTGTTCCATGGTGTGCGGCAAATGAAAATCTGGATTGGCTTGTAATTCTTGTAAAATTTAGACAAGACTGGATCCTCCTTTACCTCCATCAATTTTTGTAATATCTGGCCGAAAGCATTATACACTATTTGAAGCTCTTACCTTGTAAACAATATCAAATTCATACGCCAAAGCTTTTGCTAGCCAATTTTGTTGATTCCGCATAATTCTCTGTTCCGAAAGGTATCTCAGGCTCTTTTGGTCAGTGTACACAGTGAAATCTGTCCCAAAACGTACGGTCTCGAATGTGGAATTGCTAACACAAGGGCCATTAATTCCTTCTTGTAAACAGATTTAGAGAGTGGCAAATCTGCCAAAGCCTTGCTAAAATAAGCAATTGTTCTTTTATTTTGTGTAAGAACAGCTGCAACTCCTTTTCCTGAAGCATCACATTCTATAGAAAAGGGCCTTGAAAAATCTAGCAATGCCAAAAGTGGAGCTGTGGTGACAGCTTGCTGCAACATTTTCAAAGCCTCAACACTTTCATTTGTCCACTTGAAATTCGCCTTTTTCAACAAATCAGTTGGGTTGAGCTCTTTGGCCCTAATTACAAATAAATCTCCTATTGTATGCAGTGAGCTCGAGAAACCCTCTCAAAGCCTTAGGAGTTTTTAGTGGCCACTATAAAATGGCTTCAATCTTAATTGACATTTTCTATTATCAAAATGGAAATTCATTGCATCTGTTGCATTTTCAGGGTGGCTGAAGAGGATGTGAAGAGAGGAAACTCTGGAGATGTTTCCAATGCAGTAGGGTCAAAAGATGACGTAGAGATGCTGATGTCCCAGATGCATGATCTCTCGTTTATGCTTGAGAACAATCTTTCAATTCCCCCAAAGTAAGGTGTAACTACTGTAACCCATATCCATTTGTTGTTCGCTTATATTATGATCACTTTGGTAATCTTTAGCATAGCCCGTTCTTTCTGGGAATTTGTTCTTTGATGAATGAGTAGGGAATAATATGGTTTTCATCTACAGTTGCGATTTCCACTTTTCCCTTGATAATTATTTTTGGGTGTAATTCCCTAAGTTAAGATTTTTGATAGTAGATCAAGGTTGTTGGTATGTCTTATTTGTAGAATGCTGCTACTACTGTATATTAGCCGGAAGTTTATGTTTGGGAGTGATTATGATGTTTTTATGATGTCTGATTTGAGGGCTTCCTTTATTGTCTCTTTGGATGAGGTAATTTAGGAGAATGATTCATTATTTGATGAATTTAAAATTCTTTGTAGTAAAATGAGCTGTCTGGACAAGGAAATTAAAATGAATTGAAATTTAGGTTTTTTAACGTGGTATTTTAAATAAGTAAAACAATCGAATTTGAAATTTACTCCAAAAAATGAAGGAATTTGAAATTCTACACCCACTCACGTTTTGTATACAATCCCTCTTTCCAAGTGTGCTCTATCTCTCTCTCTTCCATCTCTCCAGATGTTCTCTCTCGGCTCTCCCTCTTCAAAGTTCAAAGTGCTTTCTCTATATGCTCTCTCTTGCTATGCTCTTCTCTTGGAGAATTTGTGCCTTACCAAGTGATTTATATTAGGTTTATTTCTGCACGAATCTTGTTAAGAGAGAGAAAGACGATTCACACCTTAGACGGAAAACACAAATGTTATAAAAGATTTTATTCCAGCCCTTCACAACCGACACACAACACCCACTAACAAAGGAAAACACTTCCTTTCACACAAGTAAACACTTGTCAACTCAAACAAAAATACACGCTGCCCCCAAAGTGACAAGTTTGGTCTCTATATATAGAGCAACCTCTACCCACTCACCTTCGCAACACAATATTACTTTATTTTTCAGTTTTCTTCTACAATAAACCCTCCACACTTTTTCATCCTTTTGCCTTACGTTACTTCCCTATGCTAGAACAACCTTGTTCTCAAGGTTAAAGTTTGGAAATTTGGAAATGCTTTATGGTAGCCACGTTTTTCCACGTTGCAGCTTTGGTTCCACCTTCACACCACTGTACCAAAACCTGTTATATTGGTATTTCCTTGAATATGTACCACTAGTTTATATAAAATCTGCCTTTGATGAAAAAACCGAGCCATGGCCATGGAATTCTACAGGTAAATTCGGTTCCTCTTGTTGAGTGCCCATTGCCAATTTTTGCTAAGAGGCATGAAAAACTAGATGTATACCCATTGCCAATTTTTGCTAAGAGGCATGAAAAATTAGATGTATATGTGCATTCTCAAGCAGTTGTAATCAAGGTAATTAAAATCAAAATTTTAATTAGTAAGTTCCTACGATTTTACATATTATCTGCAATTCAAATCCTACACATAATCGTGACATAGCAAACTCATAGGATCGTCACATAAAACTGTAAAACCGTGTGGATCGGATTTTTTTTCCTTCAGATTGTTTGCTGCACCAATTGTTCACCTTCTTGGGTGAGAAATTAATGTAATTAAAATTTTATCTTGGTATGTATTAAATATAACGGGCTTAGCCCATATTTTTTTTACTCTCTTACTATTTTCTATTACTTTTATTATTTATAAATAAACAATCCTATATATGTTTAATACAACAAAATTAACTTTATACTTATTTCTCTTTATTTTAATATGGTATCTAGAGTCTAGGATTAGGGTTAAATAATTTTCGGTGAACTCACTGTTCACCGTCCTCATCCAACTACTCCCGCTGTCGCTACTGTCACCGCCGCTGCCGATTGGGTCGGCCACATCATCGTCAGGAGCGCCTCATCCTGACAACCACCGTGCCGTTGGAATCGCGGTGATCGGAGCAACGATGCGCCTTCATGCGTCATTTTCATTTCCATCACTGTTGTCATCGAGCGTGGCGGCGCGTTTGACGTCATTTCCGGCGGCAATCAACGTCGTTGCGATCGTCGTCCTGTGAGTGTTCTGGATTTGTCCTCATCATCTTGATCGAAGCCCGTTTGTTTCTTTTAAGGTTATTCTCTCTTCTCTATGGCTTCTTTTGCGGCTGTTGCTACATCTTTTGCTGTTGCATCTTCTTCTGCTGCCTTTTCTACTATCACCGGAGCTAATCATTATACTAATTATGTCAATGTTCATTTGCCAATTCATGTGTCATCCAATCTTTCAATTGATATATGAACATTAACATAATTAGTATAATGATCATGTACGGTGATAGTAGAGGAGACAGTAGAAGAAGAGGTCGCAAAAGAAGATCCGCAAAAGAAGCCATAAAGGGAAAAAAAAACCCTAAAATAACAAAGGGGCTTCAATCAAGATGATGAAGACAGATCCAGCACATTCACAGGACGATGTTTGCAATGACGTTGATTGCTGCCGGAAACGACACCAAAGTTTGGCACCGCTACGCACGACGGTAAGAGTGACGGGAACAAAAACGGTGCGTGAAGGCGCATCGCTACTCCAATCACCGCGAATCCAACAGCACTGTGGTTGTCGGAGTGAGGCACTCCTGACGAGGCGACGATAGCAATCAGAGGGTGTTAGTTGGATGAGAACGATGAACAGTGGGTTCACCGAAAAATATTTAACCCTAACCCTAGACTCTAGATACTATATTAAAATAAAGAGAAAAAGATTTAGAGTTAATTCCCTTCTATCAAAATATAGACATAAGATTGTTTATTTATGGATAATAAAAGTTATAGATAATAAAAGTAACAGAAATAATAATAACAAAGAAAATGTGCTATGTTATATTTTATTGATAGTATCAAACAAGAATTTTCGAGGAAGCCTTTGAATATTAGACAGTCTTTGATGCATTGATGGTGAAAGGTGTAAACAGAAAAATGATAGCATAATATTGTTGTAACTTTTAAGAGCCAAGACAAAAACCTGAATGCGGAAAGTATATTAGGAGGGTAAAAGGTGTATAAACAAAGAAAGATAATAGAAGACGGTTAGATAAAATACGAAGATAATAAAATAGTTTAAAGTAATATTAATAAAATGGTTTGGTTTGGTAGTGCATAAATTAGCAATTTTTTTTTTTTAAATTTGTTGCGCTGCAAAGATAAATGTGGAAAATGGTTGAATAAGGACTGTGAATGATTTATTATTTGAATGATGAAGGATTATAAAACATAAAAAGAAAATAAACTTGGGGGCATTTTTTTTAGCGTTCTTTATACGAATGTTTTTATTGTATTTTTATAACTAGGGTGACTCTATCTTTATTAATAAATAATTAGTAAATAATATTATTTTTACTTTATAAAAGTAATCAATATTGATCTAAAAAATATTAATATTTTTATTTTAAATTATTAAATATTATTTGATATTAAAAGGTTGAATTATTAAATATTATTGAATATTTGATCTTGGCTAATTTTATTTTTGGTAATATTTAATATTAAAAATTTTATGTTTTAAAATTTATCTTAGTGAAAAAAATCAATTTTGTCCAATTGTGGAAATTGAAATTGAAATATTTCAATTCCTTTATTTAGAAAAAAACATTTCAAAACTAAAAAAAATCAATTATAAGTAATTTAAATTTCATGAATTTAATTTTTTTTGTATTTGTTAAAATTCTTCAAAGTTAATTTTTACTTTATTGAGAGACATCACTAGTTCCAGAAAAGTCAGCAGTACTATCTTGGTGTTGTGCGGTATTTTGTGTTGCCAGCCTTATCAACAAAGGTGCTGAAACTTTTCAGTGGCAATAGGACATCAAACCTACTTGATTATATTTACGTTTAACTAGGCAAATTTGTTTTATAGTTTAATTTTTTTATTACTTCTCATGTCTAAATTATTTTAAGTATGAATTATTTATTAGTTTTTAATGCTAGTATATGAATGTACGATGTAATTATTTTACTTATGTAATAATTTTACAAATGATTTCTTTATTAGTTTATAACTTATTTTAAATTTTAATCAAATCTTTCTTATATCTTTTTCATCTCATCACAATTTTCGTGTTTTTTGATTATTTATTGACAATGATCAAATCTAAATATCGTGAATCTAAGTTAGTCACAAAAATTCTACATACATATATATTATAACATTAAAAATAACATCTATATATAAATAAAGACGTATTTTACTTATTTTATGTGAAAAGTTCAATATTATATGATTTCATTGACCCATCAACTTTATCTAAATATTTTATTATTTATTTCTATAAATTATAATAATTTTGTTCAGATAAATTAATGTTTTTAATAAAAATAAAAATCATGTTAAATTAATTTGAAAAATAAAAATAATAAATAATAAATTAAAAAGTTATAATAAAAAAAAGTTAAAAAAAATTATTAGATCTACTTAACAACACAATAAATTAATATTCTAATCATATGTAACCAAATGTGTTTTATTTTTAGTTTAAAATATTAATATATTGTTATATTATTATAATGGATTGTGAAATAAATGTTTTTACATTTTCAGGTTGTGAAATATATTTTCTCTACGAAAAGAAAAAGCAATATAAGAAGGTAAGGGACCTGTACAAAGCGCATCACATCAAAGTCATGCAAATGCTAAAGTAAATCCTTCATGAAACAATGTAATGTTCCATACAGTGCCAAACACGTGTTATTGCAAAATATCGTCCATTACCTTTCAATGATTCACATCCTTTATACATAATTTTCATTAAGATTTGAGGACATCACATCACCGGTTCTGCTTGTATCTTATGAAACTCGGATATAAATACATATACGAATACGATATAGATATATATATGGATACGACATACAAATACAGATATACGAATATGTTTAAATTAAAAATTATAAAACAATGAGACACGGATATATATATATATATATATATATATATATATATATATATATATATATATATATATATATATATATAT